>Ga0265797_10010279_pt1 | contig 11947 bp, 4 predicted proteins | sample P2T30metagenome_FD_192433 | JGI IMG/M metagenome (GOLD analysis project Ga0265797, IMG submission 192433) | Plant litter microbial communities from East Loma Ridge, Irvine, California - P2 T30 | ecosystem: Environmental > Terrestrial > Plant litter > Unclassified | place: USA: California... | reverse complement strand
CTGATGATCGAAGTCAAGTGGAAGAACTGTGCACAATCATTGAGGGAGCGAAGGGCGCTGTGCATGATGCTTCCCCCGAACCTGGGTTTCTCATGACAACCGCACTTCCTCTTAAGGTGTCTGACTCTTCAAGCTCATCTAGTCGCCACCAGAATCTACAGCCGTCTGCCATCGTCCAGCGAGGTGGCATAGATGATGTCGCTCCCAATGTCCGGCTGCCACAAGATGTGCCAAGAGCCTCAGTGTCCTACGATTGGGCATACGCGAATCCAGGCGTTCGAAAGCAAGATGGTTCGTCTACTTCGTTATGCTCGTCCAGTGATCATGAAAGCGAGCGAGACCATGTCGATTTCGACACGCGAAGCGATCTGCTCCTGCCAAAGCTGGCTCAAACAGCTCCAAGAGAACACGTCGATTTCGTTCTTCGTCCTGTAGGTAGAGACAAATCTCGCGGTCGGTCTCGCCAACGCATCACTGATAACGTTGCGGTGCGTCGAAATCGCCGCTGTCGAAGCCACGAGCATACATCGAGACCTAAAACTCGGCTTGGGCCAAGGGATGACTCGGGCTTCGGTGAGGGAGATACCTCTTTGGATGAGGACGACAGGCTGTCGAAGCCATATGGCACCGAACTTACGGTACGAGGACAATCCCACCATCACACGTTTGGTCTTCGACGACATCACCGCAGACAGCCAATTGCACGAAATTGGTCTGCAGGTAAGAAGCGTCTTACTGCGAGTATTGCGTGTATCAACACAGCTCTGCTTGGTGTCATCGTTGGCATCTATGCGGGTGAAGTGCCTCGCATACAGTATTCCCTGGCGGACGAACGCCACGTCACGATCATAGGTAATGCAGTATTGTACGCTGGGCTTGCTTTTTCGACCTTCTTTGCCTGGACACTACCCCTCCTACATGGACGCAAACCCTATGTCCTCGCTGCTCTCGCAATCGCCTTGCCACTCCAATTTCCCCAAGCAATTGTCGTCAGCGGCTTCCGCAACAAGGACGCGAAGTATCGTGTCGGCCTTTTACTTTCTCGTGGCTTATCTGGGGTCGTTCTCGGATTTGCAAATGTCAATTACATCACTGTGTTGCTTGACCTCTTTGGGGCTTCTCTACAATCCAAAAACCCTCATCAAGAGTTCGTTGTTGCAAACGATGTCCGTCGCCACGGTGGAGGTATGGGCATGTGGCTGGGGCTTTGGTCATGGTGCTGGATCGGGTCTCTGGCCGTCGGCTTCCAAATCGGGGCTGCGATCATCGAAAAGCTGACACCGGACTGGGGGTTCTATATTGTCGTGGTGATCCTCGCTCTTGCCTTGATCTTAAACATCATGACTTCAGAAACGCGACGCGCACCATTCCGGAAGTCGGTGACTGAGGTATATGACAGAGACGAGAACTACATCACAAGGCGTGTGAGCAGGGGTGAAGTGAAATTGCACATCGAAACCGAAGGACCGAAGTATTGGTTCGAGGAAGTATGGGCGGGTATACAGCTTATGGCAATGATGCTGTGTCAACCTGGCTTTCTCGTCCTGGCATTGTACCTGGGATGGATATATGCACAGGTCGTCCTTGTGATCATTTTGCTAGGTGCTCTCCTGTCGCGAGACTACAGATGGAAGCCGACAAAGGTGGGCGCGGGTGTTATATCCATAGCTATCGGCGCCTTGCTTGCGATCCCCCTAACGAAAGCGGGCATCTTCTCTCGGGAGCGAAAGAGCGCATTTCGCACCGACTCCATGACGTTCCAGAAACAAGTCACCTGGTCAAGCCATCTTGTCCGCCGCGCAATCTTCACACTGACACTTCCCCTCATGGGCATGGCGTACACTGTCTCTTCGGCTAGGCGCCCTCAACCATGGCTTGTGCCGATTGTTTTCGCTGGCGCTGTGGGTTTCCTCAGTATTCTCGCCATAGCTGAATGCCACGGCCTGATGATGGAAACGTTCGATACATGTGACCTACAACCTGGAGTCAACACACGACATCGGCTGCAAAGCATGGCTGTACAAGACCGCAGAAGAAGAACGAATTACACGTCCTTTCCCCGTGTCACTGCTGGTATCTTCGCCAGTCAAATCATCGCGTTCATTCTCGCTGCAGTTGCGACTATAGTCGGCGGAAGCATGACGCGCAATCTTGGCGCACAAAAGTCCACAGGGACAACGGCAGGCATCCTCTTTGCTCTCACTGTTCTGCTTATCTTGGTCCTCTGTCGCTTCAAGTCGGTACAGGTCATACCGAACCATACGTTTGGAACTAGACGCGACACGGCAGCCTGGCAAGAGTTCAAAGACCTGGAGAAGGTTGGGCGTGGCAGCGACTGGAAGGCTGTGGTCATTGGAAATCCGAGTGGCAAGATGAGGAGAATGAGTGTGCTTGAGTTGGGAGCACTGAGTCGCTGGACAGAGATCCGGAAGCTAAACTTTCTGATCAAGGGAGTCATGTTGGGACAGGCAAAGGAGAAGAAAGACATGGGAGATGGTTGGTGAAGGTGTTCAGGCATGTTTGAGTATTGCTGGAGAGGTGTTGATTGGGTATCAGAGAGCATTGACCTGAGAGTATACTATAACAACGAAAGCGCATTACCCAAGGCACTACGATTGTAGAGAAGGTAGGAAGCGGCGAGTGAAAGGTGACCTCATATGTGCGACTAGCATGGGATTGTTGAGGTGGTAATGCCAACATCGTTAATCCCCTGAGCCATCCGGGCAAGAGCGTCCGTGCGCGGCTGAAAAACCAAGCGTCACTGCCGAGCTCCATCCACCCTCACGAGCAGACGACCGGCGACACCCCATCTCCCCTTCGTCAATTCACATCAAGATGTCTCTCGCTGCATCACGTGCCGTATTACGGCAATCGACGTTCGCCGTCCGCCGCGCTGGCATCCGCAATGCCTCGACGACCGCCGAAGCCACCAACACCGTAAAGGAAACCGCGTCAAAGGCACAGTCCAAGGCATCAGAGGGTCTCACCAAGGTCACAAGCTCCGCGAGCTCTGCGGCGTCGGGTGCCGGTCAAGCCGTCAACAATGCGACACAGCAAGCCACTGGACGGGTAGGAAGGATGGTCAACTTCGTGCAAGGTCAGTCACCCCATCTCAAAGGCGGGGGAGCGTGCCAATTGGCCATGGGAGCATTGCGTCTAGTACCAAGAGCCGGGATACCAGAACATGAAGCGCATTGGTTTATCCGTGCAGCTTCACATGGCTTATCAACCGCAGCCATGTTTGTAGAGTTGGACCGTGATAGACGTTGGGCAGGAATTCTGATGCAGCATGATACTCCATCCGGAATCACACACTGACATTATCATAGGACTGGTTCCCAAGGCTACCTACTACGGAAGGGTCGGACTTGAGCTCGGCAAGCTCATTGCCCACCAACGAAGCATGCAACCACCGTAGGCCTCCCACAAGCCCGGCTTGGCATGCTGGAATATCGGAATAATTACTGACTGCTTACAGATCCATCCAGACTATGCAGAACTACATCCAGCCCGCATTGAACGCTCTCCGCAACCCCAGCTCCCTCTTCAACCGCGTAGCCAGCGAGGCCAACAGCGCCGCCCAGCAACCCGCCAACGTCCTTGCGCAAGTTCGGAACATGCCCCGCGAACAGTGGTACTCTATGGGTGTTGTTTTTGCCGAGGTCATCGGTTTCTTCTCCGTTGGCGAGATCATTGGCCGATTCAAGCTTGTTGGCTACCGGCAGAAGAAGGACGAGCACCACTGAGTGCGGTGAGCTTGAGGGATGAGCTTAGGAAAGCTACGACACGACATTTCAGCATGCACTAGGTTCGAGAGGTAGTGGGGAGGGCTACGAGGGGCTGGTGAGGAAGGAAACACTGTACGATTTCGCGGGCAGGGAAGCTGAGCAAGTGTGTTTGCGGTGCGTTCGGGGTGGTAGGGATCCGATACTGTATACTGCACATACCTCTGATTTAGATTCCATTTTCTACATGTGCAATTATTGGCAATGCATCTACTTCAGTACCACGACAATAGTAGCATAGCAGTAGCAGGTTACACGTGCATGCTCGAATGATCGGCGCTAGTTGCGCCGAATCGCCGCGGCCCAATTATTTTTCTGAGCGCGCAATCGAACTTTTGCAGTCCGCGCAGCAGCAACCCAAGACGTGATGATGCCAAGGACATGATCACTCTTGCTGAACATCTTTCCAGCCTACCGCCACTATGAACGTGTTTAAACTCCTCTCGCGATCCTCGAAAGCGGCGCAGACGTCGCCCGCGCAAAAGCTTCCTTCCTCCGGCGCCGTCGCAAACCCGCAGCTGTTCGGCCACGACGAGCCAACACACCCCTCGGACACGTCGAATACTAGTCGCAAAAGGAAAAGGGGGCAGAATCTGGCAGACGCATCTGCGAGCGCAACTGAATTACCCGCCGATCTCGACTTCTTTGGCGGCGGTGCAAGCAAAGATTCAGAGTCAAGTGGAAACACTCTTTCCAAGAAGCAGAGGAAGAAGCAGAAGCAGCAAGAGCGCAAAGAGGAAGCTATCCTTCAGGAAGGCGCAGGCGAAATAGAGGAGGAGCCATACAATGCGGACGAGTGCAAGAGGGTACTGCGCTCGCATAAGCTAAAGGTTGCAATACTCGACGATTTTGCGACACAAGTAGAAGAGCCAAGTAAAGAAAAGAAGTCGAAGAAGAGAAAGAAGGAGAAGGAGATCAAGGAAAAGAAGAAGAATGCGAACAGATCCCTCTATCCACAACCCCTTGTCGAGTTTGCCCAACTACGAACACGTTACGGTATATCGAGACGTTTGGCGGAGAACATAGCAGAGCAAGGGTACAAGCTACCTACTGAAGTTCAGCTTGGCGCTTTACCGTTGCTACTGGGCAGCAAGGGCCGCAAGGTTACTGGCGACGTCGAAGGCTTGTCTGGTGCTGAGTTCAATGGAGACATTGATCTTCTGACAGTAGCGCCTACGGGCAGTGGAAAGACAATGGCGTTCCTGATACCCATCATCGACTCACTACTCGCGGAGAGCAGCACTACGGACATTAGGGAGGGTCCACGCGCCATTGTCCTCGCCCCTACTAGAGAGCTTGCGGCGCAGATTGTCAACGAGGCGAGGAAATTGGCAAAAGGCACGGCAATCAAGGCTACACTCATGAGGAAGGGCATGCAAGTCGTGCAAGAACCAGAAAAGGAGATACCTGAGGATACAGTGGATGCGGTTGACGCGTCCGAAAATGACGAAAGTGATTCTCAAACTGACGACGAAGGGGCGGCAGCACCAAAGAAGAAGCAGGCTAGTCAAAGGGCAGAACTTGTGAAAGCCGCCATCCTAGTCGCGACGCCGCTTGCTCTGCTCAACGCACTGAAGCGCAGGAACAGCACTGTTGCGAACATTCCTAGCGCATCTCAGCTTGTGCTTGATGAAGCAGACGTCCTCCTCGATCCCCTCTTCCGCGAACAAACGCTCGCGATATGGAATGCTTGCACAAATCCCAGGCTTCGAATTGGTCTATGGTCAGCGACCATGGGCTCCAATATCGATAGTCTGACGACATCTACCCTGAACGACCGCTGGACTGCCCTCTCCGCTTCACAGTCCGACCTTCCTCGGCGACCACCGCTCATCCGGCTCGTCGTTGGACTCAAAGACTCCGCTATACCCAATATTTCACATCAATTAACTTATGCCGCTACCGAGCAAGGCAAGCTTCTTGGTCTGCGTCAGTTACTCCATCCGACTTCCGTCTTCACCAACTCGAACCAGCCCACGCTCCGCCCACCGTTCCTAGTCTTTACACAAACGATACCCCGAGCCATTGCACTTCACTCAGAGCTCCTCTACGATATACCCCCAGAAGCAGGCGGTAGCTCGCGCATCGCTGTTCTACACGCCGATCTATCCTCGTCCGCCCGCGATAGCATAATGACGCGCTTCCGAAAGGGCGAAATCTGGGTTCTCATAACCACAGACCTTCTAGCCCGCGGCGTAGACTTCCGCGGTCTAAACGGCGTCGTAAATTACGACGTACCCACCTCCGCAGCTGGCTACGTCCACCGCGTAGGCCGCACTGGACGTGCCGGTCGTCAAGGCGGTGTCGCAGTCACATTCTACACACAAGACGATATCCCCTATGTCAAGCTCATTGCCAACGTTATCCGCGCTTCTGAGAAGTTAAGGGGACTTGGTGATGAAGAAGGGAGTGTCAAACAGTGGATGCTCGATGCACTGCCTACGCCGAGCAAGAGGGATAGGCAGCTCCTCAAGAAGAGGGGTGTTGAGGCTAGACGTACGGCAAAGGGGAAGGATGTGAAGCCTGAGAGCAGAATTAGTAGTAAGAGTGGGTATGATAGGAAAATTGAGAATAAGAAGAGAGAGGCTAGGGAGGCGGCAAAGAAGAGAGGAAGTACAGTCGTAGGGGGTGGTAGCGATGCGGAGAGTGCTTTTGAGGGGTTTGAGTAGATTGGACTGGGTCATCCATTGCCATAAATGAGATATGTGTCTGAACAGTACATATGTTGTCTGTGACACTGTCCGCATCGCTGTGCATGACACTGGCTTTCCAAATGTTGAACCTCTTCCATGTCTTGGTCCTCGATAATGGATAATTACACGTTTTTATGATCTTATCTCCAACCAATATATACATGCTACTAGAACTCGACGTACCATTATAACCCGCACTCTTGTGCACTGCTCTTGAGGTTGTTACAAGTCAATCAAAGTGATGACGGAAATTTCGGACTTCACATCTTTTTTGTATCTCTCGCTCTAGAATTCTTAGTGGGCGATAATTTTTTTACAATCTTTGTTGCAGATCTCAAGGTATGTTGTGATTCCAGAAAGGCTTCCGAGAGCTTGGATCCCCGAAGGTGTGAGGTTTGCTTTTTTTGTTAGCGTTCCCAAGCCCTCACACCTACGGGTGTGTCCGCCATTTTGTTTTCGACCCGCGGTTAGATCGATAGTAAGTGGTTTTTGTCTACTGTGGGAAAGACACGTCTTCCATGCTGGAGTATAACGGGTATATCAGGGTCTTTTCGCTTGTATCGATTAGGAAGCGACTAGCCATGTGTAAAGATCAATGCAATTCGTTTCTCTCACGAATCCGGGGCAATGGATCTGAATTAGATAACTCGAACCGAATGTATGCGACTTGCGCTCTTGTCAGTTTCTGCACATGTGAAACTAGTTTTTTGAAAATCGCAGTAAAGTAGGGAGCGGCTTTGACGTGTCGGTGATCTTCAAGGCTCAAACTGCAGTGTTGTCTTTTCCGCCAGCATGATCCATGGAGCTGCTGCAGCATCGAAAGGGTTTCAGAAAAAAGCAAGTACCGTCTCGCGCATTTCATGGGAAAAAGCATATCCAGATCCACTTCCCGTCCGCGGTCTGGTGCATCTGACTACTGTATCCTTCGCTTAGATGGCACCCTGAGGTCTGTCGAGAGTCAACCTCGGCCCACTCTGGTGGCTTTCGGTCCATATGACCTGCCTTTCTGGTGCATGCCATCGGGCCACCCATCCCGATATCTGTTTACCAACATTGAAAATGAGAGTGGTAGTTGATGCGGCCTGGCGTGGGCCTTTCACGGCACCCATTCTGTTGATCAAGGGTGTGAGGGCATGCGAGCCTTGTGTGACGGCGGTCTTCAACTCCATATCCACTCAAATCCCTCAGATTTTACTTCTCGATCGGTGGAGTTGCGGAACCGCGCTATGAGGCCATTTCCGGTCGGCGTCCTGCTCCGAACTCCAATCCCAAGATTCTCAGTATTAGCAATGTGACCACCATGCTTACGCAGCTTGTGAAGACTTTTGCTGAGTGGCCAACGAGCTGATGAATCGGAGGAAACAGGCAAAGTACTGCTGTGAAACCACGTGGTGCAACAAAGAAATGTGCTGAGGTTGGTGGTCGAGCGGGCGAGAACTGTGTTCACTTATCCATCTGCGAGTTGGTTCATAGATCAAAACGCTTCTGAGCACGCAATCAGCTTCTGGCTTATGCAAACCTCTAATGGCGCTTCGTTCGGCTCGTGTTTCCTTACTGATAAGCAGGCCGTGTGGAGGGCGCTCACACCACCCCGCATCCCACAGCCTAATCGCGAGCTGTCCAAACGTGACCAAAAGTGTGATGTTGCCGAAGTATGCAGATTTTCTGTGCATATGCGGCGATGTCGTTCGATGAGTCAGATTTTTAAATTCGAAGGATTCGGTGTCTGTTCATGGAACGGTTCCAGACCGATAAATGGCAAGCTCGTCTATCGCGTCTATCCTGTCAGTTGCCTGAGACGCCCAAAGGCGTTTTGAGGCGTACGGATACGGGTAGCAGCAGGATCGTAAAGTTGCCGCTGTCGTGTTCAGACCAGGAAGCCAAGAAACGTGGGACTTTGCCGGTACACTCGTGCAACCGTGTCGCAGTCCAGTAGTTCACCATACCTGTCTGTGATGACGCGGACTAAATTCTACTCTTGACCCGCTGGCTCTTTTGTGTGCTTCTTTCGATAGCGCAACATAGCAAGTTGATTCGATGACATGTTCCAGTACTGGTGTGATGATATGGAGTCTCGTGCCACATACCTATCTAGCTCGGCATCGACCTACTTACCAATCTTTAGCCTTTAGAAGGTATATGCTTGTCCTTCAGGTAGGCCTAAATTTTGTAGGCGAACCAGGGTAAACGAAATGCAGGCCAAGCAAGGGCTTATGATGGCGTGCATACGGCAAGGGCGCAGGCCCAGGGTCGGCTGCGGTTCGAAGTTGGTGTATGCTGAAAATCTCAACAAAATGTTATGAGCCATTGGAACGTACTGAAGACTTCCTATTAATTTTGTGCCGAGCAGAAAACTGTAGAACAACGAGAACCGTGCGACGGGGTTCTTCGAGGAGTTTTGTCGAAGAGGTTGATGTCCACGCAACCAGCTAGTTGTGAGAGCTTTCTGTTGACAATTCATTGATTTAGCATCTAACGTAGCTTTGAAAGACGGTATCCATGGAGAAGGAATATTGGGCTGAGTCAAGATTGTCTAAACCCAATCGGTTCGCATTAATAGCTGACATGATATACATGTTTGCCAACGCTTAATATATGGCCGAAACCAGAAATATCCTACCCGGTGTGGTTGTCCTCGCAGCATGCTCAGCGCCACGGGCGGGTACCGCCTATATAAGCTTGCGATGGGGGTTTTGCTGTTTCAGTAATACTTGTGGTTGGATCAGTCAGCTTAAAGGAAAAAGCTTATGTCCTGATAGACATCCCGAGCACGTGCTGCCTGGAGCAGCCACTCCGGTGTATCATGGTATATGCACGACATCAGAGATCGACCGACGTCGTATTAGTCGGCCACCCGCATCGCTTGGCAGTCTTGTATCATGGGACTAGATCGAGATGTGTGCTGAAGCTGCTAGCAACCGTTCTGCTCATCAGGGCATGCGACATTATTGCCAATCCGGAATGTACGAAGTGTGTGCCTCTTTGGGATGTCAGCAAAAGTCAGTATAGACACCAAAGACTAGGGACTGAAGACGTCTGTTCTTAGTTTCTTCGAAAGGATCAGCATATGCAGCTAAGTGTTCTTCACACCGTTCGCAAAGGGTAAGCAGGGCCGTGGTTATGCAATAGGATATAAGCTCTGCGGGCGGTTTTGGGGTCAGGGATATGCAGCCGCATACAGAATATGGATAAGGACATTCGCTATAGCCTCCGACCCTGGTCAGCTTATAGTGGCCTCCAATTTCCGGCAGTGCGGGAGATGTCCAGTCCAATATGACGCGGCCGACATGCGTCTCAGCTGGAATGCTGCACACGGTATTTGGAGGTGTACGGGCCATTTTTGGCCGCACTGAGGTGTCGCGCGACCCCTTAGGCTGATTCGCCGCCGTGGTGGTATTATGGTCCAAAGGCGAGATAAATAGTGACGTGTGAGGGCCTGCATCCATGGCTCGGTTAGAAGGTGGTGTGAGTGTGTGGGGAACAAAGTCAAGAGCGCTTCAGGACTGGCGATCAACACCACTGATTAGCGCGTCGCTAGCGTCCTCCAGGGATTCTCCATGACCCTGGCCCCCGCGCGGACAGCCAGACATCGTACGAGAGACAGTAGCGGGATTAGATACATTGTTATGTTTAGCATATATCTCTACGCTTGACTGAACGCGTCGCTGAGTGCATGAGGGTGTGGATCGTTTGTTGGCGAGTACGATAGGGCACCTAGGTGCGCAGGTGCACACTGATCGGCGCTAGTCCTTCAGTCGATCCCAAGCTGTTGTAGCTCACCAGGCCAGCAACCACCACCACTTGACCCGTCGTCATCCGTAACCAACCCACTTCTTTCGCCTTACAGTCTTGCCAAATCGCACCATTACGTGTTTCTTCCTAGCCGAGCCTCAAAGCACACAGAAACAAGCACTATTGTGCCTCCTTTCCGGACAGTTTCCTTGTCTTAGGAGTTCCACTTTCGGTACTCGGAGGCAATAGTACTACCCCCCAAAAAATACTTGAAATGCCTGAGGATACAAGACGTTCTATCCATCGACTGAATGCTGCAAGTGTTGCCGCTCATAGATGTACTATAGGAATGACCGGAGTGAACCCCAAGGGACCTGCGGCAAAGCCCCCGGCCAGCAACAGCGCCGTTGGAAACCGATAATCGTATTAACTCCATGATATCACGAAGAGTTGGAAATACCGAGATTTCCCTCAGGGTCATCCCCGTTTACAGAGCTCACATGGCAAGCTGGGCAAGAGCCAAATCGGTGTACCAAAAGGTCATTTGGACACCTTGCGTTGAGACCATACGGCTTCTGTGCTGAGGGTTTGCAACGATACAAAGATTTAGAGTGCCACTATCCAAGTCATCTGGCACATCTTTGGGCGAGAAGGTTGCACGCCCTAGCTATTGTCCCAAGCTCCCGAGTAGTGCGAAGCATCAAAACCATCCTCAGCCTTGCTCAGCTTCCGGTTACTTACAGAACGCTCTTCCGGAAAGCGACATGATCGCTTAGGAATCATGCGGAGGGAAATCGCGGTAAGTCTTTCTTGTCAAGGCAGACTCGCGGTGTCATACGATTTTAGACCTTATGAGGACTATTGTTGAAGGAAAATGCGCCAGTTCGCGTTTGGAACATCAACGTCCCCCATCCATTTTTCATCTGAATAGCAGACTTGGTAAATAGTATCGTTTACTTTGTCTGATCATAGTCAACCGTCCTTTGTTGCATTGGAGCAGACACGTGTGGCGGCTTGATGGAGCGATTGAATGTGTAAAGATCTCCTTGAAAATATCAGGAATGTATAATTGGAGTTGGACAGCTACCCTTCAGAAGTTGAGCGCTTTCTATTTGATAAATCAACCGAACCAAGGATAGGATATACTTGAATTGGTCTATGCATATGCCTATTGTCCTTCTCGTTGACAGCATCATTTATTGGGCGTTATGTGATTGATTTCTAGAAGTCGAGTATTTCATCTCGAACTCACTCATCGTGGGAAGACCCCCTGGATGCCAAGAAATGCCGACAACAATAGTACAAATAGCAGTACACAACTGTGCTTGAGCCTCCACAGCGCCAGACCCTGTCTCGTCTGTGGCGCAGGCGCGTAAAAGTGTTAACATTCGTGTACGGCTCTGGCTTTCGCGAGGAAGCGGCAAGCGATCCGCACTATGCGGAGGATCAGCTTTGCCCGAGCCTGTGGTTGATGACGCAATATCCGCAAGTGTCCTGACAGCTGTCATTTTGTACCCATGAGAATTGGTGTTTGCCATACTTGAGGTTCGGGCATGATCACCGGTCGAGATTACGACTTTGTCCCACCTTGATGACAGCTAGCCTAGTGTATGGGTTGGACAAGGTGATATATTACCATACAGCATCGCTGATCCAAGATAGATATTCCACATCTGCTCTGTTGGAAGCCGGATGTAGACATTGACAAGACCGAAAGGTAAGGCTTCATGCAGGGAA
>Ga0265797_10010278_pt1 | contig 11948 bp, 7 predicted proteins | sample P2T30metagenome_FD_192433 | JGI IMG/M metagenome (GOLD analysis project Ga0265797, IMG submission 192433) | Plant litter microbial communities from East Loma Ridge, Irvine, California - P2 T30 | ecosystem: Environmental > Terrestrial > Plant litter > Unclassified | place: USA: California... | reverse complement strand
AGTGCGAGGCGTGCTCTGTCTTCTTCTTCTTCTATCTCTCTTCCTTTCAACCAAACCAAATCAAACTAGACCAAACCAAGCCAATCCAAATCAAACCAAACCAACCAACGACTGACCTCCCTCCCATACAGATCCAAACCGCCGCCGCCGCCGCCGCAGTCCCCAAAGCCGACCCAGCCCCAGGCCCGCGCACGAAATCAGCCGGAGTAAACAAGAAGAAAGCAGCCCCGAAGGAGAAGAAGAAGAAGAACGAACCCGCAGCCAAAAAACCAGCAGGCAAGAAGACAACAAAAGCCGCCGCCGCCCCAGCGAAGAAAAAGGCCCCCGCCCCCAAGAAAAAAGCCCCTGCAGCCAAAAAACCCGCCGCCGCTTCGAAACCAAAACCAAAACCAAAACCCACCACCACCACCGCCAAAAAAGCAGCCAAATCCCTCGCCCCCTCCGCCGCCGCCGCCGCCAAGTCCTCCTCTTCCTCATCGGGCCTCTCGTCCGCTCCTTCTTCTTCCAACAATGCCACCACCAGTAATAATAAACCAGCACCAGCAAAACCAGCACCAGCACCAAAATCATCAACATCAAGCCGAGCAACCCGCCCCCGCGGCACAAAGGCCCACTACGTCATGAACCCCGCTGGGGTGGGTAAGGAATTCAAGGGCAAGGGGAAGGGGGTGCGGAAGTTGTTGGTGAGTGGGCCGGAGGGGGTGAAGAAGCCGCCGCCACCGCAGAAGGGTAAGGGTAAGGGGAAGGGGAAGGGGAAGGGAAAGGCTGTGGCGAAGACTGCGGTTGGGAAGGGGGCTTCTGGGGCGAAGAAGGGGGGTGGTGCTGCTGCTTCTTCTAAGAGTGGGAAGAAGGGTGGTTCGAAGAAGGGTGGTTCTAGGAAGAAGGATGTTGAGGAGGGCGATGACGACGAAGAAGAAGAGGAGGACGAGGAAGGAGAAGGAGAAGAGGGAAATGACGAGGAGGGAGAAGGAGAAAAGGAGAACGAAGACTCCGACGCAAACGTCGTACGCTCGGACGAGGACGGCGAAGGCGAGGGTGAAGGCGAAGACAAAAGCGACGGCGAGGGCGAGAACGACACTGTAGGCAAAGCCGTCGGCCAGGGCGTCGACACCGTCATCAACGCCGGAGCAAAACTTCTTTCTGGCAAAGCGCCTTGGGGTAGTGGTAGTGGCAGTGGAAGGGAGAACAAGGTATGTGCATTCCTCCGATTTTCGTTGTTCCCAAGAGTGGTGGGTGTCTTGGGCCGGCCGGGAAGTATGTGATCGTTCGAGACGATTTTTTGCTGACGTCGTCTTTTCCGTGCGCCTTGCAGTCGCAGAGTCCTGAGAAGGAAGAGAAGCAGCAGCAGCAAAGGTCCAGGGTGAGTCACCTTACCTACCCTAGCTTCCTTCCATTCGTTTCTCCTATCACCCAGACCTACCCACATCAGACGTAGAGAGAGCGTCAAGAAAAATTAATTAAGCTAACAAAAGAGTTTCCCGCCGCAGAGCAAGAGTCCCGTCAAATCCTCCTCTTCCAGGGTGAGTTAATCAGTACCTAGCAAGTACAATCCGTTCGTTCTTTCGTTCGATTACGACGCGTCCCGATCAATAAGAAAAAAAAAAGAAACAAACAGAAGTGTTTCGAATACTAACAGGCTTCATCAACAAAACAGAGCAAAAGCAAGAGCCCGGCTAAAGCTTCTAGGGTAAGTGACTTACCTGACCTTTAGCATGACCTTATCCTACATCTCCTTCCCATCGTTCATGCTTCCATCCATCCACTCTCGTTACAACTGGTATCAGTCTTACTAACGAACGGATGTTGAACAGGGCAAGAGAATGAGCCCTGAGAAGGAGAACAAGAAGTAGGAGGTCTTTGATAAAAGGGGGTGACGATGATCTCATCAAAATGTTTGAAAGAGTGTGGGTATGAGGGTGCTGGCGAAGTTAATGGAAGGAAGGGAAAAGGGAATCCGGAATTGTTGTTTTTGCTGTTGTTTCTCTTTCCGGGACGACCAATCGCGCTGTCCCAATTTTCGTAATGTCTCTATCTCTCTCTCCCTCTCTTTTATTATTTTACACTTTTATTCTTATCGTTTTTCGGGATTTGAGCATTCTGATTCTGTTCTTTTGGCTGATTTTCGTTCCCTCGGATAGCCAGCCGTCCAGGCAAGTATGTTGACATTTTTTGAAAGGTGTGTGGCATGCTAAATCAAATCGTGTCGCGTCTTGGTCGAGCCCATCACATGTCTGTAAAAGCTAAACATCGGTGAGTGCAATAATGCGCCCTTGTGTCTGCTCGAATGATGTTACAAGATAATGCCTGGTAGTTTTTTTTTGTACATGAAATGCCACTGCCGATCGTTAGTAGGCAGATGGCCCCCGACTCGGCATTGAAGACAGCCCCCCCCAGATCGGATCAGCCCTCGATACTCCTCAAACCTTTCCAGTTGTTCGGGATAATGGCTGACAGTCGCTCTCCCCAAATAATCTCCTCGCTGCATTGCAAGTCCTTCTTCCCCTTCATTTATTGCGCATGCTTCAAGTTCGCCTCCGCCTGCCCCTGCATCTTCAACGCCGCCTCCTTGTTGTGCTTTGCCCGCGCATCGATCTTGCCGACCTCGTGCTTCCCACCCGGCAGAACGCCCTTGGGCAGCTTCTGGCCCTTCTTGCCCAGCAAAGCGCCCTCCTTGGGATTGCGAACCTTGCCCGTACGCTTCTCGGTGCCAAACGTCTCGCCTTTGCCCGGCGCCACGCCCGCGCCGGGGTCGAGGCCTTGTCGCTTCAGTTCGGCGATGGCTTCCGCAGAACCTTGGGCCGCTTGCCGGCGGAGAGATCGGCGTTGTAGTTGTGGGAGGCGCTTGGCTTTGTAGGCTGCGAGGCGCTCTTCGGGCGAGGGGATTGGGGGGCGCGAGTCGATCGGGGTGCCGAAGGGGGTGACGATGGAGGCTACGACGTGGTGGACGGCGGTGCTGACTTTCAGGCGGTGCATTTTGATCACGTCGCCTTGGTTGAGGGAATTGTTGGGGTCGTGGACGAGGTGGTTCGTGTGGTCTGCGAAGTACTGCCGGAGGACGAGGCGAAATGTTAGTTTATTGTTTCCGTCGATATGTCCTCAGGGAAGATCATGTCATGTCATACCTTCTTAATCCTAGGCTCGTACCTCTGCTTCGGTACCCTCACGCTAACAGTCTTATCCATCCTCCCCGTCCGCACGACAACACCAACGATATCGTTGTGCTTCTGCGCCTTCAGCGCCGCTTCCCTCTCGCGTCCATGCAGCCTTTCGGGATCCACGTGTTGCAGCAGCTGCGGCCTGATGCTGTGAGGCAGATTCCTCTTGAGAAGACCGAGGGGTGCCGGAATGATTTGTGTCGTCTGTGAATCGAGTTGTGCTTCTTGCGCCTGGGCCTGGGTTCCGTGCAAGCATCGTCGGCAGGTGTATCGCTCTGCTTGCTGTGCGATTTGGGGCCGCGAGAAAGCCCTGATAGGTAGGGAGAGGGCACGAGCACTCATTTTGTGTATGTTTTTGACGCGATGGTATGGCTAAGAGGCACAATAGTGTTTCTTGGGCGGCCAATTGCTACAATCTAAGGAAGCGCGGAGGTTGACGACTCCCGCTCGCCGCAAAACGCAGGCACGTGATCCTGGAACGATTGGATCACCCATTTAACCTAATACATGAACGACTGCACCCTTGGATGGTTACATATACTGGCAACGAGTTTAAGTAGAGTTCGTTCCTTTGTTTTGTGAAACTAGACTGCCCCATGATAGTCCACATCCACGAGCAACACGGCTCGTTGGTAAAAAAAAAAAACAGTACCCCTTTGCATCCCAGGCAAGTATCGGAGGTGGCATGCCTAGTCCACCTCGCTCCATCAATGAGTAGTAAAAAGCAAAAGTGTATATATGTAGTTCTAATGCGATGTCGCAAACAACGCGCCCATTCGGCGCCCGCGTGAACGGGAGAAAAGCAAAGCAACCTCCGGCACCGTCGCGTCGCCCTTCAGGACCAGAACTCGGTGAAGTTGACCCTCGGCTCCGTGGCCCCCATGAACAGACCCTCGTTGTCCTCGTTCGACGACAACTCAGTGAGACTAAAACCGTGTTCATTAGTAACGTTCAACCCGCCAATGAGAATGCACAGGATGATTTAGCTCTTGCAAGCCGCAATCAGGAATTTCCTACTTGTCATCTCCGTTGACCATCTCCGCCGGATCGGCTGCATGGTCGTGTCCGTTCACTGGAACGTCGCCGTTGGTGTTGGCGGGATCCATCAGACTCTGCTTGCGAACCTTCAACTTCTTCTCGGCCTGCTCTGAAATGCGGGTGAGCTCGCTCACGAAGCTCTCGCCCCACCAAGCGCTGGTGTACTTGTTGACGTACTTGGCGAGTTTGTGGTAGTTGACCGCACGCTGTTCGTCGCCCATGGTGACGGAGTCGTGGATCGCGTCGGCAAGTTCCTCAGTGTTCCAGGGGTTGACGATGAGAGATCCGTTGAGACTTTGAGCAGCACCGGCAAACTCAGAGAGTATCATCACGCCGTGGCGCTGCTCCTGGCACGCAATGTATTCGTAGGAAACCAGGTTCATGCCATCGCGAGTAGAAGAAACGAGGCAGACATCCGAGACGGCGTACAGCGCGATGAGCTCGTCGAAGTTAACAGACTTGTGAAGGAAGTGGATAGGTGTGAATTCGATGGTGCCGAACTTGCCGTTGATGCGACCAACCAGCTCGTTAACGACTGCGCGCAAGTTCTGGTACTCTTCGACATCTTGACGAGAAGGCACAGCGACTTGAACAAGAACAACGCGACCAATCCACTCTGGGTGTTCGGTAAGGAAGACCTCAAAAGCGTGCAATTTCTGGGGCACACCCTTGATGTAATCGAGGCGGTCAACGCCAACGATGATCTTGACACCCTCGAAACGCTTCTTCAGGCTCTCGACGCGCTCGACAACATTGGGCTTCTGTAGACCCTGCGAGAACTTTTCAGGGTCGATACCGATGGGGAATGCGCCGACTGTGACGAGCTTGCCCTGGAACTCGACACCGTTGGGAGTTGTGGCGAGTCCAAGAATGCGAGCACATGAGGACAAGAAGTGGCGAGCGTAGTCGTAGGTGTGGAAGCCAATCAGGTCGCAGTGCAGGACGCCCTCAAGGATGGCGTTGCGCACGGGCAGGATGCGGTAAATCTCCGAGGAAGGGAACGGCGTGTGTAGGAAATAGCCGAACTTGACGTTCTTGCGCTTGTTGGGTCCCTTGGCGAGCTCCTCGCGAAGCATGGCGGGCAGAAGCATGAGGTGATAGTCGTGGACCCATACCAGGTCGTTATCCTGGACGTCACGAGCGATCTCCTTGGCAAACAGCCTGTTGGCCTCGACATAGCCCTCCCACGCCGACTCGTCGAAGGTGATCTCACCAGGGTGGTAGTGGAACAGGGGCCAGAGGATAGAGTTGGAGAAGCCGTTGTAGTGACGCTCGGAGAGATCCTCGTCCATGAAAATGGGAACGGCATTGTACTCGTCCAAAAGCCTCTTCTTCACGTGGTCGATCTCGTCCTCGGGAGGCGCAGTGCCGGGCCAGCCGTACCACTTGAACTGTGTGTTCTTGCTTAGTCCACTGAGACCGGAGACCAGTCCGCCAGAGGACATGGAGAAGTCGTAGTGGCCCTCATCTGAGCGCTTGATGGTGATGGGGAGACGGTTTGAAATGAGAAGGAGGCGGCCCTGCGGCTGGACCGAATCCTCGTTTGTGTTCATGTTCGAGAGTGAGATTTGACCTTTGTCATATGTTAGCTTGTGTTCGTGTGCGCCAACTGAATGGAGTGTTGAATATGGATCCGTGGACAAAAGGCTACCTAGATCGGGCGCACTCTTGCTCGAGGCAAGTCGGTCGTTGCTTCCAATCATGGTGAAGGAGTGTTGGTGCGTGCGTGTGTGCGTAAGTGGGTAGGTAGGTTGAAGGTGGGGCTTTGGTGTGAGATGGGGGGAGAGACAAGGTGATTTTGATACAGGAAAGTTGCAAGGTGGGGGTGGTGAAGGGACAGTCGCGTAGGTAGCGAAGAGGACTGGAAGTGAAGTTGGCAAACTCACGTGTGTGTTGAGTGGTTAAGTCAGGTGCGCGTTGCACAATCGTTCACTGCAAGATTGGCAGGTGCGCTTCACGAGCTTTCCACGTTGTCCTGCTCTTTCCTGATTGGTGGTTCGGCGGAAGACGCGCAAACGGCGGTAGTTGATGTATGAGGAGTTCGTGTTCTTCGTTGAGATGGTGAGGACAAGAGTGAGGTGTGCGATGGGTGGTGGTCCTTTGGAGTGGGAGTGAGAATGGAGTCTAGCGATGGGATCGGAGGGTCAAAGTCGAGCTTGGGCTGGAGAGGTCGAGGATGGGACAGTTCTTCACTAGCACAACCATACACGGAGATGGTATGGGAGATAAATAGTCAAGGAAAAGTTGTTGAGCGCTTTGGGGGGTTGAAGTGGAGGAAGAATGGCCTGTCACGCTATGCTGTTTTGCTTGGGTGACGCTTTGTTACGCAAGGTTTTGGAGGATGTGACGACAGCCAGAGTGCCCGTGCGATGAAAATCCGGCGGCACTTCTGCCCAGAGGGAGGAGCAGGGATAGCTGAGGTATATGCTCGAGGAGGAAGAGGCTTGGGGGTTGCGACAAGCAGGTATGGTATGTTTCTGGAAACACGATGTTTGGAGCGATTGAATGGTATCTGTTCTTCTAGAAGTATCTACAAGGTGGTGGAGGTTGAGGTTGCTATAGCCTTGCCGCAGACTCGGACAAATGATAGACGCCGTCGGCGCCATGCCCGCGCTTTCTAAGGTTAGATCAGAAGCTCTGGCTGGCTACTTTAGCCGAATCCATTCGTCTCAACTTTAATTTCCTGGGGTATCGAAGAAGTGACATGTGACATCGCGTCTTCCTTCACCAGAGAGCTCGGACCGTCATCGCCATTGCGCTCTAGCTATCGACGCGCCATTGATCTGGTCTCCCTGTTACATTGCAGCGTCTCGCAGAACAACTGACCACCGTCATGTCCGACTCGGAGCTCTCAGACGCGCCGGCTCACGCGACCCTCAGCGATGAGACCCTCGAGACAGAGCTTCGACGCGTCGTCCGCGATGCACTCAAGCAGGAAGAAGTCATCACAGTCAAACTCGCGCGCGCGCGTGTCGAGGAGAATCTAGGCTTAGAAGCCGATTTCTTCAAAAACGGCGAATGGAAGGAGCGCAGCAAGGACATCATCACCGCTGCTGTCGATGAGCCGGAGTCGCCTGTAAAAGCGAAGCCAAAAGCAGGTCGCAAGAGAAAGTCTGAAGAACCGGCTGGGAAGCCGAAGAAGAGAACCAAAAAGAGTCCCGTCTTGAATTCAGACGATGAGGAGGAGATGGACGATGTAATGACCGAAGAGGAAGACGAAGAGGAATCAGAAGAAGAAGAGAAGCCCAAGCGCAAGCCCAGAGCGCAAACCAAAGCAAAACCACAACCCAAGGCTAAAGCGAAACCAAAAGCCAAGGCCAAGCCATCTTCGCCAGTGGCCGACTCGGATCAAGACGACGAGGCAGATAACGACAACGTCTCGGAAACGATGAAAGCTGCGAGCAACAATTCTAATGCCGAAAACGAACAACCAGAGGCCGACGAGAAAGCGAAGACTGCCAAATCAGATGACGAGAAAGAGACATCGCCCTCCAAACCATCAGAAGCAGCCGCCGAGGATGACGACTCCGATATGTCCGTGCTGATCGACGACCCTCCACCGAAAAAGAAGGGTGGACGCGCAAAGAAATCCACCTCGCCAGGCACAACCGCCGACAAAACGAAGAAGACAACCAAGAAAGCAGCCTCCACAGCCGCCAGCAGCAAAGATCTCTCCCCCGACGAGGAAGAAATCAAACGCCTGCAATCCTGGCTGGTCAAGTGTGGCATCCGCAAACTCTGGTATCGTGAGCTCGCAGACGACAAATTCCCCACCTCGAAAGCAAAGATCGCGCACCTCAAATCAATGCTGAGCGATGCTGGAATGACTGGTCGCCCCAGCGCTGAGAAGGCCAGAAGTATCAAGGAAGCGAGAGAGCTGGAAGCGGAATTGGAAGCTGCGAGGGACTTTGAAGAGCAATTCGGGACTGATGGCGGACGTGGACGAAGGACTAGGAAGAACGCCACTGTAAAGGATCAAGGGAGTGATGACGACGAGGATGGAGATGAGGGCGAGCAGGAAGATGGAGAAAAGACGGAAGGGCCGAAGAGACCTGGTGGTCGACTGCTGCCGAAGGGCCTGGTCGATTTTGGCGATAGTGGGGAAGACGGCAGCGACTGAGCGTGTCGGCGTGTCGGTAATATCGACGATGTCCGCTGCCTGCAAGCCTTACTCCTCACGCGATGGGCGGAGAAGCATTAACTCACCTTCCAAAGTTGACCGTTTCGACCATCACGACTAAGTGTGTCAAAAACACGTAATCTCAGAAAGTCAACGAGCTTCTATAACATATTCACATCAAATGAACAAACGAAGTCTTCCCTTGTTCGCCCCTTGAAGGAGGCGTCAAAGGCCAGTGCGGATTTCAAAAATGGTTGACCTCGATGCGTCATGAAAGCGTCTGCATTGCATCTTTGACACATCATCAAGTCGCGTCGCAGTCGAAACCATTCTATACAGTAATAAGACTTTTCCACACTTAAGCCCCCCGTTCGATCATCCAGATCATGCATGATTCTCGATGTTCGCAAAAAAGCGCCTGCGCCGACATTCCATCCCATCGATCGCATCATAATCAACCTTCTTAACGATCTCCGTGTTCCAAACGGCGTTCGACTAAATCGATCCAGCAACACGACCAACCCGTCAAGCTGTTGTCTGTCTAAACAGTACTGTACTTGTCTTTGTCGTTCAAACGGCGTTTGAAACCTAGACTTCGCAAGTCCGAACACGCCCTACCGTAGATATGTACACGCGCCATCGACTAACCAACTAACAACACGAACAAAAGCGCGGCGATAATGATGATGACATCCGCGATGTTTGCGGCAATAAGAGCAAATAACAATTTCCTTCAGCTACGGTGGCGTGGCGGCCCTTTTCGACAGGAGAAAGGCGGCGATAATATGTTTGGTGATCCCGGAGGTTTCCGCGTTCCGTAAGGTTCTCGCATTTTTGCTTACTTTGATGTCACGTGGCGTGGCACATGCACTTTTTACATGCGTGCATGTATGGTGAGAGTGTGGTGAGAAGTATGTGAGGGACACATCATAATGATTTGTAGCGATTGAGGGTTTCAAAGCGAATTGATCGATTTGACGAGGTGGATTGATCGAATGCTTCAGCGACGCGATTGACATGTGCGGCGGCGGCATGTTTGCGGACAGAAAGTCGGCACCGGTTCCTGGCTCTTGGCCCGACCTCAGCCTTGTTTTGCCCTGCTCAGCTCTCAGCTCTCAGCTGCTGACCCGATTGCTTCCTGTGTTCCTACCATGTGCCTGCAATAATCCCACGCCAGCTCCGGTAGACTACGGCCGTGTAGGTGGTAGGTCATCTGAGTCCAGACAATTGGCGTGCCATGACCTGGCCGATTCCTTCTCCGGGCCTCGAGTCTTTAAGTACCACCCGTCTCAGGTTTGTCGTGCTTTCCTTTGTTTATCTGTCATCCATCACCACCTGAAAACATCACAACACCATTGAAAGCCTCGACTATTACTGTCGCCACCAACAGTATCATCCTTACCATCAACATCAACATCAACTTCACACCCCATCGATCGACCCACAAACACACCAATGAGTTGCACCAGAATTATCAACGCCAACGCCATCCTGACCAGGCAATCCGCCACCTCGGTCCTCAAGAATGTCAACGGCACTCGCATCGCCAGCAGAGCCTGTAAACCAGGCCTCGCCTACTCACAACACATCACATCGCCCCGTAGGCAGTTCAGCACAACACGCCCAGCGGCGATCAAAGAGTTCTTCCCAGCACCGGACGCGCCTCATATCCGCGTCACCGAAGCCGCATGGTCTCACCCTGTCTACACAGAAGAGCAGATGAAAGAAGTCGTTGTCGCTCACCGAGAAGCCAAGACTGCCTCGGATAAAGTGGCGCTGTTCATGGTTCGAGTCTTGAGATTCGGCCTTGATTTCGCTACTGGATACAAGCACGACAAGGCCGTTGCTCTGGGAAACAAGGACCCCAAAGCCGCTCTTCAGAAGTATGGCATGAGTGAGCGGAAGTGGATGATTAGGTATGTTTTGCTTACGACACGGAAAAATAACCACCTAAGCAAGAACGCCACCGACTGACTTGTACATTTTCCACAGAAACATCTTCCTCGAATCTGTCGCCGGTGTACCCGGAATGGTAGCAGGCATGCTCCGCCACCTACACAGCATGCGTCGCATGAAACGCGACAACGGCTGGATCGAAACCCTGCTGGAAGAATCCTACAACGAGCGCATGCACCTACTCACCTTCCTCAAAATGGCCGAGCCCGGCCCCTTCATGCGCCTCATGGTACTCGGCGCGCAAGGGTAAGCAACATCCCCACCCATCCACCTCTCCAACCGAATCAACCAAACTGACAAACCCCCTCCCCAGATTCTTCTTCAACTTCATGTTCGTCGCCTACCTCCTCTCCCCCCGCACCTGCCACCGCTTCGTCGGCTACCTAGAAGAAGAAGCGGTCCTGACCTACACGCGCGAGATCGCGGACCTCGACGCCGGCCGCCTGCCGCTGTGGGAGAAGATGCCCGCCCCGGACATCGCGGTCAAGTACTGGGCGATGCCCGAGGGCAAGCGCTCCATGCGCGACCTACTGCTGTACATCCGCGCCGACGAATCGAAGCACCGCGAGGTCAACCACACCCTGGGCAATCTGGACCAGAAGAACGATCCGAACCCGTACGCTAGCGCGTATAAGAATGAGGGCAGGCCGCATCCGACCAAGGGGATTGAGCATAATAAGCCGGCTGGGTGGGAGAGGGAGGATTGTATTTGAGGGGGGAGGGTGATTCTCTTTTTTCCCTCGATGAAAAGATATGAGCATGGTTTTGGTTGAAGGGAGTTTTGATTGTTTTTTGGATGTGCCGCACCGGTTCTCTACTCCTCGCGTCGGTCTTTGGTTTATATTGTCTTCAGGTTCGCAGGTTCTAGCAAGGCGTTCCGGGGCACCTGGGATATCCCGTTTGTTTCTTGCCGTCAAAGAAATCGATTTGATAGATTCGAGGCTTCAATCGAAACGATGAAAGCATTCAATAGCGTCTTACACCACAAAACTCTGTCTCCAAATACTTAGCCGGCCATCCCTCAGGGGTCCACGATCAAAAGTCGCGACGCGACCGAAAAGCAACAACAAACACCGCCTTTGTACCCAACTCCAGTGATTGTTCAAAGTAGGGGGAAAAAACGCTCCCTACATGTAATATACATCCATCCCATTCCATCCCAAGAAACGCCACCCCCATCCACCCACCCCCAACAAACCCACAAAGAAAAAACCCCCCCAACACCCCAACTCCTCACTTCGCATGATACCAGCCCCCCTCCCCCCTCGCATCCAACTCATAGTCCGCGTCCAAATCCAAATCATCCGTCGACGCCAGCCTCCTCGACGACGTCGGGTGCGTCGACCGCACATCGCTGATCAGCGCCCTCAAAACAGGGACGCACTGCACGATGATGGTGCCCGCGACTTCGGACGAGTACCAGATGGCCGACATGCCCAGGCGCCAGAAGTAGAGTTCGTCTTTGGCGTTGCCTTGGTATTTCCAGTGCGTGCGGATGGCGGATTCGATGGCGATTACCATGCCCTGTGTGCGGTTGTTTGTGTTAGGGGGGTTTGGTTTGGACGGAGGATGGGGGATGTTTTTATTGTTGTTTTGGGGGACGTACCAAAGACATGACGACGCAGAGGCCGTATTTTTCGGATTTTTTCATGTCGAGTTTCCACATTATTAGCCAGGGG
>Ga0265797_10010277_pt1 | contig 11949 bp, 7 predicted proteins | sample P2T30metagenome_FD_192433 | JGI IMG/M metagenome (GOLD analysis project Ga0265797, IMG submission 192433) | Plant litter microbial communities from East Loma Ridge, Irvine, California - P2 T30 | ecosystem: Environmental > Terrestrial > Plant litter > Unclassified | place: USA: California... | reverse complement strand
AGCCCAAGATATCGAAACGCAAGAAGGATGCTATCCACGACGCGAAACCTGCACTGGTTGGTCAGAAAGCGCCGAGAAACTGGAAGAAGCAGGATGGTCTTCGCGCATCGTCGCCAGCGATCAAGCCTTCCGGCATGTACTTTAGTTGCCTCACGGAAGCTGAGTCAAGGATGGCTGCCCCAGATTGGATGCCACCCGCTGGTGATGTTGTGCCGACTACTGATGCCGAGCTGGCACCATTTGTCGCGCAGCTGACCGATGCGATGAAGGACATGTCGCAATTCAAGGACAACATCAACACCAAGCTTAAAAAGCGTTGGCTAGATGCGACCATTCAGAGAAGCGGCCAGCCTGGCGCGGTGTTGAGCAACAACTTTTATATGCCGCATGTGTTGGAGGCGCTGGCATGGAAGATCGCCGTACGTACCTTTCGAGCGGAAACGGTCAGAAATGCTAACACTCCTTTAGACCATGATCCAAAGACTCCACCTCAGCGGTCCAGGCACAATCCAGTGCCTGGATCCTCTCATTCTCGAGAACTCCTTCGACGACAGGCATCTGACCTTTGAAGAGCGCATGTCCATCTTCGTTGACGTCTGCCGCTTCCGCAAGACTCGAGTTATGGGAATGCTGGATGGCGGTGACCTGGAGCGCGCCGTACTCACTCCCAGCATCATTCTGACCGCCAGCGAAACCAGCGCGAGAGCGAACTCGAAGCGCGCGGGCATGATCAAAGAGGGGCGCTCGACTTGGATTTTCAAGAACCCTGACAAGGCGAAAAGGCAGATGCGAGGCGTGAGCAGGGGACGAGGCAGTGTAAGGAGAGGCGGACTTGGCATAGCAGGACGCGATGAGTCCCGGGAGACGGATCAGTCCGGTAAGTAGAACATGCTCCTTGGGGTGCTGAGGTGCTAACGGTTATGGTAAATCGAGGGTTCGATGAGCTTACCGCAGAGGTCATGAACAACACCCACCCAGGACGTCAAGGTAGGCTCAACGGCAACGCGAGTCTCAACGATACCGGCATTGATATCGGCGATGCTGGATCCAGCAAGCCTGATGACGAGGACGTCTTCGACGATGGGATGGCTCAGGGCTCTGACGAGGACGGCATTTACGACAGCGTCAGTGAGGATGAAGAGGCATTGTCGGGAGCCAGAACCGCCTCTCGGACTGCAGATGACGGCGATGACTCCGGTAAGTACTTCCACACCACCACTTCGTCGCTTCATCTTACAACGCAACAGCTGTGATCACTCCCACTTCCCCAGTTCGACCGACCCGCGCTGGAGCCCTCGCAAATTCCGCCAAGAACAAGCACACATCAACGATCGAGTCACAAGACAACGAGGCTAGCGAAGTCGCGAAGGGCAAGCGCAAAGTGGACCAAGGCGACGAGAAGGGCATGTTGCGGCCTAGGAGGAAGGCTGTACGCAAACCTGTGGTCCTTCGCGATTCCGACTCCGTGAGTCTTCAATCGGAGAAGAAGCGCAAGCGGCACAACGACGGTGCTGAGGACAATGGAGATGGTGATTTTCCTGCGCCATACGTAGGCAAGGGCAAGGGAAAGGCGGCTGCAAAACGCGGTCGCCAGGAGTAAGTCAGTTGCTGTGGGTGGATGAAACTTTCAAGTCTATTTGTTATGTGAGCTGGGCAAATGCTGTGTTCGGATCAGCTCATTCATTTCTTCATGATCAAGAATTTTGGGGTTTAGACGGATCTAGGAAGAGTGAGGAGAGAATGATCCGATCGAAATTGTAGAAGTGGATATACTGTGTCGGCAGCCAGGATGACCACCGTACTGCTAGCAAAACCATGTCTGGAGTTCATGAGTCCGATGATTGATGGTGAAGCACATCCTTTCTAATGTCATGGTCGACATGTGTATGGTGTTGTAAGAGTAGAGACGCGTGGTGCGAGAAGTTTCGCGTCACATGAGATGACGTCTAGCGCGTGCCTAGCGCGTTTTCCATCACCCTCCACTCGTCCAACTTGCCAAAGAAGATCAAGGCATGACTGGAATCTGTACAACAGACATACGCTATCATATAGTCAGTCCTCTCACTACATTGCACCTCACAGGTGATGAGGACGTCGCGAGCGACCTAATTTCCTGGCAGCTCTTGCCACGCGACGAGATGTATCGTCACTTCCGTGTCCTGGCTACCATCGCTACTGGCGGAATGTAGATACATGTGGTCAATCACGTGTGCCACGCGACGATTCGTTCGCAGCATCCCACATCTGTTCTCCGACTGCGTAATCGCCACTGCAGAGAAATGCCTCATCACACTTCTCTCCTCAAATCGTCTACCAAGCGAAACGACATTGTCGCAAACCCTACCTATTTCATCCTTTCCTTACCTCCTAGCACAATGAGCCGTGTCATCGAATTCATAGCAACTACCATGGCCCAAGGTTTCGACCGCCTCATCGACGCCATGGTGGGCGGAATCGAAGGCTTCATTGAGCTCTACCACAAGTACAAGGTCGGACCTATTGATATCGATCACCACTCGAAATGGCCGCACTTCCTCCGACTCCACGGCAGCATCACGCCAGAGCTGATCTTGCCGTTATCTTTCACCGCGGCATAGGCTACCGCGATCACCTGCTTCTCGGAATTCGTTCATCCGAGTATGCGTCTCAACACATCTGTTGATGCAGCAGCTGACTTCATCCAGTCGGCATACAGTCAACCCTCCTCACCGTCCTCGGTCTTGTGATCAGTCTCTCCCTCTCCTTCCGCTCCACCACCGCCTACGAGCGCTACAATGACGGCCGCAAATACTGGGCCCAGCTCACACTGCACTCTCAAAACTTCGCCCGCATTGTCTGGATTCACGCAAATGAGCGACACACAGATCCGGCCCTTGAGAAGGCCGATCTCCTCGGCAAAATCCATTGCCTGAACCTCATCATCGCATATGCCTTCGCGCTGAAACACAAGCTGCGCTTCGAGCCGTACATCCACTACGACGACCTGTACCACCGCGTGGTACACCTCGACACGTACGCCAAAGCCGCCGACGTGCCAGCCACCCGCAAGAAGCAACATATCCTCAAGACAGTCGGCCAATTCCTCGGCGTCCCCATGGCCGAATCGAATCCCCGCAAAGTCATCAAAGAAGCACGCATGCCGCTCGGTAACCTCCCACTGGAAATCCTGACCCACTTGAGCAGCTACGTCAAGCAAATATTCGACGACGACACGCTACACGTCGGCGGCCTCCAGAGCCAAATCCTCACGTCTATCATGAACATGCACGACGTACTCACTGGTACGGAGCGCATTCTCTCTACGCCGCTGCCGCTCGCGTACTCCATCGCCATTGCGCAGATAACGTACGTGTACATTGTCATACTGCCGTTCCAGCTTTACACGTACCTGGGCTGGGTAACTATCCCGGCCAGCGTATTCGCAGCATACATCATCCTGGGCCTCGCCTTCATCGGCCGCGAGATCGAGAATCCATTCGGAAGCGACGTCAACGACCTGCCACTCGACTCGTACTGCGAAGGCATTCGCAACGACGTCGACCTCATCATGTCGAAGCCCGTCCCTGTGTTTACGAAGACGACGGCGCACTTGGAGAATCAGTTATTGTTCCCGTTTTCGCAGCTTGGGAGTGCGTACTGGGCGGGTAAAAGTGTTGAGGAGATAAGGGTGGGGTTGGCGGGGAAGCCGGGGTTCGACTTTTATCATACGGTGCATAGGAAGAGGTTGCATAGGACTGATGCGCAGGTGGCGGAGGATGGGGAGATTGGGGTTGGGCATGATGGGAGTGCTGATGAGGTTTTGGGTGGGGAGGGGGAGATGAGGTGGAGGAAGGGGTATTGAGGTACGGTCTGAGGATACTGAGGACTTGGGGTGGTATTAATATCGAGTGCGCTTGGACTCTTCCTAGATACTGAATGCTACGTACATTCCAAACATGGACGCGAGGGCAATCAGACTCGCGAAGCAATTCTTACGCAAACAGCCTTGCCTTCTTTATCCTACCCATACTTGTATCTCCACCCCCAATCACAATATTCTCCAACCTCGGCATCAATTTCTGCATGGCCTAGTCGTAGCTTGAGATCTTTGAGTAACTTGAAACCATCCGCATCACCCAAAGAAGAGCCGCCGCATGGCACTGGCGTGTACGTGTGGTCGCGAAGCACGAGGCTAGAAAGATTCATGAACACGTCTGGGCCAAAGATGAGAAAATAGCGCACGAGTGGCGCGATGACGCTGCTTAGTATAAGCACGGGAGAGATGGTTGAGAGTAAGATGAGCTAGAGGCGTTGTGCGAGGATGAGTTTTACGTGGATGTGTTTCGTGCTTTGGGATGGCTGAGTTCGAGATAGGCCATTGTAGTCCGCACGGTTCCAGTCGTATCTTTTTCCCAGAATTCGCTAGACATACTTGGCTCCCAGTCCGTACATCATGGGTGCCAAGAACGTCATGCCGCTGTTGCGGGAGTACGATGTTTCGTTGTCGATATCTGCTGCGGGTGAGCGTATATCGATGAATGTTGTTCATGCAAGCCAACTGGAATCGTATCGCTCTCATTGGGAAATGCAAGTCAATGACAGACAAGGCAGGAGACTGAATTTGCGAAAGGTAAAATGCGCGCTTGAGAATTGAATGTGAAGAATAGGTTTCGTTGGTAATGGTGGGAGATGATAGTCATGCGAACGTGAGCGTGGGCAAAAGGATATATATCAGTACTAGCGCCCTCATTGATCATCTGCGAAAAGAAAAAGAAAATAACCGACTAGTGACCGGCTTTTACAAGAAGATATTCCGGTTTCAAGACCAACATCAGCCCTCTTTCAGTAAACGCCATTCGCAAACCCGGCCCCTCCCAACGCCTCATTATATGCTTTGCACACCAAACCACCCCAAATTCAAAAAGCGAATGACCCATCCCTCTCACATCGCCCACGCCTTACCCATACAAACTTCCTTGCGTATGCTTCGTCGCCTGACTCTCGTTGTGCAGGTGTTGAGTGACATCAAGAGTAGTCATAATATGCCCCCGATTCAACGTCTCTTCCTTCCTCCCCGCCAACAACCTCGCAATCTTCAAGATATTCTTAATCTGTCGGCCATTCATATTCATTCTTGCCAGCTCCATCAACTCCTTCTCCCCAATCTCATGTTTCAGCGGTGAATTGTCCAGGAAATTAGACCACACTGTTTTGCGCGAGTCGAGGGTGAGTTCCTCGTAGTTGAGGCTGATGTGTATGCGCGACTGGAACGCGGGATCGAATGTTTGTACGCGGTTGGTTGTCAGGAACATTGTTCCTTCGTAGTATTCCAGCACGCGCAAGAAGATGGATACGAGTTTATTGCGCTCCAATTCATGTAAACTCCGTTGCTCGAGGAAAACGTCAGCTTCGTCCAGCAACAATATCGCGTTCCAGCGGCTACACATTTCGAGAATGTCTTGTAGCTTTTGCTCCACGCGACGCGGATCGAAGCCCAAGTCGCCGGCGCTCATGCAATACAGCGGGATCTGCATTTCTTCGGCCATGCTCTCAGCAGTCAGCGTTTTACCGACGCCGGGCGGGCCGCAGAGGAGGATAATCATGCCGCGCCCTTTGCCTTCGATGACGTCGTCGAAGGAGTCGCGGAGTGCGCGCTGGGCGGATGTGAAGCCTAGTATGAGGTCCTTTGTGTTTGAGGGCAGGACGAGCCGGGCGAAGGCGTCAGTTTGCCATGTTATGGGCTGCACGCAGTTGACGAAGAAATTCAGCCAGAGTTTTTGCTTGAGGGAGTAGCCGCGTAGTATTGGGGTGCAGATGAGTTTCTGATCGGTTGTCAAGGGTACGTGTTTGGCTGCGTCTTCTTCGTCGGCAAAGGCGCCGTCGAGGGGCATGCCGCTGTCGTCTCCATAGTCGTCACACTCCTGTTCATCATCATCCTCGTCTTCAGGAGGGTCGCCCCAGCCACAGGAGTTGTGCTGTGGCGGGGGCGGGGGCGGAAGGTCCTTTTGGTTCATGGGCGAGACGAAGACGGAGTGCGTGGGGTTGAAGCGGTTCCAGCCGTATGTGTCGATGACAATGCGACTTTTGACGTTGTACTTGTCCTTGGTGCCGAATTGGCCTTGTCGCCAGGCGACGCCTTGATAGGAGCGGTAGTTGGGGCCAGCGAGTTCTTCGGCTTTGGTGCCACGTGCCATGAGACGCTCACGGAGGGCTGCTTCTTCGTTATGGTATGCGATGGGGTAAACGCGCAGGGCAGTAATGGATCGGGTGCCAGAGTACACGGAGATGGAGAGGTTGAGCTTGTTGGTACCAAAGCGAGCGCCGTCCCAGTCGACGTACTTGCATGTGAGCCAGAAGCATGGGGCGCCCTTTGCGTCTGTGCCGTAACGGGATTCGAGCATCGTCATGGCTGTTTCTTGGCCGTCTTGTCGTGTAAAGACGGTGGAGCCGGGCTGGAAGAGGGTCCAGAGGTGCTCGTAGGTCATGACGCGCTTGCTCTTCATGTCCTGGGCTGTGTCAATCATGCTCTTGAACTCTTTGACAAGCACCTCTTGTAGCAATCCGGCATGGAGCTTCACGGTTCGCTCGTCCTCTTCCTCGTCGCCTAGCTTGCTGATGGCTTCTTGGAGCTCTGTCCAGCGATGGATGAGAGGTTCCATGCGACCTGAGAACTCGAGACGGTTGAGGCCGACAGTGACGCCGGGGTAGCCTTTCAGGACGGTGATCAACAGCTTCTTGAGGAGCGGGCTCTGGACGACGATGGAGTGCACTGACAGGACGCGTGTCGGATCGTTGTAGACCTTGACGTTTCGTACCAGCAGCGCCCACTTTGCGGTCTCGTCGTTCTCAGCCGCCTCGCCGATGTCTTCTGGGATCTTGTCTTGCCACTGGAAGCGGCCCTTCTTGTCTTCCTTGCCCGAGTAGAGCTGTTTGAGACCGCTCTTCATGCCTGGCCTGTAGACTGTCGCGTCCTTGTTCTTCTCTTTATCTGCTGCCTCATCCGTAGTCTTGTTTGTGTCTGCAGATTTGCCGTTCAAGGTCACGTGCTTGACGCCATTGCTGAGGCTATCCACGTTCTCGTCAGACGAAGAGTCTGGTGAAGTCGACGGTGAGCACTGGTCACGCGATTTTTGCAGTCGAGCCTTGCTCGCCATCTCAAGCTGAAGGAGTCGAAAGCTCAAGGCCCCATTATCGTGCTCTGGGTCGGACTCCATGGCTCTTGGTGATATGGGTAGGATGAGGTGATGTGTTTATGAGGGTATTGAAGCTCGATCTCTTCCTCCCGACCAATGAGGAAAGCAGGCTGGTGATCTGCTTCGACTGTTGTTGTTACGAATTGGAGTTGATAAGAGATGAGAGGAAGGCTGAGAAGCTGTACCTGAGCAGGACGAGGCTTAAGTACCCCAGCGAGGCTGCCTGTTGCCTGATGCTGCCGCGCCGCTTGATGCAAGTGATTGCCTGGTTTTTACATCTGCTCTGATGTTTGCTCAGCCTCTGATCCAGGACGAGACGCACGGGCGTCAAAAGCAGCTTTCACGTTTTGGTGCGTTGGCAAGCGGGCTGTACGGCAGTAGTGGTTGGGATAAGCGACAAAGGCGTTGTGACGATGCGAGATGCATGAGAAGGGCGGAAAGGCGGCTGGAGTTGCACTTTTACCTGCGGGATGAAATCGAAACTGACTGCTGCCTTCACCATGATGGGAGCTGAGCTGTTTCTTCTCGAGACATGTCTATCAAATGTGCAGAAACGCTCTGCACGTGCATTCCGGTCAATCTGCCGCGTGGCGTACTTCCATCTGAAAGCATCTCGAGGAACAATGTCGAAGCATGACATCAATTACAGTGATGAAGAATGTTTGGTGAGAGACGGGAAGGTGGTAAAGGTGTGGCCGTGCACTTCCCCGCGATCGGCGCGACTATCGGCTTAGCCCCTCCATGGCCGTCGAAAAGTTCTTGAGCCGCCCACGCGCCGACGACATTTCTTTTGCGCGCCACGACCAGCTGGGAGCGCATTGCCGCTGCAGCGCACACATCACAACACACCTTCACCATGACCACCCACATCAGGGTCCCGTGCTCGTCGGCGAACATTGGCCCCGGCTTCGATGTCATTGGCCTCGCGCTCAACCTCTTCCTCGAGCTTGAAGTCACCGTCACGCGCAAGGAGAGCTCCGAACACTCGCTCAACTGCAAGATCACGTACGAGGGCGACAGCGCGGAGAACGTGCCCCTCGTCGCCGCCGACAACCTCATCACGCGCACGGCCATCTACGTCTTGCGCTGCCATGGCATCCGCGAATTCCCCGCCGAGACTCACGTGCACGTCAAGAACCCGATCCCCCTCGGACGCGGGCTGGGCTCGTCGGCGTCGGCCATTGTCGCGGGGGTGCACCTGGGCAACGAGGTGGGCAAGCTCCAGCTGTCCAAGGCGCGCATGCTGGACTACTGCTTGATGGAGGAGCGGCACCCGGACAACATCGCGGCGGCGCTGTACGGCGGCTTCGTGGGCACATACCTCAACGATCTGTCCCCCGAAGACACGGAGCGCCTCGAGATCCCCCGCAGCGAGATCCTGCCACAGCCTGCGGGCGGCATCGACACGGGGCTGCGGCCGCCAGAGCCACCGCTCAACATCGGACACTACACCAAGTTCGACTGGTCGCCGGCGATCAAGTGCATATGCGTGATACCGCAGTTCGAGGTCGCCACGGCCGATGCGCGTGCGGTGCTGCCGGAGATGTACTCGCGGAAAGACGCCATCTTCAACATGCAGCGTCTGGCTGTGCTGGCCACCGCACTCGGACAGGCCACGCCCAACCCGGACCTCATCTTCACCGCCATGCAGGACAAATTCCACCAGCCCTACCGGAAGGGCCTTATCCCCGGCCTCACAGAAATACTGGCATCCGTCACACCACAGACTTTTCCTGGCCTGCTAGGCATTTGCTTATCCGGCGCCGGACCTACGATACTAGCACTAGCCACCGAGAACTTCGACGCCATAGCCAACCATCTCGTCGAGCAGTTCAAGAAGGAAGGCATTACCTGCGACTGGAAGCTCCTCGAGCCCGCCCAAGAAGGCAGCAGCGTCACTCGGCCAACCACATCAAGCACCGACTCCAACCCTGCCGAAGCACTCACATACGCCTCATCAGGCGTCAGCATCGACGCCGGCAACCAGCTCGTCAAGCGCATCAAAGCCTCGACGGCATCCACCCGCAGACCCGGCGCAGACGGCGAGATTGGCGGTTTCGGCGGCCTCGTCGACCTTTCAGCAGCTGGCTATACAGAACCCCCAATCCTGGTCGGCGCCATCGACGGCATCGGCACAAAGGTAAAGATCGCATTCGAAATGGGCAAGCACGACACCGTGGGCATCGACCTTGTCGCTATGAACGTCAATGACCTGGTCGTGCAAGGCGCGGAGCCGCTGATGTTTCTGGATTACTACGCGTGCAGTAAGCTGGACGTCGAGAGCGCAGCAAAATTCGTCGAGGGCGTGGCGCATGGGTGCCGGCAATCGAAATGCGCGCTCGTGGGCGGAGAAACAGCTGAAATGCCAGGCATCTACAAAGAAGGCGAATACGACGCCGGCGGCGCAGCCATCGGCGCCATAAAGAAAGGCGCCACGATCCTCCCCGACACCGCATCAATGCGCGAAGGCGACGTCCTCCTCGCTCTAGCAAGCGATGGCTGCCATTCCAACGGCTTCAGTCTTATCCGGCGCATCATCGAGCGCCAAGGCCTATCCTTCCACGACCCAGCGCCGTGGAGCGAAGGCCAAAATATCGGCACGGCGTTACTTGCTCCGACGCGCATATACGTCCAGCCTCTCCTCGCAGCTACTAAACTGAACTTGATTAAGGGCATGGCACACATTACGGGCGGCGGGCTACTCGAGAATATACCGCGCATGCTGCCTAAGACGTTGGCGGCGGAAGTTGATGCGAAGTGTTGGAAGGTGCCCGAGGTGTTTAGGTGGTTGAAGAGTGCTGGAAATCTCGACGATACGGAATTCGCACGCACATTCAATACTGGTCTCGGCATGGTGCTTGTGGTTGATCACCACAATGTGAGAGCCGCGACGGAGATATTGCAGGAGTGGGGCGAGACAGTCTATAACGTTGGTCGGCTTGTTACGCGGACTGAGGCGGATTGCATCGTGCAGAATATGGACGCCTGGAAATAAAAAAAGACACGCCATTTCCCTTGCGATATCCCCATCTACGTAGACACAATACACCTCCGTTGATACCCCCCACCTCACAAACCACCACGGCGCAATCCCAATACCCTCAAACACTAACCCCCATGCCCACCTTCGCCAACCACAATCCAGCGCGGTTGCGAGACAAGAGGACTGCTTGACAAAAGTAGACAAGGCTTCTATGTCGTGTGTCTGTGTCACAAGGCAAATACGACACGACTCACGGTGTTGTTTAAGACTATCTCTTGTATTTCCATTACCTACGCTGTTGAATTGTTGACATTATATTTGTACCCTCAGGACCAGCTGTCGTCGACGCTTTTCTTCCCGAGCCTTGCTGCAAAGAGGAGTAGGCGAAGCGAAGCTGGATCTCTCTGCACGTCACGTTATTGCCAGAGCAGTCAACGAGTCCGAATGGTGTTGGTGGGGACGTGACAAATATGACCAAGGCGTTTTCTATCGTAGGATGTAGACGTGCTGCTGCTGAAATTGGAACGCGTGTGTTCTTCCCAGACGGTGATCTTGGTTGGTGTATACCGAGAGTCGGGCATGGGGATTTGTATTCAGTATGCGGGATTTTGTCATAGTCGGGCCGAAGTGGGGGGTTATTTTTTTTCAGCGGGGAGTGCGCTATCAATTGGGACATTGGGTGGAGAAGAGAGTGAATGGATCGAGATGGGTACAAGTGGAGGTGCTGTGAATGACCTCGAGAGTGCTGGAATTCAGAGCGTGTCAGACATGGGAAGCAGTTCCATTACTTCCCCTCCTCCGCCCTTATCGTCCCAAACTCATGTTCAAAAACTTTCACACTCCCAAAACACCGCGTAACCGCCTCGTCCAATTGCTCGTCCGTCAAGCCGTGTAAGCGGTATCCCTCGCTTTTGTCGTCGCGCTCTGCCTACGTGTAACGACTCAGCATACTTATTCACCACTGCACTGCGGAGACAAACGAACCCTGACGCCAGTGCCTTTGAGTGAGTCGATGAATTTTTCGAAGGTGGGTTTTTGGGTGGGGTTTGGGGTTGCCTGTGGGTGTGATTAGGGATCGGAATGGGAGTGGAAGGGGATGGGGTGGGGCTTGCGAGGTAGGTTTTGAAGGTATCGCTTCGCTTTAGGGTGTCGAAAGTTACTGTTGACATTGTGAACAGGGGTGGGTTTGAGAGGGATGGTGGAGAGAACGGTTGACAGGTGACAGTTGACGGGAGCGGTGGGGTAAAGACGCTCACATGTTTCGAAGCTGTTGGAGCGGAGATGGCTCCGTTATCTTGGTGTGCTTTGGATACTCACTTTAGGTACTCACCTGCGATGCCCCGGGAATAAGCGAAGGCGAAGATGATGGTCTCCCGAGGAGTTTGGGTAGTGTGACGCGTGTGTAAACTAGAGACTTACTGTTGCTAGCGGCGATGGTGTATAGAGACGGGATGGTGTTGAGCGGTAGACGTACGACGGAGCTGCGAAAGTAAACATGTTATGACACCATCTGTAGGCTATCTGTTATGTAGGTCATCGAGACGAGATTCGTCCTCTAATCATGTGCTTGATGTACAAGGTCGCAGGCTAGAAATGACGCTCTAGATACACTACTAGATCGTATCCTAAATATTGATATTTGTGCGGAACGCATTGAGGTCGTTGATGGCTACTAAGCCAACGAGGCGATTCCCAAATTTCCTCTTCCATTCCACCAAACCACCCCATCAAACCCCAACCCCAGTCCCCACACTCTCCACCCTCGCAATCCGAAACCCAACCACAATCGTCCCC
>Ga0265797_10010276_pt1 | contig 11951 bp, 6 predicted proteins | sample P2T30metagenome_FD_192433 | JGI IMG/M metagenome (GOLD analysis project Ga0265797, IMG submission 192433) | Plant litter microbial communities from East Loma Ridge, Irvine, California - P2 T30 | ecosystem: Environmental > Terrestrial > Plant litter > Unclassified | place: USA: California... | reverse complement strand
TGAACGCTACGCCCGCCGCGCCCTCTTCATCCTCACCACCTCCACCGTCGCAATCATCGGCTACATTATCCTCCTCGCTAACACCGACCCCAAAGCACGACCAGGTGTTTCTTACGTGGGAACCTTCTTCGCAGCCATCGGCATCTACCCTTCCGTTGCCTTGGTCCTCTGCTGGCCCGCCATCAACGTCAGTGGGCAAACGAAGCGCGCAACGGCGAATGCCATGCAGATTAGTATTGGGAATTTGGGGGCGGTGCTGGGGACGCAGCTGTACCGCGCGAATTCTGGGCCGAGGTATGTGCTTGGGCATAGCTTTGCGCTGGGGTATTTGTGTTTAAATCTGGTGGTTGTGGGGGTGTTGTGGGTGTTGCTAAAGAGGGAGAATGCGGAGAAAGAGAGGGTGCTGGTGGAGAGGCCGCAGACGGGCGGGTTTCATGATAGTGTTGAGGATGTTAAGATGGGGGATCGGCATCCGAGGTGGAGGTTTCAGGTTTGATTGGGTGGGTATGGACTTAAGGAGATGGATGCAGTGGTTGTTCAGAAGCTTCGCGTCGATATCCCGGGTGCGCATTGCCTTTGGATATAATACAATTCAACACACTTGCGTCTTTATAGCAGGTAGCGTGTCAGGAGAAGTGGTTCAGTGTCAAAGCAAGCGCTATCCGAAATCTCAAACCCGAGACCCTCTTTCAGCACGTATATGGTCTGTCTATCTAAGATGTTACTGTGGATACCGTACCAAAACCGAAATGACACCCGTAACACATTACTACTATATGCGCAAAGGAAATCCTCAAACAACAGAGATCGCAATCATCACTCCAAATCCGACACCATTTGACAAACAAACCGAGGAGATTCGTTTCCCATCTAAGCCCATCCAGGAGATTGTACAGATGATACATCTGATGAACTTGTTGAAGGCCGTTCCTGGCTTGGCTGAGGACCTAAAGGTGCGACTTCTCGAAATGGTCTTGAAGCCAGGAATCTTACCGTCCCTCCCTTTGGCGTTGGTACTTCGCTCATCTCCTCACCCACCGTACCAACCCTAGTAAGACCCCGTGGTATCGATGGAACGTTTGTTATCGAAGGCTTTGACGGGCTTCCAATACCACCCGACATGGTATCGGAGCTCATTCCCGACATCATCGTCGAAGCGCGCCTGTACAAGTATGCCTTCCCAGTAGTATCAATGTCTGGAATACCCAGACTTTTCTTTCGAAGTCGAGATCGAGGAGTGCCACGTCTCTTGTCTTCAAGTCTAGCACTATCGTAGGCATGTCGCTCGCCATCCCACCAATTCGTTTCGTCCTCGCGAAGGAGTCCAGGAAAGAACTCATCGCGAAGTGATATGCCGGAATTCTTTATAGTGGCATCAAGGTCCATTAAACCGTCCATTATGCGATGGGTGGCTATGGTATCAACCATCATTAGAGGAAGTCCACGACGATCGGGGCGCCTTGCTGCAGCTGCCAACATAGCGTTCTGAAGCATGCCAACAGAACCTATCAACACAAGATACCAGCTGTGTGTCTTGAGACCAGCCACCATGATAAGCAGTGCTAACCAGAAGACTACCTGGCAGAATGAGGCGAAACGCGTCACCCATACGCCGACCGGCAGTTCGTTGTACATACGAGTCTTGCGTATCTCAGTATTGTTGTTTCGGCGCTCCACCAAGCCAAATTCGTTTTTGACGGGCGTAGAGAATAGCTTTAGGGCCTCCCGGACCCGATCGGAGCGAGGACTCTCGCCAGCAGCGAGTTCCTCGAGATCCAATGCCTTTCTGTCACCGTAGATGATCATGATATCGCGAGAGCCATTACCACTTGTCAAAGCGATAAGCTTGCGGCTCTCCTTCTTGAGCGGGATCTTCTCGATTCGCCACTGAGGTAGTGCGCCTGCAAGTATTGAGGCAACAATACCGCTGCAGGTCACGAGAAAGACTCCCCACTCGCGGTCTCGGCCAAGGGGTATGCTTGCAATACCAATCTGTAGCAATGTGACTCCTATCCATAACCACAAGGTGTAGACGTTCGACATCTCCTGGCCCTTCTTCCGTTCCACAGCGGTGTATATTGATATCCTGAGTGCGTTACCTCCGTGCGGCTGTATTTTGTTCATGAATAGCTCATTATCCCTCAGAATGCGGCCCAACACCCAGTTCTTGTTCTCTCGGACGTAGGACGATTCGAGGTTGAAGACTTTGGCCGGGAAATCTGGCGGTGGAAGGAGACGACCGTCGCCAAGGACGCGCACGAGTGTGCTGAATGAATATGCTACCCAACCAAACGAGAAGCATACTGGGGTTATCCATCCGCCGGCAGTAGTTTGGGCGAGAGCGGTTTGAACGATGTCTCCACCGATTATGAGTAGCAGGGAGAGCACATCGTTCGGGTTGGTCCACTGTGCCGAAAGCTGAGACACGGTCGACAAGTTTCCAGTGCTAGACATTTTTCGTAAAGACGAAAGATCATACTAGGGCTGATCAGACTCGTGCGGCTACAGTTTTATCATGTTTCAAAGAGACCAGGCTGAACTTCAGCCTGGCGAGGTGTGTGACACCCATGGAAACACTGCATAGTGGGCGTCCAATGACGGAAGCGGTTTGTGGGGTCTTGCTTATCATATTACGTCAATCATGCATCGATGGGTCTCGTTTCGCTATTGCTCAGCTTGTGGCGGGCTGCTCTCGCCTAATCGAGCAAGGATGCTTGAGCCGAATGTTGTCGAAACAGAATTGTCTGTAGCAATGGGAACACAGTGGCTCATTTGTATTATGCAGAACGCTTGAAAGGCAAGCGTAGGGAAAGTTTCTGCTACCTCCCAAACTTTAACATCTCCATGGATTCATGTGAAGCAGCCTATCCAACCCTGTTTGGGTTCTTGGAAGACTACCTGGACCCGGAGCCTCTTCGGGTGTCGATACTCTGGGAGGTTTATAGCCTATGCTTTGTAGGCTTGGGTTTTGCACGCTATCCTCCCTCTCTGTTCCATTCCCAATTAAGGGCTGTTCAGCATATCGTGCATGAGAAAATGAGACTGGAGATGCACGATCAGGTCCGGATCCGGCCCCCCTGTCTTGCGGGCTTCTTATCCCCATAACCGCGGATCGTTTGGCTGACAGAGAGGGTCGTGTTGATCGCACAGGAGTAGCCGATCTAGTTGCAACTTGCTCCTTCGATATCTTCTTGGCTGAGTCAATCCTGCAGTCAACGATCCATTTCTGGTCCTCGTTAAGGATTTCGCCGCAGATAATTCTCGATTGTTCCTCGTGGGCGCGATTCATAATCTCTCTGACCTTGGTCGCCAAGTTCAAATCGCCAGTCTCGCGCCTGACCTTGACACGTCGGCGCATGTAGACTGCGAACACCCTCCGGACGCTGTCTTGGCCGAGATCCCTCTTCTCTTGTTTGGTCGTATGGATCTCTACAAGCAGACCAATCTCGGGAAATTGTCCGGGTCTTGGTCGACAGAGTATTATGGCCAGATCTTCGCTGCGTTGTTCGCCGATGATACCCCTTTGCTTGCTGTACTCTTCCGTTTCGTCCCAGGTAACGCGATAATATTCGGTTAGTGAGCTATCACACGGGAACCGAAAGCCCGTCCCATTTGTTTGGTGGCCAAGGATTGCATCTCTATCCTCGCAGTGAAGAAGAAATCCTGGGAATTCTACTTGCAGGCCATACTCTGGCGAGAGGACGGCCGCTTTCCTCGACAGGGCAACTGGATCTGGGTAATCAGGCCCATGTGCTAGCATCCAGCTTCTTGGTGCCCAGCCGAATGCGGAGATCTGGATTCGAGGGCCGGGTAGAAATATAATACCCGGAGGAATCGAACCAGGTGAACTCTCCTCAAGTGATAACCAGAAGTCTTTCATCATGGTATCGAGCTCTAGATTGGTGTTATTGCCTGGCTTCATAAGGTTGGCTGTCCCGAATGATTTGTTGCTGAGATCCAGATTAAGGAGTGTAGCAAGAGCTAACGTTTCGTGCTCATTGTGAGATGTATTCTTGAATTGCCATTAGCACGAATGCAAATTGACTTGAAGCATGGGTGCCACTTACTCTCCACTGCGCTGCTCGCCATACACTCGCAATAAGACTCATCCCGTTAGTTGTTATGTCCTTGTTGTTCCTCGCGTTCCGGTCAGGCCCAAGTAGGTTGTTGTAATAACTTCGGGCCAGGGCAGGCAAATCAGATACGAGTGACGGGCTACCTTCGTGATACCATGCCTCTATCTCATCGAGGTCAATTAGCGGCGGGCATTTGCTCTCGTCGTCGTCTTCATCCAAGTGTTTGAAGGCAAACAACAGCTTACGACTAAGGTAAGCTGCCTGTAAGGTCCAAAGTCTTCTCATCCAACCACTCGCAAGGATCCTCATTGCTGTAGTCGTGTAGTCCTGATTGTCCCAGGACATGCCGCTGAGGCCATTGTCGACAACGATAGTGTACTTAGCACCTGAGAATACAGTATAGATCTGGTGGATTGCTTTCTTTCTCGCTGCTTTCTGACCTTCTTCGCTGCCTACGGGGATGAGCAGCGTGTCCATCCAGAAGGCGAGGGGCGCAGGTTTGTTCTTGTGATTACCTCGTCGGTATCTCGCTCGATGCACCTGCGCTTCCTCCAGGAGTCTCCGAAAGTATACAATCTGACAACGATACAGCGCATTACTTGTGCTGTTTCCATACCCGTCAGCCCAAACATGAGAGATGGTGGCATAGTCTGGTTCGTGAGACGCATCTGTCAATTCCAAGACCGGCTCTTCATTTGGCGCATTTTTCTTGAATCTAACAAGAGGTATGTCGCCGCGATTGATGATCTGAAGTAATGCATCCGATGGTACACCAAGCATTTCGTGACTTCGCCGATGACAGGTAATTCCTCTGGGTCTATCGCCCAACTCTTGATCGTCCTCTTGATGTATACACTGTGGGTGGTGTTTTGTTACATACTCCTGGTTCCGTAAAGGATTGACTTTGCAAGGTTGGTCCTTTACACATCTGGAATGTCCCTTGAAATGACCGCGCCCGTGTGACGCGTAGGCTGTCAGGAAAGCCGAAGCATTGTTGCGTAATTGAGACTTGAGCAATTGAACGGTCCTTGGACACCATCCTTCATTGTGCATCGCGATTACCACCTTTTGTGGGATGCCCCAACCGATGGTCGCATCGCCATACCACCCGCGCACGCTGAATCCGATTTGCGCGATGATCCGAGCTTTTGCGATACTGAGAGTTTCCCCTATTACCATCAAAGATAGTGCCACCTTACTGTCGAGAAGTCTTGCTGCGCGCTTCGGGCTGTCAGCCGAACAGTACGTGTTGACCACCTTTCGGGCCAGATCTAATGCGAGTTGTGCCCGTATCATGCGCATCTTCTGGCCCGGCTTCCCATCTTGCGAGATCTCCCTCTTTCGCCAATCTTCCAGTATTCTTGGCAATTCCCTTGTAGTGAGTGTTCCTTTGTCGTCTGGGTCAAAGTCAGATGCAACAAGCTCCCACTTGTCGATGTTGTTATCATCATAGACCACAGCGGTAATTAGACCAAAGAAAAGCCATGACTGCATCAGTTCTTTGAACTCCAGTTCAGGCTTCCTAGACACCCCGTCTACTTCTTCTTCTTTGAGCTCGCCAGAGGCAGTAGTGACAGCCAAGCCTACCTTTCCTGGAAAATTCTGAAACGAAACGCTGGAGTCGTACTTGTTGCCAAAGTTCGTGACCGAGAAGCCCTCGAGATAGAGGAGTTTCAGATGTTCCATGCTTGCAAGTTTTGAAAAGTAGGTAACTAGGCTGGCTGCTGAACCGGAGTGTCTGAACGCCTGCGCTCCTTAAAAGAGGATGCATGGTAAATACGCACAATTGTTCAGCCTTGTCTGCCACCCATCTCAGCGCTCCGGTAAGAATGCGCTTCGGGGTCTTGCCGTGTGGCTGCCCAATCTCATTGGTGGATGCAGTAGCGCGCTGCAGGCTGGATTGTGAGGACCGCCAATTGTCGGGGTTGGTGTAGGAATGCGGGAAGATAACAGCCGCAAGATCCAAATTAAGAGCAGGGGCGAATTATTGTGTGGCGGCTGACCGTACGTGATCATACGGTGAACTGTTGGAAGAGTCGAGCGACCGTGCAGAGCTTTGGGGTCCATGGTCGCAACACGCAACCCCGATGCGCGGGACGCCGACGCAACCGGCCAGGCTTCAAGATCCTTCACTTGGTTGATTTGTAATTATTCTGAGTGTTTTAGCAGAAATATCAACGCAGCGTGAGTTAGCGAGGGCTGAGGCAGGTGGCATGTGAAGACTGACGAGGCGTTCCTGTCGATGACTGAGGTGGCTTGGCACCCACACCCTCTGACTCTGGCTTGCATCAGCTAGGGCGCGTGCCCGCTGCGCAACAGGCTGTCATATTTTGGCTTGCGCTCTGCCCCCTACACCTCTGCCCTTCGCACACACCCGCACCACCTTCCACGTATTGCGTCATTCCGTTGCTACAGATGGATCGCGTCGCAGCGGCTATCCATACTTTGAAGAACTCACCAAAGTATCTGCGAACTTGCCAGCAGTCAAGCAATCTATCTATTAATTCAAACCTCGAGTGAGTAATTCGCTAATTCGTTGTCGCCGCGTGGGATTAGCACTGAAGATTTCAGGGTCGTGTTTGTTCACGGTTGCTACGCCAGCACAAAGCTTGCCCGATCTCTAGATCGGACAGTTGATGATATCTGTGAAAGGATCAAGCCACGCAAAATACATATCTGGAGTTATGACACCGCCAGACTACTTCGTGAGGGTGAGTCAAGATTGCGTAAACTTAGCTCACGTCTTGCTACCGACCTTGTCGGACTGGTGAACAAGGACTCACCAAATGTTGCGTTTGTCCTTGTCACACATAACTCTGCTATCTGGGTTACCCAGCAAGCTATGGTGGAATTGCAGTACTACCCAGACTCTGTTCGTCTCCCCGTCGGACTCATCGCCGTAGGACTTCCGGATGCACGCCCGCAGAACTTATGGCTTCCAGAACACTGGAACTCTTACAGCGAGAGGCTTCTTCTTCACCTCAAAAGTGAGAAGCAACAGCCCGTACTTCACCACGAAACCGTTAAAAGGGCGATGTCAGACTTTGAGACTTTGCGAAAGGATGTAGAACGAGAGGGTACAAAGCTGTTGTTCCATGAGATCGTGCACGATCCTACCAAGGTAGCTTCTCAACCCATTGCAAATCGTCCAACTATGACTAAAGATAGGACAGGTTGTTCGAAAGGACTCCCGCGTGTATTCCGGTCTCTCGATAAGGAGTAAACCATCCATCGAATCAAATGAGAATGTAGACTTGGGCTATCGTAGAGTCGCAGTAGAGGAAGTGGCTGAAATCGTATCGTCGTTGGAGGAAGCTTCTTCTTTGAGGGCTGCTTCTTTGCCAATAACCTTCGCCCCGTCAGGAAAGATGCAAGACTCATTATGTTCCGACCAGGGATCAGATATCGTATCATCGGACCAACAAATAGAGACGTCCAAAGCTAGTCAGGCTATATCTGATGCACATCTTACTTCATTGGGCAAAAAAGGAGGGCTGATGAAATCGGAGACCGATACTTCCGCAACCTTGTGGGCGGATGCGGTTCAGCCTGCGGAATCGCTTCAAAAGCCACAGATCCAGCCTTCGCAGAATTCATCGAAAGTAAATCAGATAAAGAAGAGCGGACACATCAGCGAGTCGATACCTCCTGACTTCAAGTCTGGAGACAACGTTCGGGGAAAAGCAGGCAAGCAGGGCGACGCACCGGTTCGCGCGATCGTCGATCTACAAGACAAAGATTTGAAGTACTTCAAGTACGTCGCATCTGAATACTACTATCGGGGCGATTTCGCAAATGCTAAAACTCGGTTCGAATTTCTTGTCCGGAGCTATCCATCCTCACACAAGAGTAAGAGTTACTTTCGCCTGCGCCTTAGCCTTGCTCAGATCACCTGGTTCAACGGAAAGTACAAATCCGCCGAGGGAATGTTCAAAGACCTTCAGTGTGAGATAGAACAGGCAGCGGACACGGACACAGATGCTAAGCTGATTGGTGACACTGGAAAAGGCATAGCACTGGCGCAATTGAAACAGGGATGGACTCGTGACGCCAGGAACACTATCCGGAGATATTGCCAACGGTTCGAGAACGCCCCTCAACCTTCGCTCCTGAGTACATGGGCCCTTGTGCTTGCATCTAGTGGCGCCTTCAGACACGCGTGGCAGCTGAGCAAAGAGGCTATACATCTTGCCGAAGGAATTACAAAACACGACAGCGGTCATCGAGAAAATCTCCAGAAACAGAACACTGATGAGGTTCCATACGAAATTGCAAAACAGGACATTTGTGAGGACGTGGTAAACACATGCTTGTACAATCACGCCCGCATATCATCCGAGATGGGGAAGCTCTCCGATGCCAATCTTGCCAATGAAGAGGTACTCAAGGATCTACAGCATCGACTTGGACCACAGCACATTATAACACTTGATGCAGCAAGTTTACGTGCTTGGCTGCTTGTGTATGACAAGAAACCAACAGATGCCGGGGAAGAAGTTCTTTCGACTTTTCGGCAGATGCGAGAACGTCTAGATGAATCCCATCCATCAACTTTGCAGGCTATGCAGACCCTTGTACTGATGTACAAGAGCGATGGGCGCTATTCGGACGCGAAAGAAACCGCACTCTACCTCGTGGACAGATGTGCAAAGAGTGAGGACCTCGGTGACGCGCATCCCCAAACACTCAAGTCAAGAGCCATCCTGGCTGAGGTACTGCTAGCAATCGGTGACTGGGACAAGGCCAAAACAATTGCGCTTAGTATCGTGGATCAGGAAAAGACCAATTCCTATTTTGGCGTTACGTTAGCAACGATCCTTCGTACCAAGGGAGAGTGGGACCCGGCACACGAAAAGGCCATCGACATCCTACTGCATGAATTGAACAAGTATGGAGACCCAACAGAGGGAGAAGGGCATCTGCGTCCTCCCTTTAGTCGGACACAATCTTACATGCGAGACGCCGAAGCGGTATCAGACATTGACGATATACACGACCCGCTTACGGAATTTATGGGTGTGACATTCAAGAAGAATGAGCTCAAGGAATTGCTCTTCTCTTCCGATCGCCTCCGTCGTGGTATCGAGCAACACATCGAACAGGGCTTTCCCGACCCATTCCAGGGACTGGAGCCGTTCCACGTATACCCATCCTTGATACGTACTATCCATTGTCTGGCACTCTGCGAGCAGGTCCGTGATGATGCGGATCTGAACTTCGTGCACGATATGCTGAAAAGATTACTCGTCATCTTGGACAAGGAACTGGGCCAGACTCATCGTCTCACTGTTAACATTAACTACGATCTTGCTGTCAACTATCGCCTGCAGGGAATGCTTGCTGAGTCCCTGGATCTCATACGATTCGTTACGGAGGAACGACTGGAATGTCTTGGCTCAGACCATCCGGACTATCTAGTTGCTAGACATCAGTATGCTGTCACGCTATTCGGGCTGAGAAAGTGGGAAGAGGCGCTCGACGAACAAGAAATCACTTTGAGAACGCAGGAGTACTTATTGGGCGATGGCCACGCCGACACAGTCATCTCAAGATACACGCTGTCTGGCATCTATCATTCACTGGATCGTTTCCAAGAAGCGGACGACCTGTTGCACAAAGTTATCGATGACCAAAAGAGACTCTACGGTTCAGCGAGTGCGGACGCTAAGGGCCATCCTATTGTCCTGCGTAGCCGGGTGAGACATGCGTTGATTCATCTCGATATGGGGAAATACGACAGTGCAGAAGAAGAGCAGAGAATGGTCTACCACCGACGGCGAGAGAAGTTCAGTGAACTTCACAGCCTCACTCGCAACTCGAAGAACGACCTGGCTCAGATCCTACAAGCCGCTGGAAAACTCGAAGAGGCTAAAGACCTATACTTGGGTCTCGAGAGGGACACTTCGTCCACTCTGAAGTTTCACCCAGAAACACTGTCGCACGAGACAGCATTCCTTTTCCTGGTTCAATCAAATCTTGCATCGTGTTTGTTCGATCTCGCAAAAAGCAGCGAGGACTACGAAGAGGCCAAGAAAAGACAGGAAGCGCTCTATTCGCAGATGAAGAAGTCACCGCCTACGTATCTAGCGGACGAGCGCTTGATCGCGGTAGCATTCAACCTCGCTCTGACCTGCAGAGCCATGGATAGCCATCTCGACGCATACGATAAGTTACACGAGGCAGCCGTGACTTCAAGAGGACTGTTGGGTGACGAGCATCCGCAGACAAAGGAGCTTATAGCGACATTGACAGCTTGGTGGGAGGAAGGAACGGCTTTTCGTGATCAGCAAGAGCGGAATAAAGCTCATTCCGATAGCAACGGCCGCACTTTGGCTTTCAACCCTGGCGTTCTACATCCAACACCCGCCGTTGACGGCAATGTCGTTGCGCCGCTTTGATCCTGACTAATCACATGGAGAACGATGGCAAAGGGCTTGAAATGAGCTACTGGTACAACCTCTTTGAGCATGAGGTAATCAATAGAGTTCTTCTCGCATCGCACAATAGATTTTCTAACGAGCTTGCCCAGACTTTCGTCACTGTTTCCGCTCGACAACCGTGTGCAAGTTCGCTTGGTTTGTGACTGAAATCGCAATGAAGCGCAGCAGATATTCCCAAGAAGAGAGCCAGAAAACGGCATGACTAGGGTATGGTTGTGGATGGATTGTGACGAACACGGGTGAAAGAGTGTATTTGAGCTTCTTTCATTGCACTACATACAAACATTTCACCATAGCCCATCCCTCCTCAACAAGATCTCCCCACCCGTAACTCCACTCTGTCCTACCTTACTCTCCTTCAAGATACCCGCCTCATACAACTCATTAATAAGCGAGAACAACATGCCATCACACCCCTTGGCCGCCATCAAATTCGCCGTAACAGGCAAATACTCCACATGCCCCGTAATCGTCGAGTTATACGGCGCCTCACCCAACGGCACAACATAATCCGGCACCTCCGCCATAACCGAGATGCGACTGTTTCCAAAGCCAAAAGGCACGCCGGGCTCGTCCCAGTACGTGTTACGGTATGTGGTTCCGCCGGTGGAACCGACGTACATGACGAGGGACTCTGAGCAGGTTTCTGGTGATGGAGCGAGGAAGGTCTCGTTAGCCCAGGTCTGGAAGATGGTCTTGTTGTTAACAGCCTCTTCGACGGTGATGGTCTGGTTGTCGCCCCAGCCCCAGCGAGCCAGCGGGACGGGATTAACGAATGGAAGACGGCCATCGTGGACTTCGGCGTAGTCGGCGTAGAAGGGTTCGCGGACGAGCTCGATTTGCTGCTTGGTGATTAGGACGGCGTAGGTAAGGTTCTGGAAGACCGTAAGAGGTGCGACATCTGGGTTCGCAGCGTCAAAAGAGGCTGTGACGTTGAACGCGGTGGCGTTGGCGCTCAGGAAATCGGTTACGTTTCCGAGGAAATCGATGAGGAGTTGGTCGGCGACGTCTTCGACTTCGGTGGGCCAGCCGAGGGTTTGGATGCTAGTTGGGTAGCTGCTTGTGATGGTGATGTTGGGGCCGTACATCGCTTGGGCTGCTTCCATCCAGATTTGAGGGTTGCGCGCCAGAAGACCGGGGGTGTCGAGCACGGGGCTGAGCGGCATGGTGTGGTCTAGAGCTACCAATCCATGAGATGGACGATTGCCGTAGAGACCTTGGACTTGCGATGGGCCGCGCACACTGCCGCCGGTGTCGGATCCGAGACTGACATCGAGCCAGGAATAGGATGCGGTACCTGCGCCACCGCCGGAGGAACTGGAGGAGGTGTCTTGGTAGCCGTCTCCACGGGGGTTGAATGCCTCGTGGTAGTCCACCCAGTCAGCCGTTGCGGTCTCCCCGTTGGCAAATTGAGAGGTGATCATCTTGCCGACGA
>Ga0265797_10010275_pt1 | contig 11953 bp, 9 predicted proteins | sample P2T30metagenome_FD_192433 | JGI IMG/M metagenome (GOLD analysis project Ga0265797, IMG submission 192433) | Plant litter microbial communities from East Loma Ridge, Irvine, California - P2 T30 | ecosystem: Environmental > Terrestrial > Plant litter > Unclassified | place: USA: California... | reverse complement strand
GATACTCAGTAATCCTAATAATATTAACAGAACAGTAGAAATATTGATTAAAAGATTTCCTCCTAATATATCAAAGTCCTGCGCTGTGAGGTTTAGGAACAAAGCGCCTAGCACAGCTAATAATATCCAGATTGTTTGTATTCTTTGTAACATCTTTTTCGATTAATCCCCTTGTGAATGGGAATAAATTGTCTGCAAAAATAAAATAATTTTTGCTTAATTCAAAAATTAATGTAGATTTGCATTGTAATCACCTATTAAAAATGATAACCGCCTGGTTTTCATTCTTACTTTTACAAAATAAATTTACTTTTTTACGCATTATATGTTTAATATTGAAACGCTAAGGTCAAAATCCGATGAGGAATTGGCTCAACTTTCTAAAGATTTAGGCGTCAATTTGGCAAAGAAAAGCTCTCCGGAAGACACGGTTTTCGCCATTCTGGATTATCAGGCTTCTAACCCAAAAATCATTAAAGATTATCTAAACGCCAATCAGGAAAATATGAATAAGAATACAGAAGACAACTCTGAGGAAAAACCGGCTCCTGCAAAAAAAAGGGGCAGGAAACCTGCGGAAAAACCCAAGCAGGAAGCAGAGGTCTCCGAGGCGGAACTTCCAAAAGTAGAGGTTCCTGTAGTGGCAGAGGCGCCAGTTGTGACCCAGGAAGTTAAAAAACAAAATCCGCCAAAGAAAAAGCAACCAAGAGCAAGAGTTGCTGCCAATGAGTCTGAAGAAGTTGTTGCCGATGCACAACCAACAGATTCAGCTCAGCCCACTGAAACTGCTCCTAAACCTGACGAAAAGCAGGAGGAAGTAAAACAACCTCAGCAAAGGCAGCCTCAACAGCAAAACAACCGTCAGCAACAGCAAAAGACCAACAATAACAACAACAGAGGTCAGCAAAAAACACAAAATCCCAATTCTCCCCAACATAACAATCAAAAAGAACAGTCCGAAAATCACCAGGATAATACACCGAAGAAGGAATTCAACTTCGATGGCATTATCACAATAGAAGGTGTTTTGGAAATACTTCCCGACAATTACGGATTCCTCCGTTCTTCCGATTTCAGTTATATTTCTTCTCCCGACGATGTTTACGTTTCCACCAATCAAATCAGAAATTATGGTTTGAAAACGGGTGACACGGTGAAAGGATTTGTTCGATTGCCAAAAGAAGGTGAGAAATATTTCTCCCTTCTGAAACCGACAGAAGTGAACGGACGAGATCTGGCATTTATAAAAGACAGAGTTGCTTTTGAGTATTTGACGCCGCTTTTCCCTCAGGAGAAATTCAACCTGGCAGGAAAAGGTTCAACACTTTCTACAAGAATTGTCGACTTGTTCGCACCAATTGGAAAAGGACAAAGAGCGATGATCGTTGCACAGCCAAAAACAGGTAAAACTATTTTACTGAAAGATATTGCCAACGCTATTTCTGCCAATCACCCGGAAGCTTATATGATGGTTCTTCTTATCGACGAACGTCCTGAAGAGGTTACGGATATGCAGAGAAGTGTAAACGCAGAAGTTATCGCATCCACTTTCGATGAGGCAGCAGACAAGCATGTTAAAGTGGCTAATCTCGTTCTTTCGAAAGCACAAAGAATGGTAGAATGCGGTCACGATGTTGTCATTCTTCTTGACTCGATCACACGATTGGCGAGAGCTTATAATACGGTGACGCCTGCTTCAGGTAAAATACTTTCCGGTGGTGTGGATGCTAATGCACTTCATAAACCAAAACGTTTCTTCGGAGCGGCAAGAAAGATCGAAAATGGAGGATCATTAACTATCATCGCAACAGCTTTGATCGATACTGGTTCCAAAATGGACGAGGTTATTTTCGAAGAGTTCAAAGGAACAGGTAATATGGAATTGCAGTTGGACAGAAAAATAGCTAACAAAAGAATCTATCCTGCTGTGGATCTTGTGGCATCCAGTACCAGAAGAGACGATCTTCTTTTGGATGAAGCTACGATGCAACGTATGTGGATTATGAGAAAATATCTGGCAGATATGAATCCTATGGAAGCGATGGAATTTGTACAGAAACAGATGAAAAGTACATTAAACAATGAAGAGTTTCTAATGTCTATGAATAGATAATTTAATTTGTACGAAACACTTTAAAATAAAAAAATTCCGAATCAATTTGATTCGGAATTTTTGTTTGATGTAATGAAAATTACATTGTACTATATTTAGTGCAGTAACAATTTAAGATACTAAAATATCCGCCACATCTTCTTTTCTGCTAAGGACAGAATGCGCATATGAGCAGTGCGCTTTTATTTTCCAGCCATTTTTTCTGGCAAAATCGATGGAATTTTCCACAAGTTTTTTTCCGAGACCTTGACCTTCGAACTTGGGAAATACCATCACATAGCTCACAATCAGTTTCTTAAGCTCGGGTACAATGGTGTAAGTAAGTCTTCCAACATCTTCTGCACTATTTTTTAACGTAATATAACCTCCGTTTCCGGATTTGTTATTTTCAAAGCTGAGTTCCATAATAGTATTCATTTGGAATTGATGTAGCTAAAAACATTCCAAACAAGTGTCGTCTTCAGGATTTTTAACACAATATTACCTCACAGGTGTTCTAAATTCTCCATAACCTATCAAGCCATCAAAGCTTCTTCCAAATGGCGTGTAGTACAGAAAGGCCTGATACAGATTTTCTGTTTGCCAGAAGTTCCCATTCACCTCGCCATAATTTAGATTTCCATCTGCACCTTTTGTGGCAATAATGTAGCTGTAGAATCCCTGTTTCAGATAGATTTTAGCGATGTATTTCTGCGCTTTTTCATCGTACAGCATCTGGCTTTTTTCATCGGCTTTGTAACCGTTGAACATCCCGAGAACGTAAAATTCCTTATCAGATTTCTGACTGTCCAGTGCAAAATAAACCCACGAATAATCGCCTTCACGATTGGCATCTCGTTCGATTCCGAGATCGTTTCTTCTGAAATAAAAAGCACCATTTACATCAGGCTGATATTGATAATCACCAGGATAAGCCCAAACTGGTTGTAGATAAGTATAATTTTTTCCGTCAATATTTTCCGTATTGGCAACCATATCCAAAGACTGGTTAATCACTTTATTGTCAAAATAATAGAACTCATTATTTCCGGGAAAAGCCAAACCTAACTGTTGAAAAAGCAATTGGTTTCCGAGCGTGGAACTTGGCCGAAGATTCGTAAGCGAAATCCCCCAATTATTATTCTGAATCACACTTAAAGACAGAGAGGAAAGGTTGTTACTAAGACCCGAACCATTTCCCGTAGCCTGAATCTCTAGTCTCTGCTTGGCATTTGGATTTTTGGCGTCAATCAGTCGCGTAACGTTGATCCCGAGATTTGCACCATTTTCATAAATCGAAAATCTTTTTGTAAACAAAGGTTTATCCTGAGAATCTTTATAAACAATGATTTCATAATTACCTGAGATCTTCGGCTGGATTTTCTCATTCGGAAAAACCATTTCATAATGCGTATATTTTTGGTAAGTGTTGAAGGAATACTGGAATTGATCAATCAACGCATTCATACTTCCATTGGCATATTCTGTAAAAAAAAGCCCGTCGTCTTCCCAGTTTCTGTTGTAATGTTTGTATGTGTAGCGGTAAAGCTGGCTGGAGTTGGTAAGATCATCAAATCTTAAAATCAACTGTTCTCCCTGCGCAATTACCGGCGTTTCATCATTTGTTTTGGGGTTAAAAACCTGTATGCTTTTGATTTCCTGTGCAAAGGAAACAGCGCCAAGAAAAAGAAAAAATAGACGTAGTAAGTTCATATCGCTAAGTTAATGTTTTATATTTTTACAGATAAATTAAAAAAATGTTACACGTAGAATCTTTCACATTTAATCCGTTTTCGGAAAATACCTATCTCATCTACAACGATCAAAAACAGGCATTTCTTATAGATCCGGGAAATATGCCCGACGCAGAAACGAAAGTCCTGGCAGATTTTATTGCTTCAGAAGGTTTGCAAATCCAGAATATTCTATTAACGCACGCACATATTGACCACGTTATCGGATTGCAGTGGGCTTATGACCAGTTTCAGGTTCCGGTTTTAGTTCACCTTGACGAGGTTGAAATCCTAGAAAAAGCACCTTTTACGGCAAAGAATTACGGTTTCTTTTTTCCGGCTTTTAAAGGCGAAATTATAAATATAAAAGAAGGCGATGAGTTGAAATTGGGTTCCGACACTTTTGAAATTTTTGATGTTCCGGGACATTCGCCGGGAAGTGTCGCTTTCTACAATAGAGAAAATGACTTTGTAATTTCCGGCGACGCTCTTTTTATGATGAGTATCGGCAGAACAGACCTTTACAAAGGCGATTACGACCAATTGATAACCAGCATCAAAACAAAATTACTCACACTTCCCGAATCTACAAAAGTTTTCAGCGGACACGGAGAATCCACAACAATCGGATTTGAGAAAAATCACAATTCGTTTTTGAATTAAAAATTTAATCTGATGAAGTACAGAATCCTAGTTTTTCTATTATTAATTTTCAATCTCTCGTCTGCTCAAAATGAATTGGATAAAAATGAAATTGCAAATATTCAAAAGCTCATCAATTTATTTAAAGCTAAAAATATCAATGGAATTTCGAAAGTCATCAATTATCCTTTGGAAAGAGAATATCCGATTCCGAGTGTCAAAAACGAAGCTGATTTTAAGAAAAGATTCAGTCAGATTTTTGATCAGAAATTAATTACAATCATCGCAAATTCTAAGATTGATCAATGGTCAGAAGTTGGCTGGCGCGGTATAATGCTTGCTGATGGCGATATTTGGATAGAAAGTGACGGGAAAATAACAGCCGTAAATTATCAAAGCGCTTTTGAAAACAAACAGAAAAAAGATTTGATTGCCGGGCAAAAGAAAAATCTCCACGCTTCACTGAAATCTTTCTTGGTACCTATTTATAAAATTCAGACAAAAACTTATCTGATAAGAATCGACGAACAGCAAAATAATAAGTACAGATACGCTTCCTGGAAAATTGGAAAGCCAGAATCGTCTAAGCCAGATATCATCATCCCCGATGGAAATTGGGAAAATGACGGAAGCGGCGGCAACCACACCATTACTTTTAAGAAAGGGAATTTTACTTATGAAATTTATCGGGGCATTATCGGAGAAAAAGACGCACCCGAAATTTCTTTAACTGTAAAAGAAAATGCTAAAACTATCCTGCAACAAGATGGTAAATTACTAGAATAAAAAAACGCTTCCAAACTGTGGAAGCGTTATAGTTATATTTAATCTCTGAAATTTACATCTCTGATATTCAGGAAATGAGAAACGTTGCCTTTCCAGTGATTTTCCTCGATTGTAAATGCCAAATCAAATGTTTTCATTTTAAAATCTTCGGCAAATTGTCCGAAACGGAAACCCACACACTCTACATTTCTTCCGGTTGTTGGCTGTAAAATGTTGAACTTGAGATGTGTACTTTCTTTTCCCATTAATTTGACGTAACCGTTAACTTTTACATTTTTCAAAACCAAGACAGGTTTCATATTATGAGGCCCAAAAGGTGCCAGTTTGCGGTGGAAATTGATAAATTCCCGATTCAGGTCTTCCGGATTTACAATGCTGTCGACGTAGATTGTCGGCTCTTTTTGATGCTCCTGAATATTACCTTTAACGTAGTCTTCAAATCTTATTTTGAATTCTTCAAACCTTTCTTTTTCCATAGAAAGTCCTGCAGCAGCTTGATGCCCACCAAATTTCATAAAAAGGTCGGAACAGTATTCCAATGCTTTGTGGATATCGAAATCCGAAACAGACCTTGCAGAAGCCACCATTTCGCCATTATTGCCTTCGGTGAAAACCAAAGTTGGCTTAAAGTAATTTTCTATTAACCGTGAAGCAACGATCCCAATCACGCCTTTGTTCCAGATCGGGTCGTAAACAATGGTCGAGTATCTTTGGGTTTTGTGCATTTCCAAAGCCTGATTCATGGCGGAAAGTGTGATGTTGATATCCATCTCACGGCGCTCGTCATTCAGATTATTTATGTTTTCAACAATCTGCTGAGCCTGTTTCAGATTATCAGAAATCATCAATTCAACAGATGCTTTTGCGTGCGAGATTCTTCCTGCAGCGTTTATTTTCGGCGCAATATCAAAAACAATATTTGAGATTTCGAAGTGCGCTAATTTTTCTTCAGGAATCAAAAGCCTTAATCCGAATTTTCTCGTTTTTCTGAGGAATTTTAAACCTTGCATTGCCAAGACCCGATTTTCACCAGTCATCGCAACGATGTCGGAAGCAATACTTATTGCGAGCAAATCTGTAAGTTCAAACAGTTCACTTTCAGGGATTTTATAGATTGTATTAAGACCTTGGCAAAGCTTGAAACCAACGCCACAACCGCTTAATTCTTTATAAGGATATCGGCAGTCTTTTCTTTTCGGATCCAGAACTGCAATGGCTTTGGGAAGTTCGTCGCCGGGAAGATGGTGGTCACAGATAATGAAATCTACACCAACAGAATTTGCGTAATCTATTTTGTCGACGGATTTAATCCCGCAATCCAAAGCAATGATTAGAGAAAATCCGTTGTCTCTTGCGAAGTCAATACCTTCATCGGAAATTCCGTAGCCTTCAACGTTTCGGTCCGGAATATAAAAATCGAGGTATTTTTTATCAACTATTTTGCTGAGGTACAGGTACATCAGCGCAACGGAAGTCGTTCCATCCACGTCATAATCGCCGTAAACCAATATTTTTTCGCCATTTTCGATGGATGTTGCAATGCGCTCTACCGCTTTTTGCATATCTGCCATCAGGAAAGGATTGTGAATGTCGCCGCCGTTCGGTTTGAAGAATTCGCGTGCCTTCTGATAATTATCAATGCCGCGCATCACCAGGATCTTGGACTCTAAAGTTCCAAAACCAATAGAAGAAATTAATCCATCAACAATTTCTTCGTCCGGCTCGGGTTTATAGATCCATTTTTGACTCATAGCTACAAAAGTACTGAAAAAATTGTCGAAAAGAAATTAAAAAGGCTACCAATTTGAATGGCAGCCTGTCTTAAAAATCAAAAATTTGGTTCTTAATTTTTGATGAATTTTTTGGTGTCAATTCCACATTTTGTTTCAACAGAAATGATGTAATTCCCTTTCGGAAGCTGTGAAACATCGACTGATGGATTGTTATTTTTAGGATTTGCTTTTCTGATTATTTTGCCATCCATACTGTAAATTGATATTTGATTGATCGCCTCCTGATTTGTCATTTGAATTTTTAATTCAGATTGTACAGGATTAGGATAAATCTGCATTGAATTTGATTTTTGAAAATCGTTAACGCCTAATTCTCCCAAAGAAAGTTTCCAAAGTTCCACCCCATTACCGTCAAACTCTGCTTTGAAGAACAAATCGTCATTCAATTCCGTAAAGAAAGGTAAGAAATATAAAGGGCTGGGTTCAGTTGCATTTGCAGGTGTTATTTTAACAGTTCCACTTTCCGAGCCGTCTGTCATCCACAACTCGCTGCCGTTGCTTCCGTCGATGGCCACAAAGAACAATTTGTCTTTGAAGGTAGCGAAGAAATTTGGCGCAGAGTAACCATTTGGATTGATGTCTTTCACCATAGCTGTTCCGTCAGCAGTTCCATCACTCACCCAAAGTTCTTCGGAATGGACGCCGTCTGTTGCCTGAAAATAAACTTTATCTTTATAAACAGTCAAAGCTCCCGGGAAAGAATCAGAACCTCCAGGATTGATGTCTTTTACAAGAAATGTTCCGGCTTCTGTTCCGTCGGTTGTCCAAAGTTCTGCACCGTGAACACCGTCGTTTGCCCGGAAACATAATCTACCATTGATCTCAACAAATTCATTGATACTTGAGCCGTCGGTTGGATTAATATCTTTCACAAGAACGGTTCCGGCTTGTGTTCCGTCAGTAACCCACAATTCATCACCGTTTTCATCATCGGCACGAAAGAAAAGTTTGTCGTTATAGACTTTAAATCTTCTGGGTGATGAGTCTGAGCCGGGGAAAATATCTTTTAGCATATAAGTTCCGGCTTCGGTCCCGTCTGTTGTCCAGAGTTCCCAGCCATCAGTTCCGTTACTGGCCTGGAAATACATTTTGCCTTTATACTCTGTAAACTCGTATGAATAGGAACTTTCTGTTCCGGGCGCAATGTCTTTTACCATATAAGTTCCAGTTTCTGTACCATCCGTAATCCAAACTTCTTCGCCGTGCATTCCGTCATTTGCCACAAAAATGGCCCTGTTTCCAAACTGTTTAAAGTTTAAAGCAACGGAGCTTTCTTCGCCTGGGAATATATCTTTAAGGAGTCTGGTACCGGATTCGGTACCATCGGTCACCCACAATTCGATTCCGGTGCTTCCGTCAAATGCGCTGAAAACGAGTTTGCCGCCAGCTTCTGTAAGTTCGACGATTTCTGATCCGCCATTCGGGTTGATGTCTTTCACGAGTTTGGTTCCGGCATCGCTACCGTCTGTTACCCAAAGTTCATTTTGGTGGATGCCATCATCGCCGGAAAAATAAAGTTTGTTTCCGAAGGTTTTGAGTTGAGAAATAGTGGAGCCTTCTGAACCGGGATTTAGGTCTTTCAAAAGACTGATGCTAACATTTTGGGCTGTTGCAAAGAAGGGAAGTGCAGCAGCAATTAATGGGATAAAAATTCTTTTCATTTACTTATAAATTGATTTAAAGTGTCAATTTATAAATTTTTGATAAATTTTGTAAGGATTGAGTGTGATATTAATATTAAATTAAATAACCTTCCGAAAAATCCGAAAGGTTATTGTTGTTTACATTTTTATATATTTTTTTAAAATCTACTTGGTATGATTCATCATATTCGTATCGATATTGACGCCGATTCCCTGTGCTACTCTCATTCCCAATTCAATATTTGCACGGAAAAAATGGCAAAGCTGACGGTTGATGATCTCATCACGTTTTGGTCCGTCTACAGCACCTAGATGTCCAATAATGTTATTTACCAGAGCTGTTCTTGCCTCCGTATCCAACGCCTTTGTATAAAATAATCCGGGCTGTGTATAATGGTCATCATCATTCTGATTTCTATCAAAATGGGCAACTCGGGAATTGTCGAGATCGTACTCAAGATTTTTGTAGGATTCGGCGGGCTCCACATCACTAAAACTGTTGGGGAAGTAATTTGGTTTGTCGCCATAATCGGCGTCGCTTGCCATATGTCCTGCCCTCTGGAAATTATTTACTGCAAAAGGACATCTGTTGACTTCCAGCTGATGAGAATTTACACCAACTCTGTATCTATGAGCGTCTGCATAAGAAAATAATCTGCCTTGCAGCATTTTGTCCGGAGAAAAGCTGATACCGTCTATCAGATGACTTGGAGAAAATGCAGACTGTTCTACGTGTACAAAATAATTTCTAGGCACCTCATTAAGTTCCATAACGCCAACTTCCTGCAGCGGAAATTCGTCCTGAAACCAAACTTTCGTTACATCGAAAGGATTCCAGCGCCATTCTTTTGCCTGCTCTTCTGTCATTGTCTGGATATAAAGTTTCCATTTCGGGAAATTTCCAGCTTCGATTTCATTAACCAAATCTTCCTGAGAAAAATCCGGGTTTTCGCCCTTCATCTTTGTCGCAGCATCATCTGTAAAATTTTTGATACCCTGTTGCGTTTTGAAATGGAATTTGACCCACGTTCTTTCGTTATTTTCATTAATCAAAGAAAAAGTGTGAGAGCCAAAACCGTGCATATGACGATATCCGTGAGGTGTTCCTCTGTCAGACATTAAAATCAGAACCTGATGAAGCGACTCCGGATTAAGCGACCAGAAATCCCACATCATTGTTTTACTTTTCAAGTTGGTTTTAGGAACACGTTTTTGTGTATGGATAAAGTCCGGGAACTTTTTTGCATCCTTAATGAAAAAAACGGGCGTATTGTTTCCAACCAAATCCCAGTTTCCATCCTCTGTATAGAATTTCAGGGCAAATCCGCGCGGATCTCTTTCTGTATCTGCACTTCCCATTTCTCCGCCAACCGTGGAGAATCTTGCAAACATTTTGCACGAGTTTCCAACTTGCGAGAAGATTTTTGCTCTTGTATATTTTGAAATATCGTGCGTTACCGTGAACGTGCCATACGCACCAGAACCCTTTGCGTGCACAATTCTTTCGGGAATCCTTTCTCTTACGAAATGGGCAAGATTTTCCTGAAGGATAAAATCCTGTAGCAATACCGGACCACGGGGACCAACGGTTTGCGAATCCTGATGCTCAAAATAAGGAGCACCAACGGAATTGGTGAGTTTTTTTTCGTTTTCCATATTAGATTGATGAAGTTTATTTTCCAAGCTAAATTCGTTAAAAAATCCTATTCATGAAACAAATTAATAATTATATTTGTCATAGATAAAATAAATTAGACACCGTGAATATCCAACAGTTAGAATATTTGATTGCCGTTGATAAATATAAACATTTTGGCAAAGCTGCACAAGCTTGTTTTATTACGCAGCCAACGCTTAGTGCAATGATCCAGAAGTTTGAAGACGAGCTTGATGTCAAGATTTTTGATAGAACTACGCATCCCATTCGCACAACAGATGCAGGCGGTGAGATTATTAAGGAAGCTCAAAAGATTATAGATGCTGTGATGGAGCTTAAAAGCAAAGCAAATTTCCTGAATAATATCTTGGCGGGCAAAATTAATCTGGGAATCATTCCGACCGTCTCAACTTATATTTTACCAAACGAAATTTTTAGTTTTCTGAAGAAAAATCCTCAGATAGAACTTAACATTAAAGAAATGACTACGGACAGCATTATCAAATCTCTGAAATCCGGAGAGCTTGATGCGGGCATTATCTCGACGCCTTACAGCGCAGCCGATGAGTTTTACCAGGATTTTCTTTTCAATGAGGAATTGATGCTGTATTCCGGTGCGGAAGAAATCCAGAAAAAAGACTGTTTTGTAGTTCCCGATGACATCGATGTAAACAAAGTATGGCTTCTGGAAGAAGGCAATTGCCTGCGAACACAGTTTGAAAATATCTGTCATTTAAAAGAAAATTCTCTGAAGCCAAAAAACCTGGAGTTTCTTGCCTCCAACGTAAGCACTTTGATACAGATGGTTGATAAAGTTGGCGGTATCACCATTCTTTCGGAAATTGGCGTTCAGCAGTTATCTGAAGATCAGAAGAAGAAAGTTTCCAGATTTATAAAGCCTTTTCCTTACAGAGAAATCAGCCTTATTTATTATAAACCCACTTATAAGCAGAAGATTATTGATGAGCTGATTTCAGAAATCAGAACGTCCATGGAGCAGAAGCTTAATTTTTATAAAGATCAGGAAAATTACAAAAGTGTAAAACCTGAATAAATTCATACTGAACTAATAGGAATTGATTTTGAAATCTAAATATTAGTTTGTAAATTTGCCATCGATTTTTGAACAAACGGAGGAGAACTTTGAACTGATTGCAACCTCAATAAAAAATGCTAAAACAGATATTTTTCTCTTTTAGTTCCTTTTTTTTACAATCGCTGTTTTTCTTCAAAACTTAATATAAAAAGGAATAATTTATGTCTTATTTATTTACGTCCGAATCAGTTTCTGAAGGACATCCGGATAAAGTAGCCGATCAGATTTCTGATGCACTTATCGATCATTTTTTAGCTTACGACAAAAACTCAAAAGTAGCCTGCGAAACGCTTGTGACAACAGGTCAGGTCGTTTTGGCCGGAGAAGTAAAATCCGAAGCTTACCTGGATGTGCAGCAGATTGCCAGAAATGTGATCAATAAAATTGGTTACACAAAAAGTGAATATATGTTCAACGGTGATTCCTGCGGTGTGATTTCAGCAATCCACGAACAGTCTCCGGATATCAATCAAGGTGTCGATAGAACTTTGGATGAAACAGATTTTGAAAC
>Ga0265797_10010274_pt1 | contig 11953 bp, 16 predicted proteins | sample P2T30metagenome_FD_192433 | JGI IMG/M metagenome (GOLD analysis project Ga0265797, IMG submission 192433) | Plant litter microbial communities from East Loma Ridge, Irvine, California - P2 T30 | ecosystem: Environmental > Terrestrial > Plant litter > Unclassified | place: USA: California... | reverse complement strand
GCTTTTGATCCGCGCCCTGAAGAAACTCTGCTGTCCAATCGTGCGGTCTAGTCGATTGACGTTGACGAGATTGCCTTTGATTAAACGACACCTCTTGCAAGAATCGTCGTTTCGACCTCGTCGTTTGCCATTGAGAAACATTCACTCCCACGTGCCGGCTTACATGCAGTGTCTTTATCCCTGCGTCTTCGCTCTCCCATCCCTCCCAATAGCAGCTCGTGCACCCTGCCCTGCACGTGGAAGGCCCTCCGCTGAAATGATCGGGTCCCACAGTTCCCACACAAACACACGGACCTGGCAATCGGAAGGAAGCGAAAGGACAAGGTTCTCGCCCACCACCATCGTTCCACCCTTTCCTTTCTTGCTACCTGATGTGCACTCGGATGAACCTTGATCCCGGTCGTCCATGCTACAGCCTAGTCCGGTGTCTCTCCTGTCAACGCAAACTGTAAAAAAAAAACGCAGTTCGTCTTCTACTAACCTCTTACTGACCTACACGCACGGCGGACATCGATCGCAACACCAAAACGTCTCCTTGCCTCCACGATCCAACCAAACAGGAGACCCGCACTTCATTTCATTTCCAACCCTGACTTCAACGCCCGCTGACTGCTTTAGCTAGCATCGGAGCACCAGCGACTTCTGGAAGTCACACCCTCGACTGCCGGCACTAAACAACCACGAGCCGTGTGGGGATCTTTTTCTAATGCCCTATTGGCAGTTGGTACCGCACAGCAGCCCATGACGGTTGTGCAATGTGTAAACTCTGTAATTCAACACCATCCGAGCTACCTTTTACAAGCACAGTCCTGTGGCAGTTCGTCCACGGTCCAATACCTGTATACCTCAGATATAATCCATCAGCCAAGAACCCTCCCTGTCATAGTCACCCTCGAACCCTATAACCATCGCGATCCGGCACGTACCAACGTCCAAGAAAACCGAGCCCTACTTGAGTTTACGGCGGGAACTTGTCCGTATTCATACAGCTTCGCATACAAATGTATGGAAGATCGCGCCACATTCCCCCATCACTATCACTATCACAACGCAACACCTTGCAACTTGCCCAGAGAGGTCTTCGCATCGAGCGAATAGACCCCACCACCGACCGGCTCAATGACCTAGCTAAGCGAGCCAGTATACCGCATATCGCCAGCGCGAAGGACCGCGGAGCCTTGCAAGCGTTGCAAACAGGCGAGTGCGCGCGCACTGATGACCGTCAAATCCCCAACTTGGACGAGATAAGAAAGAGTTGAGCGAGACAATGACTTGAGCGAGATAGCAAAAGCGAGAGTTTATGACGAGCTGCGAAAATTGTGTAGAATGTTTGCTTGCAATGGTAGAGAGTAGCGCGATGCATATGTACAAGCAAGCGAGAAATGCAGGAGGCAAAATGCAGACGCAACGATAGTCTGCAGACGTGGCTTGCGGCATGTGGGAATAGTTGAACCATTCTTTGTCAAAGTGGCGCCCTGAAAAATTCACACGGGAAACAGACTTGCCTTCCGTCAAAGGAAAAAACGAAAACGCCAATGCCGTGTTGTTGCTGCACGAGAACAATCGAAGCACCAGAGGGCAGAAAAAGGAATCACGAGATTCGCCGCCGTGCCGCCCCGGGATGGGTACGGTCTTCCCAAGTAATTTTGTTCGCCGTCGCTATGCTGTAGCGGAGTAGAAATGAAATGTAACAAGGCGTGAGATGCATTAGAGGGGCGTTCAGGAGGGCGTTAGGAGATGAGGAAATGCGAAATGCGAAAATGGTGGATCATCGTCGCGAGCGCCTAGTGTCTCTTGTGGTCCTTGTTCGCCTGTCGTCGGAGCTTGCGCTGCCTGTTAGGGAAGTGGTTAGCTTGTGATTTCTAGTTGGTGGTGTCTTCCCGGGATACTCACTGGCACTCGTGTTTGTGTAGTAGTCGCTCGAGTATGAATATTCGCTGTACTTCTCGTCGTCGTGGCGTCTGTCGTGGCGTCTCTTCAATCCAAGTATGGCCCAGAGACCAGCAAGCCCTGCACCAACGCCAAGCAGCTTCTTGCTTTTGCTGTCGTCGCGACGTTCCGGGCGAGACGGTCTTGCTGCAGCGCCGTACCATGTGCGTCCGGCGCCGGCACCGCTGTGTCTGCCAGAACCGTGGTGGCTATAGCGCTCGTACTCATCGACCTCTGTGCGACGCTGCTTTTTCTTGCCAATTCCAAAGAGGGCGAGGAAGCCGGCAAAGAGTCCACGGATACAGCAGTAGAAGCAGAGCAAGCCAAGCAGAGCGAGACCGAGGAGGGTACCGATGACAATACCGGCGATAGCTCCACCCGATAGACCGCCGCTACCACCTTCATTCTCGGTAAGACCGACTTCAGCACCGGTAGCGACTGGCGTCTCAAAAGCGACGGTGGCTGTCGGTGATCCAGTCTCGGTGACGATGATCAGGGTGCTGGAGGTCGGACGCAGGGGTACACCCGCGGAGTTGGTTGTCTCGTACATTGTGCTGTAGTAGCTGGTGTAGTAGGCTGAGCTGTCACCGTTTGCCGCAGCCTTGCAATGACCTTGGGTATAGCAATATTGGTTGCTTGCGCAACATACATCGCCGCACGGCGTCTCATTGCTGGCATAGTCGCAGGCACCTGAAGTGGGTTGTGCCCAACCGCCGCTCACGTAGGAGCTGATTGTACTGGTGATCGTTTGGAGGTCGGTCTCGACGTAGGTTGTCGTGATGTAGTTCCATTGGCCACCGGTTGCAGTCTCGGCAGAACCAGCAGCGGTACTGCTGCATATAGCCTGGTTCAAGTTGTTGGTGAAGCAGCCTTGGCCGGATTCACAACAGAGTTGACCGTTCCATCCGCAGACCTGACCAGCGCATTCGCCGCGCTCGAAAAGCTGACTGTATGGCACGCCGGCTTCAAGTGGAGGGAAGGCGGATGTGGGTGATGGAGCGAGCAAAATGGTCGATATGAGAGGGAGAAGCGATACGGGAGCGAATGAGGAGCGCATCGTAGCAGCCTCGTGTCGCCTCGTGGGCGAGGAATGTGCGTGGAGGTGGTTGAGGAATGTTGGTGTCGACAAGATAGTATATGAGTGAGTGAGGCTTGCTTCTTGTTCCCCGCTCTTTCTGTGGGGAAAGGTTGAAGTCGAGGTCGTTTGGTGGGACACTGATGGATGGGAGGACTCGAGGTGGTTTCTCGTCGTCGCACAAGATTGCGGTCGCAAGTTAGTAGTGACGGTGTGGTTAGCGAATGTTCAACAGAGTGAGTGGAGGGACGGAATGGAATGCTCTGGGCAAGAGTGCGGCTGCTGCAGCATGTGTTTAGCTCTGGAAGAGGCTGGGAGAGGTGGCTGGTACAGCTCGAGAGGCGGGGCTGTTGGGCAAATCGTCGCCGTCACCGAGACAATCTCAAAGTGTAATTCGACTGCCGGGGATTGAGGCTTGGTAGATGTCTTGCAATTGTCAAACGTTACTTTCTAATAGGACTGTATGTGTTGGAAGAATTACTGGAAGAACCGCTCTTCACCTATACCTACGTAGCACTCTGCCTGTTTACCTGGCGCCTGCGTTGGTCCACCAACAACGCTAGTGTAGCAGGGATCTTCGACCTCGGCGGCTCCACTTCTACCTACACGAATCGCACTAATAATATGCCAGCGAATCCATACATCCGCCATGTATAACGAGACCAGTGCTGTTGTACGCTTGCATACATACACCTTCCGGAAGCCATCATCCATTTTCATCGTCAGCAGTACACTTATCCTTCCGATCGAGGAACGTCATGATCGTAACAAAGATGCCTCGAAACGTATAATGGTCCAATCATGAGAGACGCGATGCACGCAATGTGACGAAATGTGCATGCTTACGTGCACACATGCCTCTAAACCGCACGCATATTGTCATTACCATGGCTTACTTCTTCAACAAATTACCAGCTCAGTGATACTGGGCTTCCTCTGTAGGTCAACACTAACTCCGCACACGTATTCGGCCTTCCAACCAGAGAGCGAACATATCTACCATGTGTATCCTCAAAGGTCACATCTAACTCTTAAGCTGAGCGGTCGTCCCATATAACAAGAACTTCACTCCTGTACGTCGTACTACATACCCTTCTACTCACATTTTCGAACTCCGAGAAAGACGATCAAAATGCACTTCCTCGCACTTTATGCCCTGCCTCTGGCCGTCGGAGCTCTCAGCATCAACCCCAATGCGTCGCCGCCCAAAGCCAAACCTGTCAGCAAAAAAGCACTCCCTATCTATGATTGGGAGCACCGAACAACCTGCACGCAGGAACTACTCAATCCCAACCGAAATAAAAAGGACAAGTACGATTTCGCAAAGCACCACGTCCTGGTGGTCGGCTACGTTTGGGACGAGTCCAACGGGCTGACGCCGGACCACAAGTGGAACTGGAACTCTACCCTTAATGCCATGAAAAAGATCCGCGACAATATGCCCTGGGCCGGACAAATTGTCTATGACGAAGCCGCAAGCCAAGACCTGTATTCGTTCGAGAAGGGCCAGCCAAACGGCCGGGGCTTTACGCAGTTCACGGCGGAGGTAAGCGACTGAAAGGCCGGGAGCGGGCTTGTGGCGAGATGGTTGGCGCCGTTCATTCCCACCATCGCCGCCACCCGTCACTTCCAGGTTTCATTTCGAGTAATTAGTACTAATATAGTCATCTAGTTTGTAGTCCGGTTGAAGTATCCCGGCGGCGGCCACGAAGTCGACGACGCTCTCAACAGAGCTCTGGGATCCTCTTACAGCGGGTATAACCCGTACCTTGGCATTGTATGCATCAACAGGGACGGCCAGGAACCATTGGCAGCGGAGAAGCCTTACATCCAAGTCGAAAACGAGCTTCATTTGGACAAGTTGCGATACGAACAGCTGCACCAGGACAGGTTGGCTGAGAACCATAATGAAATGGAAAATAGCGACACTATGATTCAGAGCAACGCGGACAAGGTGCCTCACAAGACTCCGGAGATGGAGGAAAGCGACCGTAAGATCCAGGGACTGCCTTTCAAGCAGAACAATAACTCTACTTCTTGAAGAAAGCCGCAGATTGGTGGTCTTTCGAAGTTAGGCGGTGGAAGACGGTTTCGGTCTTTTTATTTTATTTTATTATCTTTAGCCGCGTGGCCTTTGGCGGGCTTGGATCCGTTTAAATTGGAAATCGGTATTGGGGATTAGTATTAGGTAGATCGTGAATAAACGAAACCCATTGGCAAATTTTCAAAATCGACAGAAATCACACGGATTTTCCTGCTCGTGAATGATGATATGCATGCGGGCTCAAGCATTCTGCGCCTTTCGCCGGGCACTTCTTCGTTTGGCAGGTGCTTGCTCGGCAGCATCGCCACCTTCGTCAGCACCACCACGGCGGGGTTCCCACGAGCGCGCTTTCGGTTTGTCTTCTGCCTTGTCGGCTGCATCATCCTGCTCTGGCTCGTACTCGGAGTCGGATTCCTCCTCGTCATTGTTCAGCCCTTCCAAGGCTCCCCGTGCGGCTTTCTGCGCTCGTTCCTCAAGTCGATGCTTCTGCGCTTCGTCCTGCAAATCGTCAAAAACAGACGCTGTGTCTTTGCAGTTGGTACCCAGAAGGAGATCAAGGATGCCCCAGTGGCCGAAGTTACAAGACTCTTTCCCGGAAGAAGCTGTCACGAAGTGGGCGTCTGTGCGGCGAGCCATTCCGGCCAGGAGTATGTTGGACGGCAGTACAGCGTAGCCGGAGTAGATGAACAGCGTCTCAAGGCTGGTGATGGCGGCGAAAATGTGCCAGGTCAGCACGTGGAAGCGGAATAGGTATGCCGGAAGGAAGTCAGGCAGCCAGTTGCCGAGGAGATAGCAGACGGGGTGGTCGTAGGCCGCAGCAAGGCTGAAAGGGAGCTGGATGCTGTGCTGCCACTGGAGGTGCCAGGTCTTCAACGGCGTCTCGTAGGTGTGCAGCAGGTATCGGTGGATGTAATAATGCAGGAAACCGCGAATTGCGAGGCCTTTCACGACATCTTTTGCGATACTCCAAGGCAGTGGCACGAAGCTCGTCACTTTCAGGACGCTCCGGAGATGGAAGATCTCGGTGAAGAGCATTTCCACGACTGCTTGCAGAGCCACCGACAGCAGCACGTTTGTGACGCCGACTGAAGCTATCCTGATGAGTCTACCATTGCCCAGTTTGGACGGCGAATTTTTCTCCCCATAAGCTTTGATGTTTATACTCAAACTTGGTGTTCCACAGTCAAAGGCCAAAAAGGCGAATGCTGGCAGCAAGAAGAATAAAATACGAGCTGCAAGCGTGCCGTATATCTCGAGGCTCAACGGATCGTGCGCGAAGACTAGCGAACTCCAGGTGAGGTAGACAAACACCAGACTAAGGCTCGTCGATTTGCCGCCGAATACAGGCAGGGCGAGAAAAGACAGTAACGGTAACGGCAGTGCGACAAAGCTCGTAGCCTTGGACACTGCCATACCGTACAACTCCGAGATACTCTTTGGGAACGGGACACTCCTGCCTTGGAAGTACCCATAGCTCCAGAGGACCTGGTCGCGCAGGGTTTGCTGCCAGGCAGAGAGCAACGACGCCATGTTACTGTGCTGATTGTCGAGTGTCTTGTCGCATGAGTTGATGGTACCACACTTTTGCTGGATTGCTCAACAAGTGATCAGCGTGCGCTTTGAAATGCGAACCTAGGCCGTTGAGGCAGGCGATGCTGTTGTTGATTACTAAACCGCACCTTTGTGTGGATGGTGGGAAGACAAGTGGTGCTCAGCTGATGTTGACGAAGCGAGAAACCTGAAGTGATGGGGCTGGCACAGCGATGACGAGCGAGGCTTGGCCGGAAGAGACACAGCGTCGCCCACTTTCCTCTCTTCCCTGAACTTCCAGGTCAGGTACCAAGTCGTACCGGGAGAACCATTCGACGATTTGACAGCAACACTCAGCAGTAATATACATGCGGCACTCCTGCGGAACGCAAAGTCGGTGTCGGTCGGCATCATGCCACGCAGCCGTCGTATCGCTCTCACGGCTCTCAAAGCGATCACTCCAGCCGCCGGCAGGTTGGAGTTGGCTCAGCCTTCGGCTACAAGGTGGGAGCCGAGTGCCTTGCGCATCAAGGAAAGGCGAACCGATCGTGCTCGAACATGAAGCGAATACTTGCCAGGCAGCAGCCTGTCCCGTTGGAGACGACCCGACAATGGCATGGTTCTTTGGCTTCCAATGCGATCATGGACCGTGAGCCGAGCGGTGGGCGGTCCTGCATGCATGCCGACCTCGTGGTAAGTCAGCATTTTGAGAATGTGCGTCTCGAAATAGCTAAGCTCTTATCATCACCTCCCGCCGTCCGGCGTCATTTTGCTACCATTGGGATGTATGCAGCTAGAGCATGCATAAGCATGTAACCTTGGTTTGGTAACCTTGACGTCCTTATCCCGCAATAGCCTCGATACACCACCTCTTTCCTACTCCGAACATACTACCTACGACTAAAGCAACGCAACGCAACTAATTTGAATTGACGATATCTCTCCGTACGGAGCAAATAGCAACTTACCTCCGCGCTGTTACCTCGCTACCGGCCGTCCATGTCTGGTGGGCCAGACAGCGAGGGGTGGTGCTGATGACTCAGATTCTTTTATGATGGAGGTCTCCAGGACACGCCAGCCTTTTCCACCATCGATGACATACCAGTGTCCGATGGTACCGTAATCATGAGCACACTTGCAGACCATAGAAGTGTTCGCTACCTACAGGCAGATTAGGAGAGCACATGAAAGTTACGATACATATGCTTCGTCTTTTCAGGGGTCAAGTTTTTGATTATCTATCTTCGCCAGTGCTACGATATAAGATTTGCCACTGCTGATTGTTAGCTCGCGTCTTCAACACTCACTTCAGCGTCACATCGAACGCACGTCTTACTTTCGACATCAAGAGCGGTGCTATCATCATGACACAACGACCACCAAAGGCATCAGCGCAATCGCCGCCCGTGATGACTGACCCAGGCTTCCGCATCACAACGACAAATGAAAACTGGCGCGGCAAGAACGACCCTGCAGAGCGTCGACGCATCCAAAATCGTATCAATCAGCGTGCCTTTCGCGAAAGACAGCGATCTGGAGAAACGCCCAAGGAGTATAGCCCACGAAGAAAGTCCGCTGCTTCAGATTCGCCAGGCAGACAGCAAGAATCAAGCGAAACTCACAAGGATGATGAGAGTGAGGAAGATGGAGGAGAAGGGAACGACTGCAAGGAAGGTGAAGATGATGATGATGACCAAGAAGAAGGCCAGGACGAGGATGGAAATGAGTCTTCTTCAGAAGACGACGATGACGACGACGAGGGTGATGATGAAGAAGATGAAGATCAGAGTAATCCTGGGTCACCACAGCTAATCGCACTCACACGTCCTCACTTCACTGGACAAGTGTCGCGAGCCGCTTGTACTCCATCAATACCATCTACAGATAGCCCTTGGGACGAACTCGCTCAGCTAGTCAACCGCAATTTCATGCAAGCGGCCACGACAAATGCTCAGCACTTGGGACTAAACCTCACGTCTCTCCACTCCGGCGCTGCAGCAAGCACGCCCCGTCTGCGCGATGCAACAAATCTGCCACCCACTCTGAAGCCCGTCGAGCTGCAACACCAGCTCCCACACGACCCTATTATCGACACAATACCGCACTCTCGCCTGCGTTTCAATATTGTACGTGCCATCGCCACGGGTAATCTTGATGCATCGCGCTTCTCGGCGAGTCTGCGCCGCTCTGGAGCAGTTCTCAACGTCCAAGGCGAAGCATGTCGCAGTGGTCTCATCGTGTGGAGCTTTCCAGAGCAGCTCTCGAGTTGGGAGCTCAGCGAGGCGTTCTTCATCATCTGGGGATTCTTACTCGAAGGCTGTGAAGACTTTGTTGCTGCTACGAACGTGTGGCGTAGCCGCCGTGGTGAACGCGGTCTTGTCTTGGGGACCAAATCTGGTGGGCGATGAGTTATACCTGGCCTGCATTGGTTCCGCCATTGCCTCTTCCGGTGCTTTCTAATGCTATTGAATTCATGATTGGCGTTCTGACCTTTGAGTGCAAGCTTCAGTCATCGAGAGTCTGTCACGCCTTACTTCGTGCGCAGACAGTCCGATTCCTTTACTCTTTCTCGATGGCGCCTCTTCAGCCCGCTGGAGCTCACCCAGGCCTGATCTTCTACGACGTTTCCTTCGACCGCTACACATAGATGTCTTTCCCTCCTACATGAGCCGTGCAAAGCGCCAATTGTCCCCTGCTATTGATTTGAATTCACATTCCGCCATATACTACTCACCAGTCGCTGTACCACGCTGCATATAGACACTAGCAAAAATGAACATCTGCGATATTGAGTTCGAAAGACCTAGACATCCAATGGTAACATTTCTCAGAATGTTTGCGATTTGCCAACACAAGCTCGTAGGTCGCATGACAGAGGAAAGCTGTAGAGAAGGTGTGAAGATCACAGTCTTGTTCCCGGTCCTATGTTGCGTCCGGGCAAGCGCGCCCGACGCGGAGTTGTCATCCATTCTTGGCACAACGCTCAACCTCATGCATACAGCTACAGCGCCAGCAATCGCCGTCGCATACAACCGAACACCTCACATACCTCTCCACTCACACCCAAGAGCGACACAACTCACCATGTCGCTCCTCCGCACATCCCGAGTCCTCAGCTCCGCGCGCGGACAGCTTCAAATCGTCCCCCGCCTTACCGCGCCCTCAATACAGCAGCGACAGATCTCCTCCACTCCCGCGCGCAGGGGCGGCGACGCACACGGCGACCATTACGACCCCCCGACCGGCTGGCTCTTCGGCGTCAAGCCTGGCGAGAAGCCCGAGAAGGAAGGCTGGGAGAACGTCTTCTTCTACGGCTTCTTCGGCTCCGTTGCTTTCGGCGTTGTTGGTTACTGGTTCAAGCCGGACACCAGGTAGGTTTCTGCGAATGCCATGGCTGCACTGTGGTCATGCGCTTGTGGCGGAGACGCTAACCCCCAGCGCAGCATTCAGACTTGGGCTCTCGAGGAGGCACGGAGACGCCTGGAAGTTGAGGGCATTCTGGAGGACCCCGAGAAGAAGCAATAGATGGAATACTGAGGCAGCGGGGAGGATGACTTTTTGCGCGGTGATACAGGCTTGAGGAGGCTGCCACACCGACTATTGGCTGCATTGTACATATCCATACATGACAGTGATAGACGCGGCCGGCCTCTCGCGTGGCGTTTTGGCTTACAATGATACTTTTCGAACTAATGTTTCGGTGATGGTCGTGGTAGGGTTTTTTGAGTCTACGTCTTACCTTGGACTTGCGCTTTGTAGACTGCGCAGTCAGGAGCGTTGGGTGTCATCTGTCCTTTGTACACTGACATTGCAGTAAATTGACCAGCAGCCTTGAATATATCGCGGTGCTACCAGTGAAGGTGTAGCAGCAGGCAGCCGCTTCCCACACTTTTCTCCTTCCACTACGAACAGCCTGCAAGGACGATCTAGCTAGCACCTGCCCGACAAAGCACTTTGCTGCTACCTGCCTACAACCCTTCACTTCACACGCCACCGACAGCCCAACTTAATTCAAAAATCCCGGCCTCTCTTCACGACGCCGACATGTGCTATTTCATGGTATGAGTCCCGGCTGCTCTCCACCACCCAACCTAACGTACAATGCTACTATATAGGCATCCCAACACAACTGCGGCCACCTGCATCAATGGTTCGCGCGCTGTTATCACGCAAAGCATGGCCAGTCTGGCACGTGCACACTGCAAACCATCCCGACCTGGCACTACCCAGAGGCCTTCCCATGTCCAGCGTGCCGAGAGCATAGAAGGAAAGACACCATAGACCTCCTGGCAAACAAAGGCCGAGGGTCGGACACAGGCACGAACGCAAATATTGAGCCGCCCAAGCAAGGGCACTTCCAAGGTCCAGTCTCTCGGCTGCATGCCGAGCAAGATGCTTACCCGCATGGCACCCAGCAGTACTCACCTGAGCCCTGGAGCAGAGACGCTCAGCTACAGACCATGGCCGAGGGAGCTTTAAACTTACCTCTTGTGGAGCTATCAGCACACACCCCGTGGGTGCCGCCATCGCGCAGACAGGCTTCGATTGTAGGACAGCTAGGGTCGAGCTCGCCGCCGCAAGCACCCACACGTGAGAGCGCTTCCAACCACTCTTCGGAAATGCTCTCTGTTGATGGCTCGTCGCGCCCAAGCTCGGCGGCCTCACCTCCATACCCGTCCCAAGTTCAGTCGGCAAACCGAAAGATGTCGACTGCGGACATGCAGTTTGCACACGTGCTGCAGCAACCCGAGACTTGACAAACGTGAACTCGCTTGCCGTGGCCGACCCGCTCTTGACTGGCCATTGGGAGCTTGTGGGCTCCTCGAGAGGAAGCTCACCTTCTCGCAATGAGACCAAAGCAGTCTTCGATGTGGTTCCAAAGACGATGAACGGCGGTGTGATGATGAACAGCCTCCTTCTGGCACAGTTGGGATGGGCAATGCCGGTAGATCTGGGATCAGGAGGGCGAAGGATTGAGACAGCGGTCAAGGAAGGAGTGGCGAATGGATTTACAGCCTACGAATGCGAGACAATGACGACGCTAGATATGGAACGCCACGTTTGCCCTGTTGCTATGCTGGAGATTTGAGCTTCATATTCTCAATTTTCTGAGTTTTTCCATCAATCAGCAATGATTGGTCAGGGGATATGGTCTAGCGGTATGACATCTTCTTAGCATAGTACTTCATCGTACATGTTGAGTGGAGAAGGTTCCCGGTTCGACTCCGGGTTTCTCCATAACTTCTCATCGTGGGATGAGTTCACCTTTTGCATTCTGTGTGAACACATGGATCTTTCATCATCTACCAAACGATTGTTCTTTTGCTATCCGCAACAGAAAAATTCCACTTCACCTCCAGGAAGTTGGTATCAGC
>Ga0265797_10010273_pt1 | contig 11953 bp, 11 predicted proteins | sample P2T30metagenome_FD_192433 | JGI IMG/M metagenome (GOLD analysis project Ga0265797, IMG submission 192433) | Plant litter microbial communities from East Loma Ridge, Irvine, California - P2 T30 | ecosystem: Environmental > Terrestrial > Plant litter > Unclassified | place: USA: California... | reverse complement strand
AGCCGCGAGTGTCATCCCGGAGCAGCCAAGTACCGTCACTGCTGCCTTCGGATGTGTTCGCGCTGCAGATGATCTGATAGGGGTCACTGTACTCACTTCTTGAAGTGGCGCCTTCAGATGAGATGTTGCCAGAAGAGAGGTTGATAACCTGAATGTCGGGCTCTGTCAGAGTGGTGGTGTTACCGAGACCACTGAACGAGCCACCGAAGACGATGTTTCCAGCAGAGTTTTTCGCGATTGAAGAAACAGGGCCGTTGAAGCCAGCAAAAGGCAAGTTCGTCCATCCAGTGGTCCAGGCCATCGCATTTGTCGAATTGCCACCCATGAAAGATCCGCCCACATAGACAGTTCCTGACTGGTCATCGCAGTAAAGAGCTTTGACTTGCCCACTAAGCCCAGACAAAGCTGTCACTTCCTGTGTGTCTGGACTCCACAGCGCAATACCTTGCGCTTGCACTCCTCCAAGACTTGTGAAGTTTCCGCCCACTACAACGCCTTGTAGTTCTCCATCTTTGACAAACGGACACATTGTGTTTATGTATGCGTCGGTCATGCTGAGCGTCTGGAATGCGCCATTCGGATAGCGCGTAATAAGGCCTTGGCTGCCATTTGCGTTGAAAGCATTCTCACTCTGGCCGACGTATTCGTATAATGATATGCTGTCGTAGTCTCCGGCTAGTGCGACACGTCCCAATTGTGATAGGTCCAGATTAGGCGAGGGTACTGTTGTGTATGGTAATGCGCTCGCTGGTTGTGCGAGCAGCAGTGGTGATGTGAGAAGGAAAGCGGCCAGCTCGGGCCCGAGGGCTAGGAGCTGCGATATCTGGTTGCGCATTGCGCGCGGGTGACGCTGGTGTTTCCAGTCGAATTACGGGTCCAATATGAACATGTGTCGGTCGGTGGGTGTGTTGCAAAAGAAAGAATAAGGCGCTGCCGAGACGGGTGTCGTAGTTTGAGTGTCGTGATGGCACAACAGAGACAGTAGTGGAGGTGGTGATGCTCGGTCTGGCCTTGAACTGACGCAGACGGCTCGCGGTCTCGATTGGCGTGCTGAGCTGAGGCGGAGATCGAGAGGGGTCCGGTGATTTGAGTAGGAGAAGTGGTGGTCGTTGTCGTCTCGTAGCTGGCGGCGCCGCGGTGGCAAAAGAATGACTGGAGTGAGTGGATTATGGGCGTGGTATCGCGTCGTCGTCGGCCTCAGGTGCGGTCGCTGGCTCGCTCAGCAGCGCTGCGGATGTGGTGAGGGCGAGGAATGAGTTCGTTCTCCTAGTAACGACTCGTGCTCGAAACGGGAGATTGCTCTTGCTTAACGGCCCAATCACGCAGCGGGCCCCGACAGCGCTCGGATGCAAACGCGCCGACGCCGTCGCAAACTAAAAACGCCTGCGAGCTGCGAAGCTGCCGAATCTGGATCCAATGGAGAATGATGTACACGAGAAGAACACCTGCTGAGCGTGGAATATCGAAAGTGTACTGGTGCTAGCGCTGCTGACTGCTGGCCATACGCTGCTTCCCTCACGATGAAAGTCGACGGACGCCTCTCTGCCTCTCCGTGGAACAGGCCGGCGACGAGAGTGGGCCTAATTGCTAAACATATTGCCCCCTCGTCTACGCCGTTGGGATAGCCCTCCTCAAACTGCCATCCACCAAAATTAGCTGGGAGATTTCACAGAGTGGCAGGGCGCGCATTGCTCCAGGCGCGCGACCACGTCACGATCCATCCACTGCGACATCATCGTCCATATCACCGCGACAACACGCTCTGTCTAACATAAAATGATTGCCTGCAGCGTGCAGCTTCACGATTTCTGGCCTTTGCCCTGCCTCTCTCATCCTTGCACAGCGTCGAGCGCACCCCTGTCTTCACGCGCGTATGTCGTGCACGAATGGCTGGGCGCACCCGGAGCATACACACGCAAGCACAAGTCCGGAGCTGGGGCTGGGGGCGCGTTGCACAACAGACAGATTGAAGAACCACTCGTTGTTGCACGTCGCATGGCGGTAGACCTCCTTCAGGCTCCTTGTACGCGCCTGGATCTGCACTGTGGTGATTTAGAAAATGAACGTTGCAGCACTGCCGATGGGAACCACACATTCATGGACAAACTCTAAAGTCGTGACATGTCTCGATGGCGAGCAGTAGGAGGTATCAACGCCTGACTTGCGCGCCGCAAGCGATGGTGGCGCTGCGTCTAAGTTTGTGAGCAGTCGATGGCAAGCTAACCTGGTTGCACTAGGTATTCTTGACTTCTTCAATGGTATGCAGTTAACAGGCCGTCAAAAGTCTGCATTTGCGAACTACTCCTCAATGTCTTTGGGCATCCATGCTTGCATACTTGACAGCAGAGCCGTCGTTATTACCAGGATATGTATGAATCCTCCAAGCTCAACAAGTTCTGTCAGTATGCCGATACTCCGATGCTGCTTTGCATTAGCGAAGTCCGCATGCAATGTATAGCATCAAAGACTATTGCTGGGCGCAGATTCATGCATTTGTCGCAGAAGCCTCTACGCGAGCACGTGGCGAGGCACAACACCCATCAAGTCGCCAATTCCACTGCAAACACCTAAAAGCATGGAACTCATTACACCTCTTACTCAATCAGTATTGATACTTTGTTTTGTTAGCGACTCTTTCGATGTCGTGCTGCTGCCATCAGACACAGATGTTGAACTGGCTGGTGATCCTGTATGCAAACTTATAATCCATGGTCACTCTAACTTAAGGGTACAGGTTGGGGCGCTGCGGCCTGTGTACAGTCATCTGTTTTTGCGTCTTATATGCCCGGATCCTATAAATGTTGATATTTACTGGGTTCATAGTTGAATCTAGAGCTCATTGTTACTCTCTGCGTACTCGGAATGTCTGTTGGTCCGTTACTAGACGTTGAGGATGTTAAAGCACGCAGATGAACGAAGCTTCGTCTAGACTTGTACATGTATGCGTTGACATTCACCATTCATCTTGAAAATGAATACAGTCTCGATGTTCACTCGGTCGATTCGAATGTCTGCCCTTGCTCTATTCATGCCGATAGTGGCCACGAATGAAAATCTGACAACTTACGGAGGATCTGCTTCCCGACATCAAGACATGCGAAATGAGAATGCTGCCAATCTGCAACAAGATTATCAAAGTGTGCACATGTAGGTGTCGAACAGTCCCAGCCATGTTTGTACTCTCTAGCTACGCACCCTTGTACTGCGATATCCAGTCAAGCGAGTACCTACATACTGAGCATATGACCTAGCATCGTTGGTGTCGCAGGTACTGCAATGTATATCGTGACACCCCAGTGACGAGATCACATATGATGACAATTTAGGGTTCTTCCACCACCTTTATGTTCCAGCTGGACCAGCGCTTCACACGCACCAGACTTCCGTAAGCGTCTCACCTCCATGTGGGAGCCCCTCACAAACTCGAGGTTCGGATGTGCCAGTGATGCAGGTAATAATGTGATCGCCTGGGGTCCATGCAAGCAGTTCTTGAAATGGCTAGAATGGAAGAGATAGCCCCACTTTGGTCTGTGGAGGTGGCCTTTTCGCGGTCCCAACTGCGTTCTGTAGACGCCCGTTTGCAGACTCGCTTTCATCATACATGTCAACCTCTGTCCAAGCAGACATGCTCACTTACTAATGTGACCGGTGCGAATCTACCAAATACCATCGTCCATAACATTAGATCGAGCACAGAGAGTGTACGTCATTCCGTCACCAGTCACAGAGTGACGGCTCAACCCCGCCGTCAACGCTGACCTTTCGCTAAAGTGGAGAGTCCTTCCACCACGCACCCACCACGCACCGCCGCGTGCCCATCCATGCAACTGCTCTCTCCACGAAACCGAACATTGCCCACGACTCCATAAACTCACCTCCCGCCCACTACACGATCCTTTGGACCTGCTGACCGACAAATTCACTACCGACTGCTCTGCAATTCCCCACAAACACCAACTCTCGCAATCTCGAAGCACAAGACTACACAAGGACCACCACCCTCACCACCGCCATTGCACGCCTGCGACCTCCATACCCCGCCGCATACCTCTGACCTCGGAAGCACCCACCGTCGACATTGTGCTCTGCGTTGCCAGAGCGCATTCAACCGTTGGACTGCTTTTGGCCGGGCGTCCCGGCCGCTTTGAGGTTGCAACATGACGTCCGCTCTGGATGACGAGGATCTTTCCCTCTCCATCTCTTCCAGCTCCAATGCCCGCCGCAACTCACGAGACAACCGTACTCAAAATGGAGGGCCTGTCAACCCGATTCCGACAGGGCCACCGGCACGTACACAGGAGCGCCCGCCGGCCTCAAGGGCATCGCAGCGACTCGGCCAATACAAGATTGTGAAGACGCTGGGTGAAGGATCGTTTGGCAAGGTGAAGCTGGCAGTGCATGAGATCAGCCAGCAACAGGTTGCTCTGAAGATTATATCACGGCGCAAGCTGGTCACGCGAGATATGGCAGGCCGCATCGAGCGAGAGATTCAATACCTGCAGCTCTTGCGGCACCCACACATCATCAAACTGTACACCGTCATCACGACGCCGAGCGAGATCATCATGGTCCTGGAGTATGCTGGAAAGGAACTGTTCGACTACATCGTCACCCACGGCAAGCTAGCCGAGAACCAAGGCAGGAAGTTCTTCCAGCAAATTGTCTGTGCTGTGGAGTATTGTCACAGGCACAAAATCGTTCACCGCGACTTGAAGCCGGAGAACTTGCTATTGGATGATCAGCTGAACGTCAAAATCGCCGACTTTGGTCTGAGCAATATCATGACCGACGGCAACTTCTTGAAGACAAGCTGTGGAAGCCCAAACTATGCTGCTCCCGAAGTCATCAGCGGAAAATTGTATGCTGGACCTGAGGTCGATGTCTGGAGCTGTGGCGTCATCCTTTACGTGCTGCTATGTGGTCGCCTTCCATTCGACGACGAGTACATCCCTGCCCTGTTTAAGAAGATCGCACAGGGTAACTACTCAGTACCGAGCTATCTGTCTCAGGGTGCTGTGCGACTCATCAAGCGCATGCTGCAAGTGAACCCAGTCAACAGAATTTCTATCCAGGAGATTCGTCAGGACCCTTGGTTCACCAAAGATCTGGCCGAGTATCTACAGCCTCCCGTTGAGGAGTTCATCGACACAGGCGTCGACCCTAACAAGGCGATTGATCCCCAAGCAATGGACAAGACTCAACCTGTAGCTTTGCAAGAGAAGCTGCACACGACAGTTGTCAGCAAGCTTGGAAAGACTATGGGATATGCACCAGATGATGTGCAGGAGGCTCTCTCGAAGAACGAGCCTAGCGCCATCAAGGATGCATACCTGATCGTACGCGAGAACCAGCTTATGCGGACCAACCCAAACCTGGCTCAAGACCAGCCGGCGTTCATGGCACAATCTCCGCCTGCCTTCCAGCCACAGATGAAGATGTCTCCACGTGTGCCTGCTGGACGGCCGCCACCTCCCTCACCAATGGGTGGTATGGAACATCCACGCCACAATTCCACTGGATCAGCGTCTATCGCAGAAGCGAGATCACCCGCGTCTTCCATCGGTATCCTCCCGTCATCCCTTCCAGAATACCACTTAGCGTACATGAAAGGACAAGTCAACAAACATGTTCCTTCCCAACAGCCAGACGAAAAGGAAGCCGATTTCGACCACCCCCGAACCAAAGAGGAACAAGAGGCAACAGCAAAGCGCCTCAAGCCTCACAGCAAAAGTTCAGCAAATATGCACCGCAATATCGAAAAGCCTGAACCCATGACGAGCATACCAGACAAGCAAGCTAAGAAGCAGCGCCCCACTAAATGGCAGTTTGGTATTCGCAGTCGTAACTCGCCCGCTGAAGCAATGCTTGCCATCTACAAGGCTCTACGCAGGATGGGTGCTGAGTGGGAAGTCCCCAAACCCAAAGAATCTGGCGCGGAAAGCGGTGAATGCAGCCCTGAACGGAACCGTGCAGGTGACGAGAGCCCCGAATACAGCGACTCCGACCCAGACGCCGGCACTGATCCCGAATATGCCACGCATGAAGAGCAAGAGCGTCGCCGTCAGCGTCGCAAAGAAAAACGAACCCAAGACTCGGAGAGCCGCGGGCGCGAGCGCTTCGGCCGCTGGAACGACTATGGCTACACAATCCCTGAAGACCCCTGGTGTCTGAACGCTCGCTTCTTGAAAGACGGCATGTACCCACCAGGCGTCGCGCACCCTTCCTCAACACATTCTTCCCGTGTTGACCTCAGCGCCGAGAACATCCGCCGCCGCAGCTCCACGGTGTCCAGCGTAGCAGCCTCCGCCACCGGCAGCACCGAGAACGTCGCCGCTACAGGCCCGCCTCTCAGCGCTACCAATTCCCTGCAAGGCCGCTACTGGCCGCGCCCAGAGGAGAAGGTGTGGGTGTACGTGACGATCCAATTATACGCCATCGAAAAGGACTTCTTCCTCGTCGACTTCAAATGTGCTGGCTACGAGCGCCTGGTGCGCCGTTTCGCGAGCGAAGTCAATGATGGTGAGGAGCCGGAGATGTTGCGCAAGAACCCCAACGGCGGAGAAGAAGGCGAGGACGACGACGAGGACCTCGTTGGCGAGGGTCGGTATGCGGATGAGAAGGACATCTCGTCGCCCTTCCCGTTCTTGGACGTTGCGAGCAGGCTTATCATCCAGCTGGCCGAGGCGGCGGATTGATCTTTGTTTTTGTTGGGTTTCTCGCGGTGGGGTTTTGCTTTCGCAGTTTGTTCTGCGCGAAAGGGAGGTCCTGCTGTTATTCACGATGGCATGAGTTGGGGGTTGATACCATATCTTGGAAGACCGGAGGAGGTCGGTTTTGTCTTTTGTTGTGAGGAGGGATTTTCTTTCTTTCCTTTCCTTTTTCTCCTTGTCGATGTTTTCCTTCAAGACTCTGGTCTTGTTCGATTAGATAGTATAGTGTGCGGCTCACGCTGGCTAGTGGGCTCAAGTACTTATGAACACAAATATCGATCATCATCATTGGAACACAGATGGATCACTTTAAACACATTCACCGACCTCTAAGTTCAATCGAAGATAATGCTCGAGCTAGCAGGCCATTATTATTGAATGCCTATCAAACACTGAATTAATACAAGGTTCCAGAGTGGAGACTGACTGGGACTGGCGCGAACCTTAATCCTCGAGATTGGACCCTCGCAGCATCATTGTTTGTACTATCTTTTTCGGGCTTTGAAGCATTTATTTTCCACTCTCAATACTCAAATCAATAAATTTCCGCGCATTACCTAGCAAATCTTCTTCCTCTTCCATTTGTCAACAAGCATATACGAAGACAACAATCATGGCACACTCCGAAGACCACGACATGGAGAACGCCGCAGCCTCTCAGCCAGTGAACTTGGCCCTCCGAAGCAACGCGAATGCGCCCAGCGACAAGAAAGAAACTACAACAACACAAGCAGAGACAACATCCTCAAGCGCCGACTCAGACAGCGACGACGCTTCAACCTCCGACTCAGACTCAGAAGACGCACCAGAAGAAGAAGAAGAACAAATCCCCACCCTCAAACCCGGCACCAAGCCCGATTTCTCGTCCGCGCGCGCTCTCGCTGCCGGCGCGCCTTCGCTGGCAGACAGGCTTAAGGCTTTTTTGCCGCAGATGGCGGAGGCGAATAGTAAATTGCAACAGGGTGGGGAGAACGAGTATAGTATGGAGGTTGTGGGGGAGGATGAGCCGCATATTGAGATGGATTTGGGGTTGGGAGTGTTGGAGGAGACGAAGGGTGATGGTGGGAGTGAGAGTGAGAGCGATGAGGAGGAGGGCGAGGAGAGGAAGAGGAAGGAGAAGGATGTTATGGGGGAGCTTATGGGGAAGAAGGAGAATCAGACGGCGGGGATTGAGGAGGTTGGTTGAGGTGGAGGGTGAGGGATCGAAAAATGGCTCTTTGGGACAAGGATAATTTCTTGTGCTTGTGCTCGCACTTGGTACCTCCGTGCTCGTCGCTATGGCAATTTCGTGGGCAATGCTATGGAATCGAGATGCCATGATACACGGCGATGCGACCGAGGACTTTACACAATCTTTGGAGCGAACGGCCAGCTGCAAGCCCAACCCAATCTCAAAAGATTGAAAGCGCAGTTTACGCCAGACTCGAACTCTTGCGAGCATACCACATCCTCGCACCGTCTGTAGTGCGTGGAGAGTGCAATCCTGCTTTGGATGTAATTTCCACACTTCGGACTCCTGGTTTCGCGCTCTCTATGTTTGTGGACCGCAAGCACTTCAGGATAGGTGACCGCAGAGGAAGCGCATATCGCTGTAGATGGCGTACAACCATCCGCATCCGTACCCTTGTACACTATCATATAGCAACTGCCATCATATATACGCAGCTCAAGAACATTCATCGCTCCTCGTCTCTACTCACGTCTGGTGGTAAAGGTTGACCGGAATACCATCTCTTTGTCCCGACTTGATCAGCGCCTCAAGCAATTCAAGATCTCCCAAAGCCTCTTCGGGACTCTGTTGAGGATCAGCCTTGCCATCCATGATACTCTGCGCCCAAGCAAAGACTTCCTGCTTCACGCCACCAAACTCGTCCTTGGCCTCCTCAGTCTTACCCTCCGTCTCTCCCTTCGCCTTCACCGTGACAAGCCCCTCGAAAGGCTGCACAATAACCTCGCCGCCCTCGCACGCGATCACCCACTCGTTGCCAGTAGCAGTCGTACCAAAGCTAAGCGACAGCGTCCCCTGGCCTCCGTTCTTCAGCCTGATAGTCGCGTCCGCGGTATCCACAGGAGGCAGGTAGCTCTGGTGCTGCGCCGTAAAGGCACTGAGGGTGGTGGCTTTCGCTTCGCTGCCCAGCAGGCAGCGCATGCCGGCGATGAAGTGCACGCCGCCGTCGAGCAGGAAGCCGCCCTGGTACTCGGGCGCTTTCCGCCAGGGCGTCTCGATGTACTTGGAGCCTTCTTGGATGCAGGTTTGCATGCGGATGCGGAAGTTGAGGACTTTGCCGAGCTCTTTGACGCGTTGGGCGCCGTGTCTGGGTGAGGTTAGTGATTTGTACTGTGAGGTAGTGGCGATGATAATAGGGATTGTTTCTTACTTGAAGGAGTTGAAGTAGCGGAACTGCTCAGCAATGCCGAAGAACACCTTGCTCTTGTCAATATTGCTGCCGTACCACTGGATCAGCTCACGAGCTGCCGCGACGTCTTTGGCGATCGGTTTCTCCGCCAGGACATGCTTGCCTGCGGTGAGGGCTTGCTTGATGTATGCTGGTTGGACCGGAATGGGCAGAGCAATGATCACGGCGTGGATGTCTGAGCGAGAGAGGAGCTCTGATAGTGGCTTGCTGTCGTCGGAGTAGAGATCGATGCCTGAGAGGGAGGAAGAGACGCTCTGGGCGCTGGTGAGAGAGCGAGAGTAGATTGCTTTGAGCTCGAGGTCTGAGCTGGCTTGGACGGCTGGGAGGTGTTGCTCTTTGACGAAGATGCCTGCAAGATAAATATCAGTCTTTGCGTTTACTCGGGCAATGCGTATCCATCGAGTATTTTTTAATGACCTACCACTGCCAATAATGGCCACGCCGATGGGCTGGCTCATGATTATTCCTGTTCTTGAACTTCGATGGCTACGAACTTAAGTCGTCGTCAGTCTACAGCTGTACGAGAATGTCAAATTCCTGTTCACTTGATTCTTTTGTGTTTCCTGGATACGAAGCAGACAGATTGAGTTTCGTCTGGACCTTCGACGTGCACCGGAAGAAAGTGGGGCTTTTCAGAGTTGCCCCTCATCACAACCACATCACCAACTTGTCATATGGCGTCAAGCACACCAAGGACACACAAGCATTTAGCCTCAATGTACATTTGCAGAGAGGAAGACCTGATAGAAGCAGGATAGCCATTCTACGCTCTCCTTGGAAACAGCCTATAGCCGCAGAGAGCAACGCCTTGGGTTGTGGCTATAATACGGCTGACTTCCAAGCCTCTCCTGCCCCAAGGTCTATCACCGGTGATTGGACATCATTCGATAGTCTGCTCATCTGGACGTACGGCTGAACATGTCACCATATTGAATATGGATGAGTGTCACGATGAACCAGAAGCTCCAATTCTGGTTACACGTGTTTTCATTCTCAACAGCCCGAAAACCTAGGACTCCCCGGTGCTCCTCTGCATGTCCAAGACACCGTTGAGTCTAGCAGCTGGCACTCTAGCACCATCTAGGTGGTTACGTGAGCAGCAGCCACCCCGGTCCGGGTTTTCAGCACCGCCACGAGATCCTTCTGTAGTTGTAACTGCTCGCCTTGAATGCGAATGATGTCCTTCAGCGCAGAAAGCGTATCATCAGGCTTGGAAACCACGCCTCTCCGTTGCGCCGTGTTGATCGCTCTCTCCAGGCTGGTGACCTCTTCCTCTAGGCCGCCTCTGCTCTCGTCGCGCATCGTGGCAACGAGCTTGAAGAGCATGGGTAAGTAGAAAAGCACGAGGCCGGATGCTGCGCTGACAATGTATACCGTCAGCACAGCAAGTGCTGAGTGATGGTCCTCGATCGCGGGTAATCTTGCTGTGTAGACAAATCCGAAGTAGATGCCAAAACCAGTGAGCAGAGCGCCAAGGGCGACGTTGAGAAGCTGCGAAGGCGCCGTGATAATTAAAGCTGCGCTCAAAGATGGGCGGTAGCGGAGTTCATTGAGCTGTTCTCGGAACTCGAGGAGTTCTTTTTGCATAGCGAGGAGCTTCGCTTGGTCGTCAGGGACATCTCTTGGGGCAATAGTAACCGGGTTCTCCGAGTCTGGCGCTTCATCCCATGGGAATGTCCATTTGTCCCGGAACTCTCGAATGTCTGCCCACGTCTCTTGTGGCCGAGTCAACCACCTCCGCACAGCGTACGCGTCGTGAAGACCTGACATCTTGCTCTGCAGGACGCAGCTGCAGAAGACAGCCAACGAGCCCGCGACAAGCCCTATGACAAAAGCCGCCCTCGCAGTCCAGTGCGTGTCGTCCAGATTAGGTAGGCTCAAGGCTGTGAGTGCAATCTGAGCAATAATCGCTCCCGCCACCCCGACCATGTTGAAAGTGGGTATGTACGCGTCCTTGAAAGCCATCGCTTGATCTAAGCCACCATCGCCTTTGATGAAGTGCTCTCTGACTTGGTCGACCACGTCTTTGGCCTCGAACAGACCGAGTCGCAGCACTATAGCAGGGAAGATTCCAAAGTCCTTTACATCATCCGAGAGATGCTCGAAGACAGAGATCACTATTGGGACCGCCGCATAGACTAGTCCCGCGACCTCGATGCCAGACATATTGTGCTATTTGTCAATTGGAACAGTTGAGAAGTAGAGGTGGTTTGTGTTTTGGGTGTTGCTGGCATCCAGAAGCGACAAAGCTTTGGGGACTTCCATGTACGAGCTCGCGAGCTCGCGAGTTGGGCTCAGCCTTGCTCCGTCAGCGCCACCATGGCTCGTCTGCAGGCCACGCATATGCACTTCGGCGATGCCGTCGGAAACTCGCGCAAGTGAGATGAACCTTGCGCATCACTGAAAGTGTTCGAATGGTTGGCTTTCGATCGTGTCAATGGAATTATGTGTAGAGTATAAATGATATATATATCCTCGAAAAATGACTCTCGGCCACGTAATGTGCTTGAGCCATCCATGCCGCCATACTCCTTCGCTGCACGCGGCTGAAGCTTTGCGTATGTTCATCTGTTCATCCATGTACAGTCCCAATCTAATAATTGGTCGATCTCTCCCCTGATGAACCAGCACCAGAACAGGATCTCCGAACAGCTCGTCAGAGATTCCTCGCCGGAGTTCATGTGTGCAGCTGTTGTCCTTTGAATTCCCGGTATTCGTTTGTCGTCATCATCTCTGTCGCTCTTTAAGCTCGATATCGGTGGCCGCCTGTCCGCTTTCTAAGTCACCAGACTTCAATCCAAGGTTGCCTGTCGACTTTGACATATT
>Ga0265797_10010272_pt1 | contig 11953 bp, 13 predicted proteins | sample P2T30metagenome_FD_192433 | JGI IMG/M metagenome (GOLD analysis project Ga0265797, IMG submission 192433) | Plant litter microbial communities from East Loma Ridge, Irvine, California - P2 T30 | ecosystem: Environmental > Terrestrial > Plant litter > Unclassified | place: USA: California... | reverse complement strand
TGCACCGCTGAGAGATGTTCATAGCTTCTCGTGCATGAAGTTCCTCCGCTACTTTCTAAGCAAACACAAACTTGTCCGGTTCCAGGATGTCAGCGCAAGGCACGTGGTGCTTCACCATGTGCGGCTCCACCTCGACTACGCTGGTCCTCATCACACCATCCTGACCCAGTTGCTTTGAGCGCAAAAAAGCGAATTGATCGCGAGTCAGCAGGCGACGCCGTGACCCTGTCACCGTAATGATCACCGCTGTCAAATTTGACAGCTTCATCGCGAAAATGTACTCTGCAGCCTGATTTACTGTTTGCAGGACGGCTGGCATACACAGCTTTTGAGTCGGAGTAGATGTCGGGTACAAAGAAAAGCATCGCAGCTTAAGCTTGAGGACTTTGAGTGACTTCAGGGCCTTGAGCAGATTCTATGTATGGTTAGTGAAAGATTGGAAAGAAAACAAACGTGAAATCGCATGACTCAACACTTACGGTTACAAATAGCCTCTCCACGGAGCCCTCATTTTTAGATGGCGGCAAGACCGCTTGGGCCCAAAGGATGTCCTCGATACCAAGGAATTCGAGGGATGAGTTGTGCGACAGGAAGGTCCGCTCATCGAAGTTCTCGACATCGGAGAATCTCGATGTGAGGCTCTTGAGTGCCTTGAGTGAACGTAGAAAGTCGTCGGTCGCGAAATCTGTCGTGTTTGTCCCGTCAGAATCTTTAATGCACAATGTCGACAGATTCAAGCCTAAAGGCTCGAGACACTGTAAGAACGGATTCACATCCGTGCATCGAACGAGCTGCAGATGCTCCAGCATGTTGAGCTCAAGAACCTCGGGAAGGTGCCTGCCAACACGCAAGAGGCACATAGAAGTTATGCGTAGAGACTTGAGCCGCACGGGCTGCCAGACCTCGTTCCGAGATCTGAACATGTTTGTGATAAGCCAAATTGCACCGTTGCAGCAGTCGCCATCATCGAGGAAATCGGAGTTCGCGAGCTCGAGATCAAGGCCTCGAAGAGCAGGAGTACGAGCAAGAATTCCTCGAGCGCGTGACAGGTGGTCGTAATCGTTGACACCCAAATAGACCTGCAGATTTGTGACATGCGCCAGTTCATCAATTCTGGGTGCTATCATGTCCCAGTCGAGGTAGCCGTCATCGAGCACTGCATCCAAACAACGAAAATGTTGGTAGTTGCAGACTTTCGCCTGGCGAAGACGAACAGCGAGGGGTATTCCAGCACAGTTAAAGCTTGTGTTTGGGATCCTAAAATGTAAGTCAGTCTCTGCTTATTCTTTTGAAGCTGTACATAGTGTCATACTCAAACCTGGTGAGCGAGTTTTTCGGTATGGTGTTGAGGAGGCGGCAAACGACCTCCGTCTGTGGTCCTGACATACCTAACGTCAGGTGGTACTGGCCGCGATCTTTTGTGCTGATGCAGAGAGTTCGTACTTGTGGCAAGCCAGGATGACCCTCCTCGAGGGTTGCGAGAAGAGCCTGATCAAGACGTCTCACATCGATCTCCATATCTTTGTACAAAAGAGGTGTCACGAGTACCTGCATTTCCTTGCAAGTCAAGCAGACATTCTTCTTATCGGCATTTGTTGACAACTACTGACGTGTCAATATGGTAGTCTCAACGGCCGGAGATGCGACAAACTTACGTATTCGAGTATCGTCTTCTGTAGCTCCACGGGCAGACCGAGGAGACTGGCCACAGAAACTGTCTGGCCTCCGGCGGATGACTCCCCGAGAATGCTGTCGTGCAATAGTCGCGCATTGCCGCTGGTGCTGGAATCGGCTTGCTTGAATGAGTCCATCGCAGAGGAGGTGGTATGTGGCGGTCAGCGTAGCAGAGCGATGCGTAGATGCTCACTCGGGAATTGGCGATGACAAATTGGGCAGGTTGCTGCTTGCTGAAGACTAGGGTGCCTATTTGCTCGCTGTTATAGCGCTCTTGGTGTGACGGGATGTGATGTGGGTTGGTGGGAAGCGGCAATGTCTGTTGTTGTTGTTGTCGTGTTGTCGCAGAGAGTGAGCGAGCGACAGTGAGTGAGTGAGTGTGAGTGAGTGAGTGAGTGAGTGAGTGAGTAAAGCGATCGCGCGCGTTGCTGCCTGGAAACCTCATCTCACTGGCACACCTCACTCTGATTTCTCTTGGGCTCTCAGGCACTTCCTCACTGGCCGAAGCTACACATGGAAACTGACGACTGCTTTCATTTCCTCGCCGCAACCGCCAAATGACCTTGGCTTGAACAATTCACAGTTCACTCCCACATCAATTCCCACTGAGATGCTAGTTAAGCTGGAACCCTCTTGAGCATGCAGTGTACCGCCACCAGGCTCAGAAAAATGATGCGCTCATCCTTGCCATTGAGATAACATTGACGATGTTCAGCTCCCTCAAGAGCTATTGTGCTAATCTCCTCGTCTGCAGAGACCGATGCCGCCATGCTTGCCATTGAGATTGCCCACCATTGCCTTCATCTTGACTTTGCTGGTGGTGCAGCGCCCTACTGTACTTCCTCTCCTGCATTTCAGATACAGTGTATGCTTCAGCTGTCCTTCACCCATAAACGAATCTCTCCTCCTCAAGAATATCAGCGTACGCCACATGATGTTTGACCATGTGCGGCTCAATCTTCACTGCAACAAACATTTTCCCGCCATCCGGGCCAATCTGTTCCGAGCGCAAGAATGCAAAAGTCTTATCCTCGAATATCTTAGAAGGCAGCCCAGAAACTGTGATGACCACAGCGGCGAGCTGCGGGAATGCCGTGTTGAAGATCTTGTTTGCAATCTGCTCAACCAATCTGTCGGCGAATGGGATGTTCGGATTTTGTCTCGGAGGAGCATCTTTCTCCTCGAAAAACATCTGGGTCTTGAGTACACTGAGTGCCGTGAGGGGCTTGATGATGTTCTGTTACGTGGTTGGGCGCAATGAATGTGATATTGTGCTGTAGTAAACACTTACTAGAAACTCGGCCACCTCGGTTTCGTCGTCGATTTCTGGCCCAGAGAGTGCCAGCTGCTTGAGATTGGAAGCATTCTCAAAGAAGCTGCAAAACTGAGGTGCCTGACCGGAATTTCCATAAGTTAACCATGTTACGTTGTTATCTTCGAGGCGGAGGTATTCGATTGATTGAGCGTGTTTCTGCAGACAATCCACATCGATTTGTCCGTCGTAAGGCTGGTCCACATGGCAAAGAAGAGAGAGCCGTTTTGGTGCAGCCAGCGAAGCAATGAAGGCGGAAATGGTCGCACCATCGCGAGGCACATCACCGCCTCGGTCGATGCAAAGGGTTGAGACATTCAACCGCAGTTGTGTGAGATGCTCAAGCAGTGGCCCTATCTCACAACACTCAACCAGCTGGAGTGTCTCTAGTTTTTCGAGACGCATCGAGCTTGTGAAGACTTCGGCACTCTGTTTCGTCCAACACATGTTGACGATGCGTAAAGTCTTGAGTCTCGCAGGATATTGAGCGGTATTGCCTGAATTGACAAATTCCTTCAAGATCTCGGCATCCACATCGCAGTCCATCAAAAGTCTATAGCTTTTTTCCAGATCGAGATGCTGTAGAGCTGGAATGTGTGCTAGGATCCAGGCCATTCGCTTAATGTCACGCATGTCGATGATCAGGATTTGCAAGGCCGTGATGTGAGCAGGATCATCTTCTCTAGGCGCGAGTGCTTTCCACATCATCTCGCCTCGACTCGGGTCAACTCCAGTCAAACCACCGTAGTGGTAGTTTGCGATCTTTTTCTGTCGAAGGCGGAAAGCGCAGTGAACACCGAGGGATAGGTAGCAAGTCGGTATACTGTAGTGGTATTAGTGAGAGCAATTTGTAGCAAATAGTCGAAAAAACATACTAGAAGCGGGTGAGAGCGTTCTTTGGTAAGGCGAAGATAAGACGACACAAGATGCTGACTTGAGCTTTAAAAATAGATCGAATGGAGAGGATGCGAACATGAGGTAGTCCAGGACTCTCAAGGGTGCGAGAGAATCTCTTGTTGAGTTGTTCCGAACTGAGCTCCATATGATGATATAGCGACGGCGTCATGAGTGTCTGCATTGTCTTGCTGCTAGCGCATACGTTCTTTTTGTCGGCGTTGGTCGATATCTGCATCTTGTCAATATCATAAATATGGAAAGCGTCGGCGGTAACATTGGATGGTCTGATCTTACGTGTTCCAGGATCATCTTCTGCAGCTCGACAGGCAGGCCAAGCAGAGTTGCATCTCTGACGTGTGCATCTCCTGTTGAGGCTCTGTATGGAGCACCGGCACCCTCTCTTCCGACCAGTGCCATTGAGAGATGGATATTTGTGAGAGATCGCTCACCGGGAGGCCGCGGCTGATGAAAGTCTGTCGCGTGAGAGGATGCGAAAAGCGAAGCGTGCAATGTTGGTGTTTGTGTGTGGCAAGAAGGTGGTGTGGAGATGATTAAGGTATTGAGGCAGTTAGCCGGATCTCGCGCGCTGCTGCCTGGGGCCCTCCAATCTCGTCCAATTCACTGGCACCTCACTCTCACTGGCCTTATAGGTAATCTCGCACACTGTGCTTGATAGCAGTACCAGATTCTGTCGAGCGAAATACTGTCACTTCACAACTTCAACTGAGGTGTTTGACCATGTCTTCCCTATATCTCTTGACCCGTTCGAAAACTTCTGCTTCCATCGCATTCTGCTTTGATCGGCAAGAAATCATCTCATCATTTCTCTCTTTTTACACCACTTGACACCAAACACTTCGGCCACCCATACGCAACGAAGTAAGTCGTATCAATGGTCGCTTGGGAACACGCCCATCAGATCCAAGATATCTGAGCACGGCTCATAGTGCTTGACCATGGGCGTCTCAACAGCCATACCCACGGTGGACGTATTACCGTACGGGTCAGTCTGCTTCGATCGGATGAAGGCGTATGTCGCATCCTTGTATTCGGGCATCATCTTCCCATCGTCCGAGTTCAAGTCTGAGTCCGATTCCGTCAACTCAGGACAACTGTCCGCAAGCTCTGATAGTATCTTATCGGCAGTGCTCTTCGCAAGCCGCTGTCTCCAATCTTGCTCGCTGTTCCTTCTTGATCGGAGTTCGTCTATGTCTGGATAATGTAAAGATGTCATGTGAACCAAGAGCTTGAGAACCTTCAGTGCACGCACTGTGTGCAAGCAATCCTGAATATTTGTCAGTGACAGTACTTTCCATAGCCAGCTCGCGTAGACATACCAGAAAATGAGTGAGGTAACCCGGCTGGGTCGGCATGCGTTCGTGAGCCGAATATCTGGGCATACCAGACTGGATAGCGATGCCAGAGACCGAAAGCTGCTGCAAGTTTGACGCCTTGGTGCAGAAGTGACGGAAGTCAGATGCGTCTTTGTCGAGAGTAACAAGCCTGTGCGCGAATGTACAATGCAGCTTGAGGCTTTTGATTCCAGACGCGTGAGCATGCAATGCGGACCAATCGAGCAAGCTGCCATCGGGTTCCTGCCAGTTCGGATCAAGAATCAGACTCAGACGCTGCAGTGAACTCATTGACTGGACGAACCAATTGGTGAGAAGCCACTACTGTAAATGCCGCTTAACAGATGACTGGAGATCACCATGTTTCGGTACAGATAAGGCGTTCCAACATCCTGTAGCTCTTTGCAGACTAGACAGATGCTCTTTTTGTCCATGTAGGAGGTGAGCTAAGTATTCGTTAGCCTTCTTTGAAGTGATCCGATGCCCTGCTTTACGACAAGTAGACCACTCACATATTCAAGAACAGCCCCTTTCAGCTCGGCTGGTAAGCCTAGGAGGCTTGCTTCTCCTGCCATGGTATCATTAGTAGCTGCAGAACGCTCAAAGAAGAGAATGACACTGGGATCAACGTGTCGTGGCTTGGTGTAGCATTTGTGCCCTTCATGCCTGTCGACGTGACCCCTTGGACAGCCTGAGACACGCAAGACACCAGACGGACTTTGGCCTGGAAAACCCTTACCCTAGTCTGTAGCATGTAAACTTATGGAACAACATCCTACAAGGCATCTTGGGCATGTTCAAGGGAAGCAGCGATGCTAGTATCCTCGATCATAAGAGTCGATACAGCCTTTTACGCCGTTGAGATGTCGTTCGCATTCTGTTTCGCTTCCTGGCGATTCGGAGCCCATCCCAACCTCTGGTTTCACGGAGTCGCGCCGCTTCGATCGCATACAGTGGTAGGAGGTATTGGCGGCGTCTTGTAGCAGGTCATTGTTTCCGATCAAGGTGTGTAGTCTGTTCTAAGCGATGGAAACGAAAGATACGCGATGAGCTTTTGTGACATTGTGCAATAATCCATGATCATCATCAGCATTCTTTGCGGGAGAAAGAAACAGCACAGTCAAGATCATAGTTGACGGCACTCATACAAGAGCTATCTCAGCCTCGAAGTGGTGTCCTGTTCCACTTCCACCTCTCACCATTGCTCAGGGCACCACCACATTTGAGGAAACATCGCGCACCATCCCCCGACTGAAAATACCTTCCCGCCCCCATGAGGGATGCATGCAGTCGAGCAACCGTTCCATATTCCGTCGCCCTGTGGGCCGCTCAGTAACGATGTCTATGCAAGTAACGATGTCTATGCAAAGACGAATCGGTCAGGTTCCAAGATGTCCGAGCACGGCTCGTAATGCTTGACCATGTGTGGCTCAACGGGCATGCCCACGATAGTGGTATGCCCATACAAATCGGTTTGCTTCGACCTTAGGAAGGCATGGACGGCATGGTTGTCCCGACGATATTGCCATGCGGTCTCGATGACCACTACATTGAGCCTGGGACAATCAGAGGCAAGGGTCGAAAGTACCTTGTCCGCAGTCTCCCTGATCAGGTGTTCTCGACGCTGTGCCAGATCTTGTGCCTCTTTCACGTGAGCCCCCGTTGATGCGTATTTGCTTAGTTGGGCTGTGTTGTAGTTCACCCACACCGTGAGTTTGAGGACCACAAGCGCAGACGCCGTTCGTACGCAATCCTGCAAATGCATGTCAGTGATGACCCTTTCCAGCAGCAAAGCCAAATGGCGGCTTACCAGAAACTGCTCGAGACTGCCGTAGATGTCTATCATTCCGGAGGTCTTGTCGATAAGCACTTCTATGCCAGACATAGACAACTGTTCCAGGCTCGATGCGTTTTTGCAGAAGTAACGAAAGTTCGACACGCTCTCATCAGACGGAAACGGTGGTAACTCGGAGTGGTATTGCACTTTCAGCGACTTTATAAATGACGCGCATTTGTGGAGTGTAGACCAATCGAGCAGGGCGGACCAATCGAGCATGATACTTGACATCTCCAAATCCGAGTCGAGTGTCAGACTCAATCGCTCAGGCGAGCTCAGCGATCGAATGAAATCATTGGCGTCGTTGTCGAAGCTCCCATAGCCATTGTTGTACTCTTCAATGGTCAAGGTATCCAGATCTACTGACAGCGCCGTGAGCATCTGCAGAAAAGGGCCATAATTGATACAGGAAGCAAGCTGTAAATGCTTTAAGCTTTGCGCTCCTGGAAATCTTGGGAGTGTGTCGCCGTAGCAGCTGTAAAAGTCAACGCCGTCCAAGCGCAAGCTTCTGATACAATGTCGTTGATAGTCTACATTGAGAGCGCGAAATACCACGCCCAGAAGAATGGGATGCGCTGTATGGCGAGCCTCTCGGAGGTCCACGTCCAGGCTTGTGAGCTCGTGCATACTGTCAAGCACAATTTTCGTCTGCATATAGTCTGGTGCCTCCCAGAGACAAAGTCTCAAGTGTTTGAGACGCGCCAGGTAATTGATGTCAGCTGTGAAGACTTCGTCAATGCCGTATCGATTCTTTAGACGAATGCTGTCGTACTGGTGATTATCCACCTTGCGTTGCTTATGACGGACGCATGCAAAGATCTCACGGGCTACCCGAGGACTTGTTGGCACAGGCAGTCTAGGTAGTGCGTCAGCATTTGTATGTAACAGAGGTGGTGAGTGAACGTACTCAAAGCGAGTAAGAGAGTTCCTTGGGATTGTGGAAAGGAGAAGACAAGCAGCCCGTCCAATCCTCGCCGATCTTGGATAAGGGTGCACAATGCGCACTGTCTTGACGCTCGGCAGACCAGGATTTTTCGTCGTGATTGCTGCTGCAAAGCGATCGCTGTCCAAGAACTCGCCGGTGACCTCCATCTTCCTGTACAAGTGAGGTGTGGCGAGGGTGTTCAATTGCTTGCAGACCAAGCAAGCGCTCTTCATGTCGCGGTAAGAGGTCAACTGTCTTGCGGTTAGTGTACTCTTCGTGTCCGTGGATATACTCGGTCGCTAGTGCTCACGTATTCGACAATCGTCTTTTGCAGTTCCACCGGCAAAGCCAAAATCGCAGGCTCCTCAGGAGCGCTTGTCTCGGTGGCCGCTAAGTCGGAGGACGCGGTACGGATCATGATGTCGCGGCTCGGCGAGGTTGTTGCGCCACCTGCTACTGGGCGCGACATGATGGGTGGGTCGCGCTGTGTGAGTGTCGCGAAGCGCAGATGTGTAAGGCGAGGAGTGTGAAGATGTGGAAGATGAGTAACGTGCAGATGCAGAAGAAGAGGAAGAAGAGTGGTAAGGGCGGATAACTGTCGATGTGTGTGAGCGAAGCGGTGCGACAAGGCTAAAGTACGAAGGTTGGTGAGCGAAGTCGTGGTCGAGCTTGCGCCAACAAACAAACAGAAGTGCAAGAGAATGAACTGAACTACGCGCATTGCTGCCTAGGGCCTTCCACACGTGCCTCCCACACGTGCCTCACTACCTCACCTCACGCTCACTCTGAGGTTCCATGCCAACGAGACATTCATGCTGTTATCGCCTGGACCAAATGCTGCTTGCACTTCTACCAAGCTGCTTCGTGCGCTTCTACCGGACCGCTCCAATGAAATCAAAAGCCAAAAAGCAACAATTCCAGTGTCCACCGAACGCCACGCTAAAACATACAGTGTATAAGCCAACTTCATGAGCACGGCACTAGCAACCGAGTTCGACCGTTCGAGTTGCGCTTCAAGCACCGCTTACATCCATCCTCGTCGAGCGCGGCACCAGCAACCAACTTCGATCGTTAGAGTTGCACTTCACCCACCGCTCACATCCATCCTCGTCGAGCAATCCTCGCATTGCCAGTTCTCCGGGCGCCGGCTGAGCCCCACGCAAGCCATGTGATACTGCACACGCGAGCAATGCTGTAAGTGAAGTTAGCAAGGTAAAACGCAACGGAAAGACTGAAAGGTAAGATACTCACGATATCATGGCAAGTGACAGCACCACGCGCACTCATGACCGGTGAGCCGCAAGAGCACGTCTTCGTCGCCTCTCCGCCTCGGCCATTGCTCGTTGCTTTTTGCTTCCCATTCCTGTTGCCTTCAGCTGTGTGCGAATGACGGCCATTGACAGCTCGTTCTTGCACGCCAGAGACCAAGCTCCTGCGATCACTGCAGTAGCTCTGAACCTCGCTGTCTATCAGCTTGAGCTCATGCAGTCTGTTCACCGTCTTCAAGAACTCCGTATAGTACTCGTCGTCCCACATCTTGCCTCGGTGCTTTCTTGTGAACCGTACCAGACATTCTCTCGTAAAGAGATCAGCGGGGAAGTCATCGTCTGTCGCAGCACGATTCCAATCCTGGTAGAACTCCCTTCCACCAGCGCTGATCGGCAGCGATGTCATCTCATCACGCTTGTGAGCCTGCAGCCAGCTTTCGTCAACCGACTCGTCACTCTCAGAGATGTTCTCATCCGACTCGAATGGTCGCTTCGATTTTGTTCGGTAGAATCTGACTCTAGGAACCTTCGGGAGAGGCCACTTCTTTTTAGGCAGATCAGGGAGGTCGTTGATGTCTGACAACGCCGGCCTAGGTTTGACAGTTCCAGGTCCGCTCGAAGGCTGCTTCTTTGCTGCACTGATTTGAGGCCTCTCGACCCTCTCCACCTTTCTAACGTGGCCAGTCCAAGTGTCTTCGCCTTTCAAGTACGCCTGCTCATCAAACGGCACCTCTGGTCTTATCCAGTGATCCTCGTCTCCATCCCAATTTGGTTGTGTCGTCTTCTCAGTCGGTGCGCTAGAGAGCGAAATGTGTATTGTGTATTGTTTCGTCGTCGCTCCGGGAGGGTCTCCTGTAGAGTCATATCCAGTCATCTCAACTCTAGGCTGGAAGTGATCATGCCACATCATGACATGTGTATGTAGTCTGTCGAACGATGAGAATTCATGCTGGGCTCGCGCCGAAGGAGCAGTTGCACACAGCGGGCATTTTAAGGCCTTCATGTTATGAACGCGTGAATTCATGAACACCCATGTGATGAGGTACTGCTGCTTGGGCGTATTTTCAGACTCGTCAGAAGCACTCGGAGTCGGTAGTTGAACTTGATCGGGTATCAACGCTGCTCGCCTCTGTTTTGCGAATGCTGCGAGTGGTGAATCCTTCTTTCGGCTCCAGCCCATCGACAGCTCAACTCCGAACTTCATATTGATCGAGCGATCCGGTCCATCAGTGCGTGTCATAGCAAGAAGTTTTCCTGCAGGTGGACATTCAGGCAAATCATACCAAGTCGCTCGCAGAGTGGCGTCTTCTTCTGTAAGTGACCCTCGATACTTCGAAGCCGATTTCTTCTCCATCAATCCGAGAAGGTGTATAGCGTCGCTGTGATGTAAACACTTGATTTCCACATTCAGTTGATAATGAGCCGGGATGGTGCGTTTCCAGCGGTAATTCCCATTGTTGCCCCTCTCAATGGTCACGTAAATCTTCTCTACTTCGATAGAGAACGGGTCCTCGAGAGTGATGTCGAACACTCGCTGTTTTGTAGCCGCAACGCTGCTTTCAATAGTGCCACATCGTGTATCGACGTGGATTCGTTCTTGTCGGTTCATGTCCTTCCCCGAGTCAATGAACATCAGTGTAACCAAGCACGGAGCACTGAAGTCGATGCTCGGATCCGGGAGCCAATCAGGCTCGCTCTTGATCTTATGCAAACGGGGTCTGCCACGGAAGTCAAGTCAGCACAAACATTCAAAAAAAATCCAACCGAAAAAGTCGAAATCAAGAACCTCACCCATCAACCCCATCAGCAGCACCCCCATGCCTGACCTGCAACGCATCAAGCCTCAACATCGGCCTCTGCCCCTTCAGCAAATCCTTCAACATCTCGGCCGTAGGATAATCCCACCCAGCCTCTCGCTTTTCATTCGCGCTCATCTCCCCTCTTCCCGTCGCATCAGCAACAACAGAACCAACAACACTCCTCAATCTAGCCAGCAATTCCGCGTGTCGATCCAGCGCTTGGTCTAAATTTCTGCGTAAGAAAGGCGGTGGGCGCGAAGCCAGGTGGCGGTATAAACAAGCGGTGCCGACAAACTTGCGATGCGTTGCTACTGATGGCTCGACCATGTCCACCTGCGCGGGCGCGTTTGTGTTTGCTGCTGGCGTTGAGATTCGCTGGAACAGAGATTGGAGACTTGCATGTGTTCTTTGTTGCTCATAGTGGCGTGGTCTGTTTGTTGTTTTGGTGAGTTTCCCGGGAAGAAGCGGTAAGCTGCAGGTGCAGAGTCGTGGATGCGTGCTTTAGCGTCGGAGAGTGTGATGTTTGGTCGTCAAAGCTGTGAGAATGAATCCTAGCAGCCGTCTAGGATCACGAGCTCACTTGCAGTTTGGCGCGATTGCTCGCATTGGGATCTTGTTCTTTTGCTTCCTAAGTTGGAAACGAATCAGTGATCAGCCATGTTGTGATGAAGAATGTAGCAATCGGCAGTGAGGTCAGCGTACTCGTGACGCTTGATGCGACCACGCAATTTGTTGTTGTGAGGTTATGTGAATTCACTCTGCGCAAAGTGCCGGGCCATTTGATGCGCCTCCAACGCGCCTGCTAGGGTTCCCTTGTCGCGCGTTTGAGAGGAAGGCGCGGGGATAACTAGATGCCTCAGGCCTGATGTATTCCTGACCAAAAGGGGCT
>Ga0265797_10010271_pt1 | contig 11953 bp, 15 predicted proteins | sample P2T30metagenome_FD_192433 | JGI IMG/M metagenome (GOLD analysis project Ga0265797, IMG submission 192433) | Plant litter microbial communities from East Loma Ridge, Irvine, California - P2 T30 | ecosystem: Environmental > Terrestrial > Plant litter > Unclassified | place: USA: California... | reverse complement strand
GATGGCTGGATGGAATGGCATGGCATGCCCCTGACTGTGTGTGAAAATATGTATGAATAAATAAATCTCTTGCAGAAGACAGACTTTGGTTTTGTTTTTTTCTCTCTTGATTCCTGCTTGATTCCTCACTCAAACAAAAGAAAAGAAAAAGAAAAAAGAAGATCATGTCTACCAGAGCGTCCGCACAACATCCCAAACCCATGGCTTCTGATGGATTCAGCCGTGGCTAGGTATTGTAGGTAAATATTGGATAGATACTACCTACCAATGTCTTCTCGTCCTAATGTCTGTCTCCTCATCTCTTGGATTCACGTCGGTGCTTCCTCGTTCGCATAGGTGCTCCTAGAATCGGCCTGAACACAGGACGAGCGTATCGAGAATGGAAAGACTCTTACATACGATCGCCGAAGCGTAAGATGCCGTCCCTGTCGTTGTGCTATGTACTACTCTCGAGGTACGATGATCCATGAGATATACGCTTGCATAGTATCTTGAACTAATGCATGTTGCAGATACAGTGTAATAAAACTTGAGACTGGCACATTCCTGCAACGTCAATTTATTGCTTTCTTTGATATCAGTTGGCTACATAGGGCAATCGCTTAAGCAGCGACTACGAACGTACGCGCTTGCAAAGGCCTACGTTGGACTTTTGAAGCCGCCGGATTTCTGTGGTTTTGAGGAATTCAAGTCAATCGCTCCTTTCCAACCGACACTTCTGATTTGACCCAAGAGATGACGAATTTGATGCGATACAACAGCCGTCAGGCTTTGATCATCAGGACCTTCCAGCACAGCACTCAGAAATATGACCACTCGTCCCAACCATTTATGAGTTCTGCAGGTCCCCGGAGCGATCGAAACACATCAGAGCCAGTGTCCCTACGGCCACCAATACTCAATACTCCGAAGCGTCAGGCGTGGCGCTTCCCAACAGGGTCAGCTGCGGCCAAGCTTCAGGTTTCTCAGTCGCTCTGCCTTGCTTGTCCGTGGTCTCTTCAGCGGCCTTCAACTTCTCCTTCTCACGACCAGTGGCCGAAAGAGGCGTGGCGTGCTTCTGGCTTTGGTGAACAAAGACCTCGAGGCCAAGTTTCTTCAAAGCGTAAGGAAACCTTTTGAGGGACGCAGGAGATGGTGGAGGCCCTATGTGCACCGGCACGCCGTAGCCGTTCTCGTTGGTCATGCTCGACAAATCTGGGTCCAGTTCTTGCCACTCTTCATGTTTCCATGTGTTGCTGGGTAGGACCAGATATGCTAGTGCGGTCCATTTATCGGTGTAAAAGTCGATACACGCGGGAGTGACCCATGTTTCGATACCCAAGGCCTCCAACGGTGGATAGTGTATACCGTCTGGAAACGTGAAGGTCATGCTTTTGATGTCTCCCCTGTTCCGGGAGCAGAGGGCGCCGTTCTTCCAGTCCGAGGACTTGTCGAATATCGATTTCCGGTTTTCTTCGTAAGTTTTGCCGATGAGTCTGCCTGCGCATTCGTCCCAGCCTGCGTACCCGTTGCCTCCTCCGCGTTGCGCGTAAAACACACCTTTCTCTAATGGAGAGAGATGGTCATCGCCAAAACTGCATTCCCTGCTGTAGCATTTCAGCTTCGTCGACCAAGTAGCCAGGCGTTTCTCGCGCTCCGGCTCGACCGCGAACTGCTCTATTCTGTCGATGAGCTCAGTCGGTAGCTTATCGATGTAGCATGCCGTCCCTTTCCTGTACCGGTTGCATAGTCGTAGTGCTGTGATGACCAGAAGCGTTTCGACGTAGACCTCGACGTGAGCAACAAGCTTGTCAAAGCGTACAGGCAGTGCCCACTGCTGACTGTTAGCAAGTCGTTCCAAAAGGAAGTCACTGAGTGGGTATGCGACAATGAATAACTAACTGCTAGACTTGCGCTCAGCTGAGGCATTTGTCCGCCTTTTGTGGTGTATGCTTACGCTGCTGCGGCGAGGTTGTTGTTGAGGTGTTTTCTGTATGGAGTCGAGAGAGAGCAAACGGACGTCGTGAGTTGTTGCGAGGCACATGCAACCTTCAACTAGCGTGAAGCTTAAAGTTGCGCAACTTCACTTCATTCGCCACGCCTTACGCATGCTACACGAGTACAAGAAGAGCTTCACTCACCTAAACGAAAGCAGTATCGCAAGATATCCCGCACGCCTACTTGACGTCCGGGCGACTGACAGAAAAATATTCACATTTCATCAAGGCTCACCTCAAGCTATTCCGCTCATCACGCCAGCCAGCCAGCCCGCCCAGGTCAACCTGTAACCACCGAGAGAGAACGCAAACCAGCAGTAATCTCGCTCCTCACCTACTGCTTCTCCTCTCTCAGCCTTCCACGGCCCTCGACCTCCTCCGCCTCATCCAGAATCCACACAACGCCCATGCCCGCATCCTGGCTGATCTCCTGGCCATCCTTACCAACCAGCACCGCGCGCGGCAGGCCCTCCTCGTCCGGGTTGCAAGTATTCTTAAGGTGGCCTACATGGCGGAAGTGCACTGGCGTGGTGGCGAGCCAGCGCAGGGTGAAAGCTGGCGACGTGGCCCAGTTGAGCTTGTTGCAGAATGTGGGGACTGGTAGGGATGGGTCTGGCGGGGATGTCATGAGTGCCTGTTTTTGGATTTTCGAAGTTAGTCGATTTTGCTAGAAGGGGAGTAAGGGTGTCAGCACATACGTATCCCTGGAACGCCATGCTTCTGTTGACACTGAATAGTAAGATGACATGTCTGCTCGTGTGGAACGCTTCTGTAAGGAGTCCTTGGTTCTTTTCCTGTGTGGCCCATAAGCCGTCTTTCATTGCTTGTGTGACGTTGTCGTTACACCAGCTCTTGATCATGATGTATCTGACACCTGCAGATGGAGGATGTTAGGACAGTGTTGACACTGTAATTCCGGTGAACACCCGTGGATAACAGAGTTTGAAGAAAAGAAAAGTACAACTAGACTACGCCATTGGGACGACCACAATTCAAAGTGCTCCCGGGTATCGATTCCGTGCAACATGAAATGCTTCCATGCGTTTTTCCCCTTTTCAATCGCTATGCTCGGGTACAAATACAAGTTGAAGCAACGCTAATTGTGACGACGAAAGTTTGACTGACCGCCTTTGCGAAGATCCAACCCAGCACCACCGGCGTGAGCATGCGGACCGCCGATGCGGTTTACCGAAGAGAAGCCTGGTCTGCCATCGCGCTCGCGGGCGTTGAATGGGCGCGGGCCTTCACGGTTAGAGGGATATCCATTTCCTCTGGGTGATGGGTGCGGGGGTGGACCTTCACGTGGGTTGTAGTTCTTTGGGCGACGCTCAAGAGAAGGGTCTCTCTCAAGGCGCTCTTCAATCGATCTGCGGCGGTCGGGGTAGCTTCCGCGGCGATCGAGAGGACTACCGTTGTCACGTGGCAAGTTGGCGCCTTGGTCGTTGGCACCGCGGAATCTATAGCCAGAGTCGTTGGTCCTGCGGCTAGCTTTCTGTGCGGATGCAAGGTCTGGAGAATGCGGGCGCTTGATGCCGTTGGCAAACAAGTCAGCACGGCGGTCTCCCGCTGGCATGCTGGCGGGTAGCTGTGGTGGCGGCATTGCTGCGACGGCGGGTGTGTGTAGGTGAGCAGTAGTCGCACGTAATGAATCTAGGTCAGCTCTTTCAGCTTGCTTCAGTTGTTCCAGCTTCTGCGCGATACGAGCCGCCTCCTGTTCAAGTTCGCGGCGCTCTTTGTATGTGCTCAGTTTGGAGTTGCGGAATTGCACATCATGGTACCCAGTAAACTCAAGCCACACAGGCAGATCATCATAGTACGGGTCGGACAAGTTCAATGGACGGGCGTTAGGTGTGGTGTTCTTTTGTTCGAGGTCAGCAGCCTTTTGCGACAAATGTTCGACCTCCATGTTGTTTGAAGTTCCATCGATAGCGGATGGTTGTTGACCAATAGGTGCAGGCGAGGCTGCCAGCGCAGCTGCCTCGTTCTCCCGGGCAGTTTTGGCTTGCGCTGCAGCCTTGCCCTCGGCGAGCAAGGAATCAATGCCAAAGTCATCGACCTTGGCAGGATGCTCGTCCATGCCGCTCTTGGTCGGTTTGTCGGTTTCCTGTTGTTCCACTTTCTGTTGCGGTGATTCAATGTTGACCGGTGTTTTTGCGGGTGTGTTCGATCGCGCGTTGCCCCTTTTGGCCAGCAGCCTCTTGCGCAAGTCTTCCAGCTTGTTCTGTTGCTCAGCCTTTTTCTGATCCTCGAAGGGAGGTGTCATTGGAGATTTGCTGTCAGGCTTCGCTGCGTCGGCGTCTTTGGCCGTGCGTGCCATGGGTGTCGGATGCTGTGAAAGATGTAAGATCAATAGACTCGAGGAATATCGGACAGCGACCTACCTGTTCCTGTTCAGAAGCGCCTGCAGTTGTTTGCATGTGATCATTACCGTTCGTGTAAGTCTGATTTTGGTCGTAGCCGTAGAAGTCCTCGTCGTCTTCGACGTCTTCCTGTGGCTGTGCCATGTAGGCTCCCCCGAAATTTGACCAATCCATGGCCATTTAGCTCGGTCTCAAGCCTCTGGGAGGCAGACGTGTGCTTGAGGATGGAAGGTTTGGAGATGTCGTCCACGAGCAATGTAAGCTTCGGCAAAGCTGAAGCTAACGCGATGTAACTAAACGAAGTCGCGTCCGATTCGGTTCACGCCGAGGGTGCAAGGGTGCGCTAGTGAATGTTGCCGCCTGAGGCATCTGATGTCGACAAGATATATACCAAGTACGTTCAAATACATGATTCTTGCAATTTAAAATGTCACTTGATGCATCAAGTCATGCTCCTAGATCGATTGATCGTATTGCATATTTTTGATACATCATCACTTGATATGGTGGGAATAACGACAACGACCTGCCGTGTTGAATTCAATTGTCATGGCTAAACGGGTCAATTTGGAGATAAAACCAACAACAGCGTGGTTGACAATCGAATGAATATCTCGATCAAAGAATGCGACTCACTTCCTCCATACTGACGAGAGAAACTCAGCATCAAATTGCCATTTGCACTGCTGTGAAGATATGATTATATCTCAGGTGACCCCAACCCTAACCCTATAAATACAGCGATCAGCTCCAGTTATCCGACAAGAAGTCCGCGACATGAAAGCCATTGTAACAGGTCTGAGGTGTACGAATATTCACGGTCATCATTCAACTGAGATCGCTATACCAATGGCCTTGAGCAAAACGTTCCACCAATGTAGCCGATCACACACGAGATGCAAACAAAATGCTACACCAACTGCAGGAACAATGATTTCAGAATCACGAACACAAAAACTAAAGTGAAACCACTGAGCCTGCATGGCCCAAATCACTACACGTAGCTCCAGAGCTCCCCAAGGACTTCGAACAAACCCGTCTCATCCTCGAACACATCCACAGTGACCCAGACCGCTGCATTCACAGCATCGTCAGTCTCGTTTCCTCCTGAACATGAAGCTGGAAGTCGCAGAGTCGCTCATCGTCTACACGAGGGAAGCGGAGGCAAGGCAAGGGAAGGGAAAGGGAGCAGCGGCATGACCCTCAAGTTCCAACGACCACCTCAAGCGGCAGCGTCGGCCCATCACCAGCACCGAGCTGTCTCATCCCCAAACTGCAAGAGGGTACGCAGCATCGCACTGCCAGTCCAATCTCCTCCTGAACCTGAAGTAAGCAGGACGCAAGGGCGCATCCGGACGTTGATCAAGCCAGGCCAGAACTCCAGAAGTAGCCTCGACGCGAACAAGAAAGACCGGGACTCAACGGCGGGTCTGGAGCGGACGTACGAATATAGTAGACGCGTTCCGAGCAGGGCCTTGGGTGTTAGGAATGTCTCGACTCTAAACTCGAAAGTGTCTGTCAGAGACTCCCACCGCGTTCATCGTATTCAATTTCCTCCTGAACCTGAAGGCGGAAGGGAGTTGGATGGGTTTGTGGTACGCGGCGTTAAGGTGAACTACTGCCATGCGAGAGCGGTCAGTAGTCTACCGCAGCGTGAGCATTCGACGCGATGCGGCGGCAGAGCGGTTTGTGTCTTACCCCTGCGGAGCGGTGGTATAGGCAGGCAGACAGACAGGACGAGGATGAACTTCCAAGCCGCCAACAAAGAGGGTTACCTTATGTTCGACGTTGGGCAATCTCCTCCTCGAGGAGGAGAGAGCGGAAAGCCATGTGTGGTCGAGCTTCTGCATACTGCAGTCATCGAGATCTGAGGATGGAATAGAGAAGTGGAGAAGAGGCCCAGCAGCCCTGTAGTTGATACCAGAAGTGTCTTATCCCCAAACGCCAGGGAAGAGGCAGTAGAGTTGTAACGTCGCATCGTCTTCAAATTTCCTCTGCGACACGGCGGGCCACGGCGTCGTAGGAATGATGGCACGCATGCGGAGAATAAAGACAAGCGTGACGCAACAGAAGAGAAGGACAAATGGAGAGACGTGCGTTCCTACAGCATGGCAAAACCGTTACGAGGAGTGGGATGGTAATTTCAGCTTGACGGCATTGTGGAAGTTCGATTGGGCGTGCACGGCTGCAGCGTCATGGAGGATTTATTCTTGGAGCCTTTCGGCGGCTGATGGCGGACTCGAGTGTTTTGCATTGTACCTACAGTAGTGCCATGGTATTATTGCGGTGCGGCGCTTGTGCAAAATGCAGCCTTACAGACCTGCCGCGCGGTTAAAAAGTAGCAGCAGCAGAGCAGAGCACAGCAGCAGTGGCAAATAACGATGGGAGGCGCTCGAAGTATGCTCGTGGCGCCTGTATTCGTCAATGTCGTGAGCAGCGGTCGTGCGCTACATGTACAGACAGGCAAGATGACACAAGACCCATGAGGTTTGAGCCACAGGTGACACAAGTAAGGCTACAAATAGCCGTGGATTACATATCGCGTTTCAAGGTGCAAGTCCGTCTCGGGATGTATTGGGATACCATGGATTGTGATGCCGTACACGTAGAAGGCGACCGAGAGGAGAGGTGGAAATGTGCTTGCGAGCGGTCAGTAATCTTGCCGACTCGTGAACATACTCGAGCCGTTGGGATAGACCTGAGTAGTAGTAACAGGCTTTGCTGCCTCGTGGGTTCTCGGCATACTGAGTCACCGGTTATTGATCACTCGGCTAATCCTCAGCAGTAGTTCTTGCAATTGGAGTGCGCGGGAGTGAGTGCGCGGGAGTGAGTGCGCGTGAGGTCCACCTGTTGTCAACTTGTGTGGATTCCGAAGTAGACGCAGAGTAGGCGGTTACGCAGCGTATGCCGATCTTATTGTTATATTGGCATGGGCAAGCATGGGATTAGGAAGACGCTGCAAAAAAGCTTTTGTTGAGGGATGTACCTATATATCAAGCATGGTATTCTGTCAAGGCAGATGTCGGTGTGACTACATGTAGGTACAGTACAAGTCTGTAATGTAGGTTAGTACTACTGTAGGCAATAGTTGCATGCAATGCAAGAGCTACCCATCATCTTGTACCGAACAATTGACGACGGACGCGATGGGCAAGAGTTCGTTGTCACCCACGCCACTAAAGATGTGTGCAAGATATAGCTTCAACGGCGACAACGATAAGACGACGCGTGATGTGTTTGGCGCAAGTGACACTACTCAGGAGGAGTCGCAAGGTCGCAAGACTCGACCACGCGCACGTCGTGATAGGTCGGGACGAGGAGCAGCAGGAACGGACTCGGCAGCAAACACCGCAGATCAGGGCAGGGAAGGTTTTGCTAGCTGTGGAGATCCCGAGAGAGGGTCTGTGGCATTGTGGCTACTGGCTAGCCGAGTCGTGATAGCCTTGTCGCTTTGCCTGTCGGTGGCACGACTCGAAACCTAATGTTTCTTTAGCACAGCCAAACACGCCATGCTATACCAATCTCATATCGCACGCGGCATGTGCATGCGGCGGTGAACGCTTCTTGAGCTGCGAGTACCACTGGCTTCTTATAAAGCATGTTCCGGGCGGTGGCGCGCATGATTCAGACAGGAATGGAAAATGGTTGGGAGTCGCACTCTTCCGCCACCGACTCCCAGCATGATGCCGACCATCGAACTCATCAAGAGTCAAGACCGTCAAGCCCAGCATGTGGCTTGAGGCATTACATACTTGTGAATATAACGAGGTGCGCGGTGTGGAGACGATGCTATCAATTTGTCTCTGCAGATCTCACCGCGCCACACCTCCAGGCGACCCACATGTCACCGTTCAGAGCAGATCTGGATAACAGAACACCGACTATCATAGTTCTACCGGTGTCTTGCCCGGTCGTGCCCCTTGGACCGAGCCAGTGGAGGGGCACGCGTGGGCACTCATGGGCGGTGGCACAAGTCACGACACCAACGCGCGAGAACAAGACTTTTCCTTTGTCCAGCATACCACTTCGCGTGAAAAGATTTGCACATGCCACGGGCCTCGCCTTGCAGTCTGCACATGCTTCGGTCAGGTCTGAAGTGCCTGGCCTGTCAGTCTCGCCGGTCCAGCAAAGGGCGGGCAGACGCGAAACGTATAGCGCGGAACAAATAGAACAGTACTGCATGTATGGCGACTGCTGAAGGCGCTACGCCCGCGCTACGACTCGGGCGAGTATTCTCATGCTGCTCACCGCCGGGCCAGCGCGAGAGCTTGATGGAGAAGATGCGGTTGGAGCGGCAGGGTGAAACTGGCCGAGCTCGCTCGCAGCAGTTGAAACAACGTGCTGGCGGGCGCTGGCTGGCTGCTGGTAGAAGGGATCCTCAATTGGCGAGCGCGCCTCCAAAAATCCCTGCCCTGCGCCTAAACGCGAGCGATCTGCGGCCAATCGTTGCTCGCTCTGGCACTGTTCACTCCACATTCTCAGGAATCTCAGAATCCATGGCTAAGCCAGCCAGCGTGTTTTCTGCTCCAACTGGTCCTGCAGGCCACGCACCCGCCCACCTTGCCTCACACGCGCCAGTGAACATACAGGCAGGCGGAAGAGGCCAGGCACTTGACGGCCAAGTCAGTCAGTCAATATTAAGGCCCGGAACACCCTCATGTTCCTCGTCACAAGATCACTATTCACTTCACTTCAGTACTACACTACTCTTCTTCTGCCCTCTTGCCCACCAGGTGGACCCCGTCACGCTTACTCGTCATCCCCATCTAACGGCTGCACGTCCTACGCCGTCTCCTGCACCAAGTATCCCTGTGCCCTTAGTACTCACGCCTCCCTGGCGCCCCACTATTAGCCCACCGAGTACGATCCGCGTGTTCTCCTGTTCGACCGCTTGTGCACGCACGCCTGCCGAGCGTCGACCTCAGATACTATTAGTTGATACCTGCTCGCTGGTCGTGCGGTTCACCGTTTATCTGTCTCTCTTCAATCTCACTGCGACGCGCTGCTCTCGAGCCTCCGCCGAACATCATCGTCCGAAACCACTGTCGATATCTGGATATCGTCAACGCCTGGCGCGATCAACGCTCAATCTAATTATCCCTTGACCACCGGACGCCTGCCAGCCAGCGACTTGAAGGACTACTAATACTATTGTCGAAACCGGCTATTGTTCTATTCACCAACTCAGCAAGCTTGTGAAAGTACCAACCAACAGCATTCACAAGACAAACGCCTCATCACTACAATACAATACAAGAATTGCTATTGTCGACATCGATCAATCGAAACATCTCACATATAAGAGATCTGTCTCTGACCTTCCGCCATCTACATACTTCTGGCCACCATCGATCTACCGGATAATACTTCGATAATTCCCACCAACCTCAACACCTCAAGCATCTCTCCAAGAATGTCGTTCACCACCACACCCACCCAGGCTGAGAATGCCGCCGCCCTGGAGCACTTCATCTACCTTGACGTCAACCAGGAAATGGTCTCATACCTTGCCCACAAGGCGTCTCAGGTGATCCGTTGCGAGGAATCTTCATCGGTCTCAACCAAGAACCTTCCTACCCCGCCTACCACTCCTCCTCAAGATAGCTCAGATGCTTTCGACCCCTCTCTGCCTTCAGTCGAGCTTTTCATCAGCACTCTCGTTGCTCGCTCGCACGTTCAGGTACCGACGCTTATGACTTCCCTGATCTACCTCGACCGCCTGGCACAACGTCTTCCTCCTGTCGCAAAGGGCATGCGCTGCACCGTCCACCGTATCTTCCTCGCTTCGCTCATTCTCGCGGCAAAGAACCTCAACGACTCCTCGCCCAAGAACAAGCACTGGGCTCGCTACACCTCGGTCCGTGGTTACGACAACTTCGGCTTCAGCATCACCGAAGTCAACCTCATGGAGAAGCAGCTTCTTGGCCTCCTCGACTGGGATCTTAACGTGACCGAAGCCGACCTCTTCACCCACTTTGAGCCTTTCCTCGCCCCCATCCGTAGCTGGCAAGCACAGGAAGCCGAGAAGCGTCTCCGCGAAGAGCGCGCCGCCATCGAGCAGCAACAGCTCGAACTTGCTCAGCGCCAAATGCGCGCCGTCGAGATGTCTCGCTACACCAACCCGACTGTCTCCGACTACGCCCAGCGTTCTTACTACGCCGCATCGACATCTTCCTCGCGCACGCCTTCGCTCTCGCCTCCCACGCGCAGCCAATCCGCCTCATCGTACGCATCGAGCTCATCCTCGACTTCGCCCGCCAGCATCTCATCCACCTACTCCTGCGACTCCCACGTTCAGATCCAGTGCAACGAGCCCGCCGTCATCCACATGCAGCCCATGGCCAAGCAGCACATGCCCATGCCCATGAGCATCTCCGCCATCGAAGCCCAGCCCATCAAGAAGCAAAAGTCCGGCAACATCTTCACCCGCTTCCTGCCCACCATGGCCTCTTCGCGCGCCCCAGCACAATTCTGAAGCATTTCGCACAAACAAAGCGAACGGCGTTTTCTCTTGGGCTTTCCTTATTTACGGCAACGGCGTTTTAACGGATGGCAAACATCGGCACGCATTCAAGTCTCTAAACAGCACATGATGATTTGAGACGCACGACACGACGCTTACGGCTGGTTATCCTCGTGGCGGCGTGCTGGGCCGATGCATGGATGGACGGTGAAAAGGGTGAGGCAATCGACTCGACTGGCGCGAGCATGCTTCTGGAGTTCTTCCCAAACAGGCATTACAACATGATACCACACACTTGCATTACAGACGGCGTTTTTCTTTTTATTGGGAAGGGGGAGTTTCATTTTGTCATCAGCAGCATCGAGGGGGAAGGAAAGAGTGAGGCGTGTCACATAGACGAAACGGACAAACAGACGGAGGAAATGTTACCAAAAAAACTTAATAATCAAATTTGTTCAAAATCACTCTCTTGTGCATCGAGCTTTACTTTCTTCCACTTCGCTCGTCTTGCCCGTGCTCGCTCTGCTTTCACATCGACTGACTGTTAGGGTTGAGGTGATCGATCCATCATCATCATCACCTCCTAGGCGAGATCCACCACCTTCCCCCCACTACTACTTCTTTCCATCTTCACTCCTGTATCGGACGGATAACAACCGACCTTAGCGAACCCTGCTCCTGACCGTCATCTAACAGACTATACACAAATCAAGGGCAAAGTATCGGTCTTAATCAAGAAAGATAACTCAGATTAGGCACTTCAGCCGACATGAAGCGAAGCGATCAAACGCAAAGTGAAAAAGAGACATGTAACCCTCAACTCCGCCGTGCTCGCTTAGTGAGTAGTCTGTTTTACATGTAGGATGCGCTTACAGTACCTGCAGGCGCGCACGGACGGTTTGAGGGCTGTATAGATGGTGCCCGACAGCCCGAGGGAGGATGTTGTTAAGCTTTTCTTCCTCTTCTTCACCCCACATAGGAGTGTTTCGTTCGGCTATTTGTTCTTTTTGTGGTGAAGGTCTCTCTCCGTCTGTCTGAGTTACATGTCGAATGGTGTGACGATGCTGGAATCGTTGGGTATGCTTTGTGTGATGTTACAGTAGTCTGAGACGGGCTTGTGGAGAGTGTATGTATTTGTGGAAAGCGTGTTTCTT
>Ga0265797_10010270_pt1 | contig 11953 bp, 12 predicted proteins | sample P2T30metagenome_FD_192433 | JGI IMG/M metagenome (GOLD analysis project Ga0265797, IMG submission 192433) | Plant litter microbial communities from East Loma Ridge, Irvine, California - P2 T30 | ecosystem: Environmental > Terrestrial > Plant litter > Unclassified | place: USA: California... | reverse complement strand
AAATGCTGTCAAGAAGGCCATACCTGTAGAACTTGTAGGGGTTAAGAATAGATACTAAAGTATGATATGTACGAATCTCAAGTTGATTGAACTAGTAGTTGTTAAGTTATTCAATTATAAAGGTGGTTAACCTCAATTCTGTTTGACACGCCCTAGGATTTGACACGCACCCGTGCCCCGCGTTAACTCACTCGATGCTTGGTGCTCATTGTATCGGATGAGGAAACGCTGATCTATTTTTGCACCCTGTCACATCTTAACTAGAGATGCTGAAACCGATACTGTTGCTGCGCACACTCGAGAAAGAAAACTAGAAGCTGCAGCGCGCGACCAACGCTCCTGTTGTACCGCACTCGCGCTTGAGCCCAACTGTTGGTCAGTGTTCGGTGTCAGCATTGAATAGCACGGTCAGAGCTAGACGGTGCTGTTGTTAGTCTCTTGGTTAACTGACCAGACGTAGATTGGAATTGACTGGCATCGACACTCTACCGCCTCGGTCTCCCTTGATCAGATCTCTCCCCACCATCTAGTCCTAGTCCTTTCCATCTCCAACTCAGCAGGGAACGGCTCGAGAAATTGACCCAACGCATCTTGCCAGTCGGTCCTCGTGATATTGCCGTACCATGCAGATGTATACCCCCAATAATGAGGATACCACCCGGCGAATTCCCAATCGATGATGCCGACCACGTGGCCGCCACGGACAAGTATATTAGCCGGGTTCAGATCGCCGTGAGTAAAGACCGGAGGCGGCCAAGACGCCGCATCTTGCATCGCGACCATCTTTTCGATGTCTCGCCACTCGTCTTCTTCTATGTTGTGCTTCGCGCCTGCTGGAGTCAACTCGTCTCGGAGCCAGAAATGGAAGTCTTGAACAGTTTTGAAAGGCCCAAAAGTCGGACATCGTGTAATCCGCGAATCAAACAACTCGCCACCCACGCAGTTCTGCACTCCAGTCCCGGGCGGGGGTTTCAACGCTCTCAATTCCTGGATCATGGCTTTCAGCTGTGAATGGACCCTCTGGCGGGCTGCTTCGTCAAGGCCGGCCCATGCTTGGGGTATCGTCTCGCCGCGGATTCTTTCCATGAGGATGAAGGCTCGGTCTTTGTACACAAATGAACAATGGACTTTGGGGACTGGGATTGACGTGCTTTCTGCGACGTATTTCATGGTAGCTGCTTCTCTTAGACAAACGCGGTGGCCGGCTTTGATGATCTGGCGTTTTGATATCGGAGTGCAAAGGCCGTCTGATTTGTGCAGTCGCGCCAGGGTTTTCCGTGCCAACCTTGTGTATAGACGGTTAAAAAGCGTGTCGTTGATGCTTGGACTCGTGGCCCCTTTCTGGTCGGGGTCAACATTGTGTAAAGACGTGGGCTTGGGTGCCATGGCGACACGATGTAGGACCGGATATCTTGTCGTGTCGCCTTCTCAGGCCACCAAGTGATCTGCGCGATGAACCCATTTGGTGGATTCAGGAAGAAGTGGAAGGCATTAGGAAGTGAATGAGGTGTTGGTAGCAGCGAACCACAAAGCGGAGCGGCCCGAAGTGGTGCGATACAGTATAACAAGATGGCAAGATAGAAGAAATGATGGACAGACATTAAGTTGTTTGTCAAACAACGACGTGATCATTGTTATACAAGGTACAGGGCAGTTTAGCATCTCTTCATTAGCTCGCATCACAACAGACACAAAAATCATCCATACCACACATCACGTACTAAAAATCAAACACATTCATGAACCACCAGTTCACTTCATCTCAAAGATACAATCAATCTCTCATTTCATTTTATGTCCATCATAACAGCATCAACCCATCCCATCCCAGCTACCTAAGCGCTCGCATCCCCACCCGTCGCAGCGAACTGATTCTCATCCTCGACAGTATTCCTACGGTCGCCCGGTACGCCGGCCGAAGGCACGGCCTTCTCCTGCAAGTTCTCGATCGCGGCGGCGGCGGGGTCGTTCTTGGTTCCGACTTCGTTGTTGAAGCTGGCGTTAGGGGCGGACTGATCGAAAGACGAGACTTCGGTGAGGTTCTTGCCGTGGGGTTTGCCGGTGTCTTGGACGGCCTGGTTGTGGTGGTGTTAGTTTTTTTGGGGTGGGGTGGAAGGTGGGTGGGGTGGTGGGGGATGGTTGTGGATTGTATGTATGTACCTGGTTGTGACCGGATGCGGCGGACATGATGGTGGGTTGTTGTTTGGGGTGTTTGGTGGGGTTGGTTGGTTGGTGGTGGTGGTGTTGGTTGTTGGGGTGAGATGGAATCGATTTTCTTATTTGTTCGAAGCGAAGTTAGGAAACGTGACAGGTGTCTTCCAAGTCTTGGGCAGTTTTAATAATAATACTTCTTTTCGATCGTTCGTTCCGTTGCTCGCATGCAGTCGGGATTACACACTCATGGCATCATGAGGCGTCACTCCAGGGCCTGGCCCCGCTATATGTGCGCGAACATTGAAGTCATCCGATGGCAAGACACCACAGCTACATGAGTGTGCAGCAGAGATTGGAGCAGTCACACTCGGTGCAGTGGGCTGTAGCTTGTGTTGAATAAAGACTGTCCATGGCTGAAGAGGTCCTCATGTCTGCGTTTGAGGCACGCACGAAGAGTTGGAGCTATGTTCGCCACCAGAACAATTATAAGTGTGCAGATTCTCCAATACCTTGGTCTCACGGATATTGTCGGATGAGAGACGTGGCTACCCATCACTTCACACCGTCTCGTGCTGGGACGCCACAGCATTATCGGATGTCATTACTCACTGCGCTAAGATATGAAGACTTTCCTGATCTTGGACTCATCCCACTCGTCGTCTTGCTCGCCAAGTTTTGTCGGATCTCTGTACATGCCTTTCCTGACTCCCAACTTCTCGTTCAGGAGATTTAGTCTCTCCCGACCGAAGACGCGGCCATTCGGCAACATCACCGGGTCATCCTCCATGGAGCTTGTCGTGTGATGCGCATACGGCACACTTTTGGCCAATTCGTTGAGTTCGGTCGAGCAGATGGGACAGACGGGTGCGCCAGTGTTGGCAGTCACGGCTAGTGCGTGCTGCGAATGACATGCTGGCGTTTTGAGCGCACTGAGACCGGCGGACAAGGCGATTTGCAGCAAAGGTATAGGTGGAAGGGAGAAGAGTTCCTGGTGAGTGTGCACAAAAAGTGTTGATAGCTCGTCGTATCTGTCGCGAGAGTAAAGAGTCTGCGGAGTTTCAGTCAGCTCAGCCACGCTGGCTTCACAAAGTCATGTCATTTACCTGGTATGGCTCAACGAAGGTGTCTGGAGGATATGCCATCAAGCCACCGGCTCGAAGTCCAAACTTAGAGCTCTGATCACCTGCTAGGTGCTTTCGCGCGTGTCCTATAGCATCCATGAGCTTGTCGATGTCACCACAGCGGGCCAGTTCGATAAATTGCTGCAGTCTCAATTCCAATTCAAGCTCGCTCTTTTGCACGCATGTTAGTATACCGCTCATATGAGGTTTCGCAACGCAAATGTGACATACGTTGATCTTCTTGAGTCCATTCTTGTTCTCGGTGCACCAATTCAGTGCCTCTTTGACTTCTCCTCTGAGCAATGACATCCTGATCTTTCCAGCTTCCTCAAAGACACCTATGTCGACGAGTCCGCCCAGGTTGTTCTCTTCTGCCAACTCCTTTGCGCTTTGCGTAAGGTCCTGTCTTAGCAGGTAATCCACCAGTAATCTGTCCAGCCTGACATGTGACCAGCGATCATAGGCCACATCCCCGAGACTTGGTATCTCATGCAGCGCTTGTAGATGTTCAATGCGAGCCTTCTGTTGAGCGTGCAGGGCTTGCTCTTCGGCGTGTAGCGCTTCGAGTTTGCGTTTGAGGTTCTGGGCCTTTTGTAGAGTCGCGTCCAGACTGGCCAGTGTCTGAGCTGGGGTCTGAGAGGTGCTAGCCTGGATGGCGGCGGAGGCCTGTTTGCTGACGGGCTCGATTGCCCTCTGCGCGGATTTGAGGTTCTTCTTCAGGAGTTCGTGAGGTAGACGCAGCAAAGGCCGTTCGAGCAGGAGATGCGCGTCGGGATCTAACTTGAGGATGCTGTGTTCGGCCATGGTAGTGGTGGATGAGGGAAGGTGGAAGGATGAGAGTATACTACCGGATCTGGGCAAAGCGAAGGAATGGGAATATTCGAGACACGAAGACGACTTGCATGCACTCAGTAGTGTGTAGTGGTGTCTGTTCGGGTGTACTCTTGGGAATGTAGGTCAGCTCGGAAGTATGAACCTATGTCATAGCCGTTACAGCAGTCAACTGGTACAATGTAGCTCGGGGCGGAAGGTGCCACTGCCGTACTTTGCTTAGTCAGATCGTCGCCCTGTATAGCAGCACCCTATGTGACTCGTTTCTTCTTTACATGCATCCCTACATGTAGCATCCTTGACACACTCCCATCACTGACATTGAGGTCACGTGTCGACTTCTACTATCGCTGGCGCGAAGGATTACTAGGACCGGCATGTATTCGAACTGTGGCTTAGCTCACCAGACCACCAATCAGCGCACATAAACACCAAGATCTTGCGTCAACGACATCTCGCCTGCTCCCACTTTCCTCCGGAACTACAATAATGTCAATCATCGCTCTCAACCGCCATGCCAGTCCAGCCTCGCGGTAGAGCTTGCCAGAACTGTCAGTCCATCAAGATCAAATGTGAGCTCGGTGCCGCAGGTGGCGGTCCACCTCCATGCGAACGATGCGTGCGACTCGGCAAAACATGCACTCTTGCTCCGCCGAAAAGACAAAAAGATCGTGTTGCCGAGCTCGAGGCCAAGGTTGAAACTTTGACGAGGCTCCTAAATGCTCAAGGACTTCAGGATCCTGCTGTCGAGGCAACACGGCTACCAACGTCCAGCACTGCCGTCGACGAGTCATCCGAAGCCGAGGTCGCCTTGGTTTCGCAGAAGAAGCGCAAACTGGAGACATCAGACTACGAAAGGAGCCTTCAGAGCAGTACAGACGATTCCTCGCCCGAGGGTCTTCATGCCGATGTGAACGATGGCAATGCCACTAGTCGTCTGGATCGCTTGGTTTCGATCGAGCTTCAGCAGCGTGTTCTGGACGAATACATCGCTTCCTACCAATCCGTCGTCCCAGTTGTGCCGTTGTCTAGCGGCACGGAGGTAGGGTCTCTTCGAGAGACTATGCCTCACGTCCTGCACGCGATTGTCTACATAGCCAGTTGTGGGATACTTTCATGGGACTTGCAGGACAAGATCAATTTGTCTCTCATCGAAGATCTGACCTCCAAAACGCTGGCACAATGCAAGAAGTCTCTGGACCTTCTTCTGGCGCTTCAGCTGGTATGCCTTTGGTACAGAAGTCCCCGGAACTCGACTCAGATCCCGCTATTCCAACTAGTCCACATATCTTCAGACATGGCCATCGACCTCGGCTTCGGTGGTTTCCAGAATCCTCCCAGCTTGTCCATTGCGGGAATGCAAGAAGGTCTACTCGGGGGAGTGGAGTCATGTCGCGTGTGGCTCATATCATTCATCATCTCCGACACCGTTGCAGTCCTCAGACGCAAAGCCAATGAGCAGAAGTGGTCGCTTCATCACGACTACTGCCTAGGCGTTGTTGAAGCCAGCGGACGTGCTACCGAGGACAACAACCTACTTTGCCTGGCGCAACACGCTCGGGCTACACGAATACTAGCCTCCATCTGCGATGAAATGGACCTGCAGACTGCGCTAGTATCACCAGTCATCGGCACTCCAACATGTCAGCAGATCATGTTTGTCTTGCAAAATCAGATCAATGCCTGGCGTCTCCAAGTTCCCGTCGGTCTGTGGTCGCCGAGCTTGACGTTCAGCGGGTTTTACATGGAAATTGTCCTCAACGAGCCTGTGCTGTACACGCCAACCAACAAGAACGCATTCGCAGCACCATTTCTGATCGAGCGAGTATCAGTCACCGATTTCCCAGCTCCGATCTTGACGCAACATCACACTGACTGCGTCCGCGCACTCGCATCGGCGTGCCACGATTTGCTCGACATCGCGACATCTTTCACAGGCGTCGAGATGATCTCGCTCCCCTCTCTGGTGTACGCGCCTCGTATAGCCCACGCGGCTGTGATGTTACTTAAACTCCACGTCGCCGTCACCGTCCCCGGGAACACCTACGGACAAGCTCTCTCGGCCGAAGAGCTGATGACAGAGGAATATTACGACAAATGCCTAGAACTGGTAGCGAGGGGGATCGAGATCGACTCCGAAGCAGTGATGGTGAGGATTGTGAAATACGTCAGCGAGCTGAAGAAGTGGCTGCTGCAGTACGAGGCCGTCCGACTCAATGCTGGGGAGAATGTGGACGGCCAGCCAATGTTCCACGAAGCCTTTGGTGAACAGGCAAGGGATTCTGGGAAAGCCGGCTTCGGTGATGCGGTGGAGATGGGAGAGCCGGCGAAAGAGGCTAACGTCCAAGTCACGGTCCCGAAGTTTGGAGACGAGGCTGCTTTTGCGGATTTTGTTGACTTGGATTTCGCAATGGACGATTATGGGTTGTTCGACCTGTTTTATGAGCCGGGTGTGGACGCGAATGCTTTCGCGACATAGGCTCTTCAGGAACTTCTGGCATGGAGTGTAGTTTCCCGCCGACCAATAATGCAACGCCATTGACAGCCGAACGTCTGACCTCTGCCAATCGAAACTGTTTCCAAAATACCGAATATTGGTCGAAGTCGGCTTTCCAGCTGCTGGAAAATGCCACAGCTGTCAGACGACACTACAGACCTCCAATAATACATCGCCGAGCCCGTCACAATTGCAAAATGCACTTTTGCGGAGGATTTCATATCATCACCAAATTGAAGTCCCGAGATCTTCCTCTCGCTGAGCCAAACATGTGATAGATTGTAATATAGAGCCCAGGCCAGCCAAGACCCACGTGTGCCAGTCGATAAGTTCGACCCTAGACCAACTCTAATCCCCGCCATCGGGCTCTCAGCTCCATGACCAACATTGGAATCAAAAACCATGAGAAGAGATCGATGGGCACCCATGGTAGAGAAGTTCAAGCTCTGAGGTTGGAGCTAGACTTTGAACCGACGAGTTGATTTACTCTCTCTTCTGTCACTTTACCGTCAAATTCGCAGCAAAGTGAGCGTCCATCTCAGCAAACAACAATACGCCAAAAGCTAGCACAGTTCCTCGGCGGTTTTGAGAGAGTCCTTGGTCGCAAAAGCGTTGTTACTCGATCACATCGAGTCAAGGCCGGCGCGGGCTGCGCGGGGAAGGCAATCTTTCAAGCACCCGGGTTATCTATCTTTCTATCAGCCCTGATAAGCGAAACTCCCTTCTTCCAGCCAACGACCTTGCATCATACCTCGATTGTCGCGTTGGCAATGGAAGGCGACGACGCTTTTCTTGTCGTCTGCTGCTCACAGTGGCCGAACATATAAATCAACATGCCTTCCCTCCGAACTGGAAGATTCGAAAGGCCTCCTTCTCGAGCACACTCACCATTTCTTCCTTTTGAGACATACATACATTGTGCATGTACCTCTGATACTACTGCTACCAAGAAGCCATACTTTACTTTTTGATTTTGCCTTTCCCACAGGCTGATCACCTATACCTTGCACTTCGCTTGTGTGCGCCTCTTATTTCTTCCTTGGATCCTTGGATCTACACAAGGACGCTGCTGCGACTTGCGCTGCTCCTGCTTTGCGATAACTTTCACGTCTTCTCGTCAAGATGGAGAGACTACGAGGATCCAAGCTGTCGCATTTCGCGGACAAGATCTCGGTCGACAATGAGCCGGGACTCACTTCTACGCAGTTGCTTCTCACGAATGGTAATGCTGCCTGACAGTTCTTCACGTCTTGAAGAAAGCTGACGGCCAATCGCAGAGGACTTGAAACCCGTCGAACCCGCTCGGAGATTATGGCGTGGTCGCAACTTTGGTAAGCTTCCCAACTCAAGTGCATCGCATACAGACGAGACGATAACTAACAATCGCACAGTATGTCACACCCTCCGTCTTCCCTCGACGCGACAGCACCGTGCCTCACGAAAAAAGACATCAAAGCACACTTGACCAACACTGACAACCCACCAGGTCGCATTCTGGATCGCCGATTCCTTCAACATCAACACATGGATGATCTCTTCCGCCAGCATCATCGACCCGGGTCTGGCTTGGTGGCAATCATGGCTCTGCGTTTGGATCGGATACGCCATCGCCGGAGGTTTCATTGTCTTGACCGGCAGAATTGGCGCCAAATACCACATCTCTTTCCCCGTCGTCGGTAGGGCGTCGTTCGGCATCTGGGGATCTCTCTGGCCGGTCCTGAACCGCTCTGTCATGGCTTGCGTGTGGTATGGTGTGCAAAGTTGGATTGGAGGTGAGTACAATCGGCAAGGCAAAAAAGACGCGCCCCTGCTAACAGCATACTAGGCGAGTGTGTGTTTCTCATGATACGAGCGATCTGGCCTTCATGGGACAACTACATCGAGGGCGGCAGCAAAAACACCATCCCCGCGTCTTCAGGCGCGAGTACCGGCTTGTTCGTCTCCTTCTTCCTCTTCTGGCTGGGCTCGCTGCCTTTCCTCTGGTTCCCTGTCCACAAGCTCCGCCATCTCTTCACGGTCAAATCGTATGTCGCTCCGAGTGCTGGTATCGCGCTGTTCATCTGGGCCATTGTGCGCGCAAACGGCCTTGGACCGATCGTCCACCGTCCCGCGGACGTAGGAGGCAGCGAGCTCGCCTGGGGCATCATCAAGGGAATCATGTCCGCGATTGCCAACTTCGCCACCCTCATCGTCAACGACCCGGATTTCTCTCGCTTCGCCACCAGGCCCAAGGACGCCCTTTGGTCGCAACTCTTCACCATCCCAATCTCCTTCGCCCTCACCAGCTTCATCGGCATCATCGTCTCCTCCTCCGCAGCCGTCATCTACGGCGAGCCCGTCTGGTCCCCCCTCGAGCTCCTAGGCAACTTCGTCCGCGACGAAAACGTCACCGGCGCAACCCGCTTCGGCGTCTTCGTCATCGCCGCCGCCTTCGTCCTGGCCCAGCTCGGCACCAACATCGCCGCCAACAGCGTCAGCGCAGGCACAGACCTCTCCGCCCTGCTCCCGCGCTTCATCAACATCCGCCGCGGCTCGTACATCTGCGCAATCGTCGGCATCGCCATCTGCCCCTGGAACCTGCTCAAGGACTCCAACAGCTTCACCACCTACCTGTCCGCCTACTCCGTCTTCCTGTCCTCCATCGCCGGCGTCATGATCTGCGACTACTACTGGGTACGAAAAGGGTACCTCCAAACCCGCGATCTCTATTCAGGCCTTAAAACAGGACCCTACTACTTCACCTACGGCTTCCACTGGCGCGGCTTCGCCGCTTACATCGCCGGCATCCTCATCAACGTCGTTGGCTTCGCGGGCGCGGTGGGGACTGATGTCCCTGTTGGCGCGCAGTACATCTATAACCTCAACTTCTTCTGCGGGTTTATTGTCTCTTCCCTGACTTATAAGGTTCTTTGTCGGTTTTTCCCTATTCCTGCTACGAGCGATGTTTGGCTTGAGGTTGATGATGATTTGGATGGGAGGGCGGGGAGTTTGGCTGAGGGGACGAGGGCTGATGATGAGGAGACTGCGGAGGGCGTGCAGACTTATGGGAAGGTGTAGGTTTAGGGGTGTTGTTCGTTGCGGTGTGTGTGCGTGGTTTGGCTGGTGCGGAGTGATGTGGTGGGGTGTGTTGTGTTGTGTATCAGGAGGTGAGGTATGGAGGACCAAACAGAACATGGCTCCATGCGGAAGGTCGGTATATGTTGTTTTTTCATAACATCACCGTACTGCAGCTCAAAAAGCGCGTTTTCCTTCCCACAGCATCACTAGCTGACTCTATACCACCATTAAATCAAAACCTCTGCCCGTCCCATCCTCCTCACCACCAAATGGTCTTAATATTATACTTGATCCAAGTCTCAAGATCAAACAGACCTTACAGTACAGATACCATACTTGCTTTTATTCGATCTTCTCGCCGGTATAGCTAGTTAGTCTCTCCCTCGAGGTAGTAGTAGTGGTAGTAGTGGTAGTAGTGGTAGTAGTGGTAGTAGCATCGACTCTGGCATAGTGTATCGGGTCAAACGCGAGCGCTTTTGAGAGCGATGGGATGTTTGCCATTAAGTGAGAAGTACACACCTACTACTTCACTTCACTCCCCTTTGACAACCACATGCAACTCGAAGAAAAAAGCACGGGATAGTAAGAAGGATCGAACACGTACTCTCACATATGATGATGGTGACACGGAAACCTTGCCATTGTTTACACACTACTACCCATAACTGATACTTCACTAGGTACACACTCTGATTTCAGATCTCAATCTGCCTCCTTTCCTCTCCCTTCACCTCCCTCTCGACTCCCACTGCCTATACCGTCGCTTGTGTAACCAGTCACATACAATTGACCACCGACACCGAGAGGGGTAAGCACCGCTGATCACGATCGAGTAGAGAGAAAATGACTGATTAGGGAAAGAGAAAGAAGAAGAAGAAGAAGAAGAAGAAGAAGAACAACAACAACAACAACAACAACAACACCAAGCAAAACTACCCACCTCAACACACAACCACACAACCAACCAACTAATCCATCCATCAAACCTCTCACCTTCCAAACCCCTATAATCAACAAAACCAACAAAACAATAACAAGACAAAACCCTGCTAGCAAGTCTTCACCCCTACGCCTCTTTTACCCTCCTCCCTTGCTCCGTCCACTCGCCCCTCCCTCCTCAAACAAATTACCCAAAAAATACCCTCGACAAAGAACCTCCAACCCTGCCCAACCTAACGATCATCACCAGCAAGCAAGCGTCAAGCGTCAAGCGTCAATTCGGCGAGTAGCAGAGTCTGCTGTGCTGGCTTTCCTTTCGCCTACTCGTAGTCACGCCGCCGTCTTGGCCTGAGCATAAATACTGGTGGGGATGCGGGTGTGTTGAAGGGGTTGTTATGAGGGAGAGCAGTGGCGAAGGGTGTGGTGGGTTGGAGCACTCGGAGGAGTTTGGTGGGGTGGCGGTCGAGGGTGAGAGAGGAATTGAGAGAGAGATGGCGCGAGAGAAGAAGAGGGGGACGATGGCGGCGTGTCGGTCGTTGGTGATGGTGGTGATGTTCCAATCCCCGACGCGCGAAAAGAACGAGACCGAGTTGTTCCCTGTTTGGGATATCTGCTTGCTTGCATCTCCTTTCACTGCACCATCGATCCGATCAAGCCCCGCCCGAAAACCATGACTCTCTGCCAAACAAACAACCGCAGCTCTCCTATCCCGAATCCCAAACAACCCCCATCCATCCAACAACCGCCTCAAGCCCCAGCCACCACCTGGCCTAACCCAGCCCAAAAACACCACAATCAATATCTCCCCCTCCCACTCCCTTCCCTCCTCCCCCTCCTCCTCCTCCTCCTCCTCCTCCCCTCCCCCTCAACCCCAGGCTCCGTCCCCTCCTCTTCCTCCCCCACCTTCCTCGACCTTACCTTAACCCTAGGAAACCGACCCGGCTCGAACTCGACCGAGATTTTGACGATGCTAGACGGGTTCTCGCGCGGTCCGAGTTGGATTCGGATGGTGAAGGAGGAGGGCGAGAAGGAGTCGGGGAAGTGGACGTGTTTGTTTCTTGGGGCGGATGAGGAGGGGCCAGGGAAGTTGTGGTGGGGGTAGGGGTAGTGGCCTGCGCCTGGGTGGGGTGGGTAGGTGGAGGGGGGCATTTTTCTTTTTTTGGGGGGTTGTTGTGCTGGGTTTTTTTTTGGTTTGGAGGTTGGAGTTTTTCTTTTGGTTTTGGGGGGTTGGTGAGGGGAGGGGAGGGGGGAGATGGGGGATTGAGATTGGCGACGGTATTACTAGGCAGTAGATTTTGCATTTGTAGTCAGTAATGGAGATGATCGCGTCGGCTGGTTTGGTGTTTCTTCACGG
>Ga0265797_10010269_pt1 | contig 11954 bp, 17 predicted proteins | sample P2T30metagenome_FD_192433 | JGI IMG/M metagenome (GOLD analysis project Ga0265797, IMG submission 192433) | Plant litter microbial communities from East Loma Ridge, Irvine, California - P2 T30 | ecosystem: Environmental > Terrestrial > Plant litter > Unclassified | place: USA: California... | reverse complement strand
ACGTCCAAGAAAGTCTGGCCATCCTCCTCCGCGAAGACCCTAGCTTGCACCTTTCCATCGACGAAGAATCTGGGCAGACTCATTTAGCCGGCATGGGCGATTTGCATTTAGAAATCGCACGAGACAGGTTACTCAACGATTTCAAAGCCAAAGCACGCATCGGAAAGATAGAAATCGGATACAGGGAGACCATCACCACGATGACGCCAACGGAGCCGTACACATATACACTAGATAAACTCGTTGCGGGAAAACAGACAAAAGCAGCTATAACCGCTTCTGTGGAATCTGTAGAAGACAGCAACATCATCCCACTTTCCCTAGTCCAGCATGAAGTCAACGAACGCCACGCACGCTCCAACCCGTTCGAAACCACATACCCCCTCCCAGACAACAATCACCTCCACATCCACCACCCCCCGCTCTCTTCCCTCGACTCTTCGGCTCATAAACAGCACATCCCCCCTCACCTCTCCCTCCCCGGTATCCTGCACGCCCTTCAAGCCGGTACATCCGCGGCCCTCGCCCGCGGCCCTTTCAACGGGTTCCCCGTCGCAAACACACGCGTCAGCCTCACGCTGGATGCGAGTGCGCATCTCTTCCATGAAACAACGCCGACGGCGATATCGATGGCGGCGCGCGCTGCTGTATCGCATAGCCTGCGTACAGCAAGTGATGCTCCGCCAGCCACACTCATGGAACCGGTTATGAACGTAACAATCTTTGTCAACGAAGGCAGTATGGGCGCTGTAGTCCAAGACATTACCTCCTCACGCGGTGGACAGATCTTATCGCTTGATGGATCCGATACGTCTGCTTCATCTTCCTCATCAACCTCCGACGACGCCCTTCCCCGTATCGACCCGCACCTTATTTACACGCCCCCTGACCCCTTCGCGTCGGGGACGGGTGATATGGGCAGCGGCTTGAGTGATAGCCAGAGACAGATTGTGGCTAGGGTGCCGCTGAAGGAGATGGTGGGGTATTTGAACCAACTTAGGGCGTTGACGGGGGGTAGGGGCACGTTTGTGATGAGTGTAGATGGGTTTGAGAAGATGGGAAGTCAGAGGCAGAAGGACGTTTTGGATGCGTTGAGGGAGTTTTAGGGGTAGATGGAGAGAGGGATGCGATAGAGGGAGGGGATGGAGAGGAGAGGTGGGGGAAGGGGATTGTATGAGTAGATGATGTAGTATAGAAAGTTGTGTATATGTTTTCCGAACCATCTCAAATGCAATATGCGCAATATGCTTTAAATCTATCCAGTATCACCGCCGCCATGTTTCCCCTGTACATGATATAACGCTCACGCCGTAAGCGCACTACTCAACCCCAAAATTCCCATCCCCGCAAACGCACTAACAAAGCACAAGCGCCTCGAATTCGTCAAATCCAGACTCTCGCCCAACAGCTGCAAGCTCACCATCGCCATAATGCCCGCAGTAACTGCAAACATGCATCCATAGATGGTATCCATGCCCTCATCAGCGCCGTGCTCCCGACCCCTACCCTGAATCTTAAACCACAGCGCTGCGACACCAGCACCGAGGGGCTGACTGACACCACCCAGTACGGCAGAGATGAGCATGGCTTTCCAGCGGGAGCCGATGGCGAGGTAGAGGGGAAGGGCGAGAGCGAAACCTTCGGTGATGTTGTGGATGAAGAGGGCGAGGAAGATGGAGAAGCCGAGGGTGGGGTTGGCGTGATTGGTGGCGTAGGTGATGAAGCCTTCGGGAATCTTGTGGAGGGCGATGGCTGTGCTTGTTTGGAGGCCGAGAGAAAGGAAGGCGTTTGTTGGGACGTGGTGGTGGTGTTGTTGCGCCTCCTGGTCGTGTTCGTCCTGGCTGTGGCCGTGATGGTGGTGGTGGTCAGTGTGCGATGAGGTAGTCGAGGATGAGCGGCTGTGCTTTTGGAGGGGTTGGATCTCGTGTGCTGCGTGGCCGTTGGTAGACGGTAAACTTGCAAAAGAGCTTTCCATGGTGGCTGGTCCGGACTTTGTAGGTACCAAGGGCGTCGTTTCGTTCACATCCTCCAACGCTGTTCGCCGATCATGCGGTCCCTGCGAAGTTTGGCTTCTGCTCATCCCAGATGGTCGTGTAACACTCAAACTGCCTAGAGACTTCCGTGACTGCAAGCGTGAAGGCCGTACTTCACACAGATCACCATAACATTGCCCGTTGTCAGTGTCGTCACATGCTTTCTCGGCACCGACAATTAGTTGCGAGACTTTGGAGGACAGCGTCTTATGAAGCGATGGTCTCTGGGGTAGGGCGGCTTTCGAGTTCACGCTACTAGTCCCATACGAAGTATGCTCGTCATGACCGTGGGCGTGCGGAAGACTGAGCGGCTGCTCCTGCATCGGTTGGTGAGAGTGCGATTCCTCTTCTTGAAACTTCCCCTGCTCTTCATCATCGTGTTTGCTTTCGCAGTCGACAACTGAGTGCGGAATGTACTGGTGCAGTATTCCGGAAAGGACTGAGATGCCAAGAGCACCAACAAGGAAGCAGGCGATTAATGTCAGTATCGCGTTCCGTGGTGACATGCCACCCTTTTTCAGATAGTTCTTCGCGGAAGGAAGCATGCTGTATAGTGATGAGAATATCTTGAAGTCGCGTCAGTCAAACCCAAACAGTGCTCACCAGCTCCACTCACCATAACACCAAAAGAAAGACTCAGTCCCGTCGACAAGAAAGCATTACTCTCTTCAATCTTGAAGTTCCTCTTGCCAGGAAAATATCGCACAATAAGGTCGACGCATATTATCGAAGCTAGCCATCTTTAGCATCTCCCTTGGATGAAGTTCTCGGAATCCCGGTCGATGGGATCAACCGCGGGAATAAATCTCACCTCCAAATGTACATGCTGTTTACGCGTTAGCTCATCTGCTTCCCCGTGAACTCCATGCAGCTTCCCGCGCGCAATCGTCAATCATACCTATGCCGCTGACCGCAGTCATGATCCACCCACGCGTATCGTTATCGAGAACCATGGTGCCTGCCTGCAGGTACACACTTTGGGAAAATGACGTCGTTATGCCAAGCTCCTTGTCGCTTTCACGGGTAGGGGATAGTACGCGGAAATGCAAAGGCGATCAGATTGTTCTAGAGAGCGGGCGGCAGGCGGATAAGAGATGATGAAGTTTGTATGTACAAGAGGGTCCTGGTCAGATGAGGCGTCTTCTTCGCACCGTGTTGGCCTCCTAGCGCGTCGAGGACAGTCAAGGAAAAATCGGGTTTAGCGGCTTGGCGATCGTGTGATACTCGCGCGTCGTCATTGGCTGGAGCGAACGAGGCCGGGGTATCGCGTTTCGCCTTACGTTGGATGACAGCTACAAATGGACGTAAAGAGGACTTGAGGATACAGTTTGAGGCTCTCAGGAGGACTCTCAAAGGACCAGAAGAGGGTCCTGGATATAAGAGAAAGAGTGCATGAGAGGCAGACACACTAGTGCCCAACAAGGAGGCGGTGTATGAGATCAGACACGTGAAGTATGACATCTGACATTGTGTGGCTGACAATCATGAGGCTACTGTGACTGTGACTTTGAAATTACGACTAGATGAGAGAAGAGAACAAGCCTCCACCTTGTCGATGAACACGTATTAAAGTGTTAGACCCAAAGTACTCCTAAGCATCCTTGACCAGCCCGCGCTGTGCGGCCAAGGACGTTGCTCCCTATCCGAAGCATGTTGGTGACCGTAAAGGTAAAATTCTAGAAAGCTCGGTGAGCTGCCAACGCCGTGTTTCCCATCCATCCCGCTATGCATAACAAAGGAAAATTTTGAAGTACTAAATGAAGGCCGTGAGAAAGAAGTCGTCGTCGATGGTCGTGTCTCGAGCGATCAAAGTTTTGGAGGCCTTGGAACAAAGATCTTGCTCCACGCACCAGGGCCGTGTTCGGGCTTCTCGTTGATGACAAGGAGATTGGGCGATGAGCAATAACCGCCAGGCTCTGCTCTCCGCTCCTGCTCAACGTAGTGGCCTGCACGATCGGCTTCTGTCGCATTTTGTGCAAAAGCCGCAGCTGGGTGGTCGTAGATCCAGACTTTGTCCGTCACAAGCTCCCCTGGCTCCTCAGCGAACCGGGCTTTCTTGTCAGGGAACCCGACGAAGTAGTTGAGGATGTCATGGATCGGAGAGTAGAGGCGCTCCGGGCGACGAATGAAAGAGAGCCAGCTCAGCGTCTTCTCGTCGTACGCCACTCGAACGAATGGGTTCATGTATATCCTAGATTCCGCAGGTCGGCCTCTTCCAGACATACGATACTGTAGATCCGCGTGGATCAAACAGCACTCGGAAGCCTCCCAGAAAGTTTCGTTGTCATGACGGAAGCGGAGCGGGAAGATGCTGTGATTAGGCGTCCCATTCTGCGGGTTGGCGGGTTCGGGCTGGACTCCGGTCTCTGACTGGAACCATTTGGCGTCAAAAGCCACCATGCCGCCCCAGCAACTCCGTACCCGTACCGCATCTTTCCCTGCGAGCACATCACTTCTGCTAGTCCCTGTTCCTGCGCTGGTGAACCACGGGAAGAAGGGCAGCCCGGTGATCATGCCGTCGAAATCGCGCGTCGCAAAGCGGTCATAGAACTTGAAGGGCATGATGTGGTCAACAGCGCATGCTGCAGCGTAGTCTGCCCGTCCGGTCGAGTCGATGTTGGTCGCGAAGAGGAGCTGCGCAGCTTCAACAGGGTCGAAGTTGACATCGTTCAGGTACAGGACCTTGTCGAATCTGACCCCAGGCTGGTCGATGGGGGCAAGGGCTCGGTTGCGCACCTCAGCAAGGAATGCAATGCGCTTGAGGCGTTTCTCGCCGTTGGGTAGCGTAATGTGGGGGAGGGAAGCGAGGTCGAGATCTTCGGATACAATGGTCGAGTTGCCTGGGGGTTGTTAGCGATCTTTGCACGGCGGCACGAGGCGAAGCGTCTCACATTTGACCTGGTCGCGGAACGAATCCAACGACTGCTTCGTCACCAAATCTGGGTTATCCTCATATATGCTCAGATGCACATTCTCCGGTCCCAGCAATTCCACCAGCTGCAGCACTTCTCTACCCCACGCGCCAGACGTCAAGTCGCCCTTCTTTTCGGCGAGCGAGGCGGCTATGAAGACCTTCTCGTTGTAGGGGTTCGCGCGCCCAGTGTCCGTGGCTCGCTTGCGTAGCTCGTCGTAGTGTGGAGGCCTGACTGTGTAACTCGGGAAGAAGATGCCGGCAACTAGCACTAGGACGATCAAGAGGTACGGTACGGAGAATAACGTCCAGTACAGGATGCGTAGAATGGAGCGCTTTCGGCGGCGCGGGGTGACGTAGTGGGCGTATACGGCGCGATCGGACAGCTTGTTGACTGCATTAAAGCGACTGCCCAGCCGGTTGAGCCAGGAGCGCCGTGGATTTGAACACTGTTCATCTTGACCGACAACAGCTTCCTCGCCATCAACATCGAGGGATTCGCGCGGAACCAGCTCATACTCGTGTATGGGCCGGCGGGAGGGTTTAAGCATCGGAGAGTCTTGGGGGTCGAAAGGGGCCTAGTTAACTCAGGTCCGCGGGCGCCATCAAGCGATGATCGGGCGCAGGGCTGCAGTGGAGGCGTTTTGTAGCGTTGACTACAACCACAGCGGGAGAGAGTGTTTGTATATCGGAATGGGAAGCGGCGGGAAGTAGTGAGTGAGAGCACGGCAGCAGTTTGCACAACGCAGCGAGGTTCCGCTTCTTGGGGACGCGCAATTCACACGGACTCGCGACTGTTTGGTTGGGGTCACCCATCGCACAGGGTCCAGCTCCCTGACGACAGCCCTGGAGTGGAGCTTGCCTTTTCCAGCCGCCAGCACCAACTCTAATCACGACTCAGTCCTGGATAGCCGTTTCGAGCGCCCGACCCTCGCTGCTCTGACCAGAGGCTAACCCTCCGCGCTGCGAACTGCCCACATCCACAGTCGCACCACGCCCCCAGAGCAGAGCATGTCGCGAACCCTCTCACTGGCAACCCTCCTCGGCCACCGAGACTGCTGCATCATCATCAACATCATCAACAAACCTTAGCCCGTCCTGGCGGCTGGGCCTTCTCTCGGTGATTAGTACCATCATCAGAATCTGCACATGGGTGGCTTGGCCAGATGCTCGGCCTCTTGGTCTTCGGTCATTTGGACGTCGATGCCACAAGCGAAGATCCATCTCCCGGAATCGCGCGGAGCTTTCCGTCGTACGACGCTTGTAGCAGGCGCGTACCTGGCAGCGTATCGATATACGAACGCGTGTATACATTTGCACTGCCTTACACTACTCCACAGTCCTCAAACAACTGGCGCATGCCGTTACGCAGACGCGTTATGCCTCACAATCCACAGCATGGTGATTGCTAAAGCTTACACAGCATACTCGTCACATCGCTTGATGCCCGTGTCTTACGACGTACGTGATGATATCTGATCCAACTATTGGTCGTCCCCTCATGCAGAAGAGCATCTGCCACGCTAGCGATGCAGCAACCCTGGCTTTGATCCTCCACGCTCGCAACACTATCCCCAGTCCCATCCCACCACTACTCACCTTTGTCCAGACTCGACACGGCTGACCTAGGCGAGCTGAGTGGACTTCGTAATTGCGAAATAGGAGACAGTGGCGCAGACCCAGTACTAGCCTTCGGACGACCAACACTGCCGGAAGCCGACGGTATCTTTGGGCCGTTCAGCTGCCCCTCAGATGTTGGAGTACATGGTTCCTCAACTACCGGCACCGGCATGGGGGAGTAGCGGGGCACGTCTTGTGTTGTTGGCGAACGTTCCTGATGTGGTTTCTGCTCGGACGGTCGATCGTTCCATCCGCCGAGCTTCGGTTCTTCGTCTCGGGAGCTAGCATCGACCCGTTCCCTTTCTTTCCTCGGACATGTGTCGTCGTTTAGCTTCGTATTGGTCTCTTTCGCTTCATGTCCTTCTTCTCGCGGCTCGTCCTGCCTTCGTCCCTGGTTCCTCGGACTCGTCGTCCGCTGTCTCCACCGCTCGTACGTCCGAGACCGAGGTACGCTAGAGCCTATTACAATAATTGTCAGCATACATTCCGTGGAACAAACGAGACTTCAATCTACAAACGAGCAGCGGGATCAGGGTAGCATTACTCGGTGCGGGACGCGTCGTGTTCGTGTGCAAACCCCATGGCCTCGCTCTATACCCGTTCATCGGCGTGAAAGAGGCGTACCTGGCTTGATTATCTAGTCCATCCGCCCCCGTTGTGTCGCGCATCCATTGCCGAGGATACGATCGAGGCGTATTCCACGCTCTCGTTGCTGAGTACGGGTGCGGTGGGTACTCGAACGGCAACGTATCTGCAAACCCAGGCGTTGCTCGCGGTATTGACTCTCTTGGGACTTCTTGCGTGGCGCCAGACGGGTCGCTAGAGCATGACGACGACGATGACGACGATGGAGGTGCTGCTTTCTTAGGCGCTGCTTCCTTGAGCGCTTCCAGCACGATAGGTGGGTATTCATCGCAAATGTGGATGAAGTCGACTTTCTCGTGTCGATGAGGGTGTTCAGCTGGAGACTTCGGTTTCACTGGAGGAGTCCTGCGGTGTTTGGTCTTCGGCACATCCGTACTCATCGTCTCTGAGTAGGGCTGTCGATATAGATGCCGATCTCGAGGCTGGTACTGAGGCGGATACTGAATGGGCTCAGGCATCGTTGCGGTCATCGGCTGAAACGACTGTTGCGGTGCGCTTGTCGGCATGGCATAAGGTGGCATCTGAGCCGCCACTTGGTTTTGCCATGGCACTGGCATCCGTTGCGTTGTACCCGGATGGTGGCACACAAAATTCGCGCCGGACCAGTCTTCTAGCCAATCGCCTGGAGGATAGTATGACTGTCCGTACGGTTGCTGTTGTTGTGGTCCGCCAATTTGCATCACTGGCCTAGCTCTCTCTCCATCTCTCTGTCCCACCCAATTGCCATTCCCATTCCCATTCCCATTTCCATTACCATACACCACTCTCTGACTTTCCACATCCCTCCCTTCATAATATTTCCTCGTCTGCGATCTCTCACTCCTTCCTCTCTCCCTCTCTCTCTTTGCAGACCTTGACCGGTGTTTCGACGGCTCTCGGTATCTCTCCAACTCCCGCTGCTCCACTTTCTCAACATAGATAACTGGCGGCGGTCTCGTTCGGTTGGGAAAAAGGAAATGGAACCAATGCTCGAGTTCGTAGCAGCGCTGGTGGATGTAGCAGTGCACGTACCAAAGACCGAGATAGACGAGTGCAGTGCCGAAGATACCGGCGAAAACAAGGGCGACTATGAGGTTAGTCGTTGCCATGATTTGTCGCTACCTATCAGTAGCAGAGCGAAAAGCCAGCCAACACCTTCTCAGCAGGGAAAACAGCGCAGGTAAAGCAAAGCAAAGCAAAGAAAACGAAGACACGCCTTTGCATTTTACTGTCATCCCAAATACAGTCGTACAGAACTAACCTCTAGTATGTTTGTTCGTAGAGCAACACCACTAACGACAAAGCAAACATTCAGCATGCCGTGCAACAACCCAGTTCTTGAACATACACATGCCAGCGCAGTAGCCGCACCGATGAGAATCCCCCTTAGCTCTGTAAGCTCGTGTTTTCCCATAGCTCTTGTCCCGCAACGCTTGGAGAAGCGCCTAGCTGCAAATGAAGGATGGAGCCGTGGATGCTGGATATTGGGTTGTGGTACATGCGAGAGGGACAAACTCGTGCGACGGGGATTAGGCGCTTGTGCGAGCGTGGTATGTTGTACGGAGAAGGTGAGGGAGGGGGTTGGGTGCGTGGTATGTGTTATGTGTTATGGTGGGTTGTAAGTTGTTTCGTGGAATGATGTCTGTGTTTGTGGTTAGAATGTTTCTCGGTATCTCCATGGTGGTCGTTGACATACCTGATGCTGCTCAGCTTGGCTCTACCAATTCCCCTTCACGTCGTTGCCGCCTCCCATGTCCCATCCTGCTCCGCCTCCTCCGGTGGTGTCCCATCCTCCTCCTGCTGCTGCTCCTCCTCCACCTGCTCCAGTGTCGTCCCAAGCGGGAGCATCTCCATTTCCACCGCTATTACTCTTCGCCGCTCCTCCGCTCTTCGCGCTGGCACTCTTGGCTTTACCTCCTCCAGCGCTACCATTTCCATTTCCATTCCCGTTTCCACCCTTACTTCCTCCACCTCCACTCTTGCTCTTCGCCTTATTGCTCCTCGCCTTACTCCCCCCACCTCCACCAGCACTCTCCCCTCCTCTGATCTCTCGACCCACACTCTTCCCACCTCCCCCTCCTCCTCTTATCCCAGCCTCAGCATCCCTCTGGTACCCCAGTTCGTGAACTTCCAGATCGATAGCCCGCCGACAGCTCTTCATGAGATAGTAGCCGAAGAGACAGCAGAAGAAGGTGATGAGGACGAGGGTGAGGATTATGGCGTGGACGTAGTACATTGCTTGGAGATGTATGAGTGCGTGAGTGGTGTCGGTCTGTGTGCGGGAACGGTGTGGACTTATGTTTCGACGTATGAGTATAACAGCGGCTCTGAACAAGAGAGCGCGATGGTAAGACTGCGTGTCGACGCGCCCCAATGTCTCGCTGGTGTTGGAGGGCTGCGGGCGACTTTTGAAAGCGTGAGACGTGCTGCTATCCCTGTGCGGCCGAAAGCATGTTGGGAAGTGTAGGCAACGGGTGAGAGATGTGTCGAAGCGCGGTCATGGCGGTGGTGAGTTGTTGCGATGTCGCGGCCTAGAGAGAAATCCAACTTCACCTTCACCTGCTGAAAGCGGTCAAAAAGCATATAGTCATGTCCAACGTCGGATTTTGAAACGTTCCTCTAGAAGAGGCAAGTGGGTTAATAGTATGGATATTGTCTAATCATCATATATGTTATTACACGAGAGCATTGTATTCACTGCCCCGACATTCACTACGCAGCAGCAGTCCCCGCCTCAACAGGCTTAGGACTCGCTTTCTCGCCCCCACTCGGCGTAGCAAGAGCAATACTATCCTCTACACCCACATCCTTCTCCCCATCCATACCCTTTGCTTCCTCCTTCAACTGTTCTTGCACCGGCGTCTGCACCTTCGCAGCCGGCGTAGGTGTTGGCGGCGGCGGTGGCGCGACAACCTTCCTACTCGGACTACTCATCTCCCAAAACCGTCTCGGTACGTTCTTCGCCGGCGGCATACCCAGAAAGCCTTTTCCACCCATACTCTCCAGTGGTTTGGCTCTGCCTCCCACATAACATCCCAAATCGCCGCTCCACACGAAACCGCCTCCGACTACGCCTCGCAGTACACCGAAAGCGCGGGCGTCGCGGTATGCGATACCGGTCTCCGGATCACGGTACCGGGCAATGGTGTTGGTGATAGGACAGAGCTTTTGGCCTGGTTTGAGAACAATCTCTGGCTCAGCTTTGGGCGCGGCGTTCTTCCGGGGTGGTTTTGGCGGCGCGATGAGGGTTTGTTGGATGTAGTTTGCTGCTTCGGCTGGGGTCCAGTTGAAGAGTGCTGTGTAGAGCTGGACTAGGGCCGACTTGTCCTTTTCCTTCAGGAGAGAGGCTGCTGTTCTGGCTCGCGAGGAGGATGTTGGTGGAGCTTCGAGGTTGGGGAAGTTAGAGAGAATGAGGAGGTTGCGCAGGGCTCGACGTATGGCTTTGCGTCGCGGTGGCTGAGGGGGTAAGGCTGGTTTTTGGAATTGTGCGAGGAGAGCCTGTGGGCCGATTGCTGAGTCGCCATTTTGCTGGGGTAGAGAGGGGTGGAGTTGGTTGAAGAGGGCTGTTTGTGCGTCTGAAGGTTGATGCTGTTGATTCTGGAAGGTAGAGGCTTCCGTAAAAGGGAACGGGGGAAGTTCGTTGCCATGCATCGGCTGGGATTGCTGGTCCTGGGCGTATTGGTCGATACCATAGAGGAAGGAGTCTTGGCTGGGTGGTGCGAACATTACAGTGCTTGGATGCTGCATGCCGAATGAGCCCATGAACACGTCGCCGCCTTGTGATGCTGCTGCTGTCCATGGCTGTTGTGAGTTATCTGGTTGTGGGGGCATGGTTGCGGGTATTGACGGCATGTGTGTTGGGCTACTAAACTGATCCAGAGACGGAAAAGAAGGCTGTGCATTATCTGCGTGGTTATCTGGAGCTTGTACTGGAAGCTGTGTAGACTCTGACAGCGTCGACGTCTCCGCTGCCGTGACCTCCTTGTTGAGCTTTTCTTCGAGATGCTCCAGACTCGGTGCGTCCTTGCCTGTGTACTTGAGCTTATCATCAACCCAGATGCCCGGCCCGCTGTAATATCGGTAGAATGGCCCGTCGATCTGTCGGTTCTTCAGGGCGTCAATCTTGGCCTGCCTCTCTGCTGCCCTAGCTTCCTCTGCCTCTTCCCATCTGTGCAGGGTTTTCTTGTTGATGCGCTCATTTCGAGCAGCCTCAGCAAGCCTCTCAGCCTGCGTCAAAGGCTTCTCCTTGGACTTCATCTTCCGCGCCTCTGCAGCCTTCATCATAGCCAGGGTGTCATCGCGCCTCCGGTCCTTCTCCTTCAGCTTAGCCAGCGTGGCATCCTTGTTTGCCACTGTCTGTTTGCGCATCGACATTCGAACCGGGCCATCCTCTTCGGTGGGTAGCCATGATGCTCTCTCGGACTTCTTCTTGGGTCGCGGCGGCGCAAGTGTGGGCGATTGTGTGCGGGGAACGTCGAGCTTGACCTTCTTGCGCGCTTGAGCGGCGACTCGTGCAGTGAAGGGATTCGTCGTGGCCTTGCGCTTCTTATTGCGCTCTTGTCGCTCGGCCTTGCGCAGCTCCTTCTCGCCCGCCTCGTCCTCGTCGGCATCGTCATCGCCCTCTTCCGATGACGAAGAGTCCATGTTGTAGTCCTCCTGCTCGTTGACATCACCGCCTTGGAACTCCTCCTCGTTTGGCGCTTCCTCCCACTCCTCGCCCCATTCCTCCTCCTCGGCCGATTTGGCGAGCAGGATGGACATGCGAT
>Ga0265797_10010266_pt1 | contig 11958 bp, 11 predicted proteins | sample P2T30metagenome_FD_192433 | JGI IMG/M metagenome (GOLD analysis project Ga0265797, IMG submission 192433) | Plant litter microbial communities from East Loma Ridge, Irvine, California - P2 T30 | ecosystem: Environmental > Terrestrial > Plant litter > Unclassified | place: USA: California... | reverse complement strand
TACGCGCCGATCGCTGCGGGGTGCGTTTACTCGTTTTCTCACCGCTCTTTGGGTGAGCTTGCGATTGGACCGGGTTGGGTCAACGACGAGCAGGCTGTTTCCGACGAGGTTGATGTCGATGTCGATGCTGGTGATGGGGATGATGTGAGCCCGTGAAAGCAGTGGCTGACGGGATCGAAGAGTCGCCTTATCGCATCGCCGACGACGAGGTCAGACAGACAAATAGAAGACCAAGACACAGGATGCCTTGTCCTGCCTGCCGGTCACCTTCGAGACATGCAGCCATCAATGACCGCACACTGCGTAACAGCCACCGCATACCGCCCATTGTCTCTTCGCACTGGCAGTAGTTGTAGAACTATGTGGAAGCATTCCAACCACAAGGTAGGAGGTAATCCCCAGACCCAATTCCCGGGGCAGTCCAAAGATTGTTCCACGCTTCCACTCCAGTTCCAAACCTGCACAACTCACGCGTGCGGTCCTGCCCTAGAAGTCATCTCTCTACCATTGGTACCGTCCCAAGCCTTGGATCTTCTTCACAAGCCGCTGCCACGCACCCGACGCGCTCCCAAAGCAACGTGAAAGCATGAAGTAAGCAGCATCGGCAGTCTGTTATATCTTCATGCGCCGGCACACGGGTCAGCAATGGCAGTGTGCCGTGTGTACCTTAGCAGCAGCAGCAGCAGCTGTCCAACATAATTGTCCCATGCGTTTTTTGCCGGCGCCGGCGCCGGGCTGTGTGTCTCTCTACTTCCTTCCCACCACGTTGACCTTGAAATGCACTCCGCAATCGCCGCAACCGGAGGCACGACATACTTGCATATGCGTTTCCTGCCTTTTGCTGCACCCCGCCGACGCAGGGCTTTGTCTAGTTTAAGTTGTTTGAGAGAGCAGAAGCGGTCGACATGCTTAAATTTGGCGTGTCGTAGGAATTGACTCTGCAGTGGTTCGGCGTTTTTGTTCCCATTGTTTGGTGGCTGCAACAAGGGCAGGTCCTTGACCACGGAATGCGCGAGGCCTCTGTATGACGGCGGATACGAGCATGCAGGCGTCTTTGTATATGTACAGTCAGCATGCGCGCTCGTCCTGACTCGAGGTTTACGAGTCGTGCGGTATGGACTAGTCGAGTCGTGTTTGCGCATTGCGCATTGCGAACGTGCAAAGGGATCCTTGCTATCTGAGCGTGCGCCAGTGAAGATGGCGTCCGGCATACTACTCAGTGGCATGGATCTGTAAACTCGAGGTCTTACATCGGTTGGAAATGTCATCTTGACTTATCTTTGGACATGCGCAGAGTACAATAGGCATATGCCAGTGCTCCAGCCAGCGGTCATCGTGTACAAACCGTTAAGGAAATGAAGCACGCTTCACATATGTCTGCTGGCGAATATGCGGCGATGCCCATACCATGCTGAACTCGCCATTATGTGTGGTTATAGCATCAATATGGAACTGAGAGACTACAGGCAATAACTCTCGTTAACGAAGTAGTAGGCAACGACTCTGGCGGTGCTTGCCCACCATGCCATTACTGGTCCTTTCACGTCAAGTGTCGCCTTCCCTCTTCCCTCACATGAGACAATGTATCCCTGACACAGGTAGTTCACAACCGTCACCATTAGCATCTCAACACCTCCAACCGCCGCATCAATATTGTCCCATCTTTATCGGCAACCCAAGCTCTGAATGAAAGATGCAGCGTCCTGCCGACGGTACCCTTCCCTCCAAAGATCCCGAACCGCGCGGCTTCAAGTCGAAAGCATCTCGTTATTTCAACCGAACACCCTCATTTGCATCGTTCAAGTCTGCACCGGCTACGACAGGGTCGAACAACAAAGCAAGCGGAGTGAGCGATACTGGCAAGAACACCAATCCCATATACAAAGCTGGGCGGAGCGTATCCTTTCTGGCTTCCAAGCTATTGTTTTTCAAGCGTAAGAGGGCCATCATGACATATTTCCTTCACTTACTGACCTATTCTGCAGGGCTTCGGAGCAAGTCTGAATCGCACATGGATTCCCGGGCACCATGTGAAGCCGATGCGTCGTCGACTGAACCCGCAGTATCATACCTGCCAGCATCCCATCCGAAACTTCCTTGGCCAAGTACTGGCGGCCTGGATCATGCCAACACGCATCTATACACCTTCGGAGTCGGATCCAACGACTATCTTCCTCCACGACCTGTGGCAAAATCTGCATTGCCGCAAGATGCCTTCCTACAGCCGCAGCGGAAGCGATCAGTGCGATTCGCAGATGTGGCTCCAGCTCCCTTTGACGGTTCCTACAGCTACCAAGAGTTCGAGTCTGAGGGCAGTGTTGGAGAGAGTAGAAGCAGGCTTGGACACCGCCTGTCAGAATGTTTCGAGAACTTCAACGGCATGGTGAGTCTCATGAATGGCAATGATACAGTCCTGCATCGCCAAGGTACCCGCGCACGTCCAGCCGTACCGCACATCGACACCACTCCAATCACAATTGGTAGCATGAGTAGATCTCCGAGCGCAGCCTCATCAGCACAAACATCGGGCCAGCTCACAAGCGCCTCACCTGTCAGTACTGCGTCGACGGCGGCTACCTCTTTCGGCTCATCGCCTCGCTCGTTCTCTTCGGTCAGAAGATATGCTGCGAACGATGGCCACAGTCTCAATCAAATGCTGCCGGCCGGGGACGATATGCTACTGCCACCCATTGAGGAAGACACAGGCCGTTTCCTCATGATTCCTCAGCAAGAGACCACGATCGCTGGTGAGCCATCAATTGCAACTGTCGAAGCTGTAGCTGCTGCGAAGACATTCCTCGAGATACACTTCAACAACTTGCTGCTCGAACCAGTCTCACCCCGTACGCTTCGTCGCAGACGGCTGGAACAGGATCTCAGCAATCACAAAGCAGATCACGAAGAGCGTACCAAAGCTCGCCGCATGTGGTTGGCTTCCGAGAGTGACCATCTACGCCAGATGCGCGCTCTGAAAACAAGCTCCATAGCCCGCCACAATGTCAAAGGCATCTCAATCGCAGGCTACGATGTTGTGCGTGTTCTCGGTAAAGGCAGCTTCGGTGTGGTGAGGTTGGTGACTGAACACAGTCAGCTTCGACCTGCTCACAGAGAATCGGCCATTGCAGGCAGCCTCGATCCCGCTAATTGTACGGTGGGCCGCGCTCTGCCTACAGGCAAGCCTCTCTCGGATGTTTTTGCCATGAAAGTTATTCGCAAATCCGAAATGCTACGCGGCTGTCAGGAAGGACACTTGCGCGCAGAACGCGACTTTCTCGTCAACGCCGAAGGTTCTCGATGGGTTGTCCCACTGATCGCAAGCTTCCAAGACAACACCAATCTTTACCTCGTGATGGAATACATGATTGGCGGTGACTTCCTAGGTCTGCTCTTGCGAGAAGACGTTCTCGATGAAGCTGTCGCCAGGTAGTACGTGGCAGAGATGATACTTTGCATCGACGAAACTCACAAGATGAACTGGATCCACCGGGATGTCAAGCCGGACAACTTCCTGATCAGCGCATCTGGTCACCTCAAAATCTCGGACTTTGGTCTGGCTTTTGATGGACATTGGTCGCATAGCCAGGCATACTACTCCAACCATCGCAGCTACCTCCTGGATAAGCTTGGCATCAACATCTCAGGAGACGAACATGATGCCGTGGAAAATAACATCATGAATGGAGCTGTTGACCAGGACTCACGGCCACCCAGCAGAACGCCGTCTTACAACAAACGGGATGCGGAAGAGAACGCAAAGAGAGAAGGGCTCTTGAACTGGCGCAATCGCACTGAACGACGCAAGCTTGCGAGAAGCGTGGTTGGTACGAGCCAGTACATGGCGCCCGAGGTGATCCTGGGCCAGGCGTATGACGGGCGCTGCGATCTGTGGAGCATCGGCATCATCCTGTACGAGTGTTTTTACGGTCGCACACCTTTCTACAGCGAGAACAGAATGATGACCAAAGAGAGCATCGTTTCACACAATTCGACACTCTTCTTTCCTCGCCATGAGCGCTGGTCTCGCCCAAGCACCGAAGCACGTGTCTGGCTGCCTCCTCCGAGCGACCTCGCCCTGGACCTTATGCAAAGTATCTTGACAGACAAAGATCAGAGGCTGAGCTCGCGACAATACCGACAGAACGAAGCCGCCAGGATCAATCGCAGGCCATCAAACCCCATGGCCGCACAAGTGAGGCATGTATATCCCAATGGTTCTGAGGACATCAAAGCACATCAGTTCTTCCAAGGCATACCGTGGTCGCACATGCACCTCAGACCGCCTCCATTCGTACCTCGTGTAAGAGAGAGGCAGTCGATAACAAAATACTTCGAGGACGAAAAGGACATCGTGAGCGAAGAGTCCTCCGTGTACAGAAGTACAAGGGACGAAGTAGTCACGACTGATCACCTCAACACTGCCGAGCGCTTGCAACAAGAGAAGGTCGATGTTGGCTTACAGGCATGCTCTGACGCAGAGTTCCAACGAATCAGAGAACACTATGGTGCATCGTACGCTACCTGGAAGTCCGAACGCATGGCATTCTTGCGCCGGCAGCGCCAGGAGAAGGACGATGAAGACACCGAGGTCTGTAAGCCGAAGAAAGAGAAGAAGAGGCCAAGGGACAAAGTGCTCAGAGATGCGGTTGTGGGAAAGAAAGTGATGGAGATTCGGAAGAAGAAGGCGTTCTTTGGTTATACATACCGCAGGCCGAAGCCTTTGGTGCTTGACCTTACGTGTCGAGCTGCGGGTGGAAGGAGAAGCTCGAGACCTACGATTCTTCCCGTTGATGGTTCTGTGGATGTTTGAGGAGAATAGTTCTGACGCCGGGAGTTGCTTCGTGTACCTAAGAAATCGTGATAATTAGGCATTGAACCCTAACATTTCGACGTGACAAGAGTCTTGGATCCAGAATTGCGTTGCTCGTGTTTCGGAAAGATCGATCTCACATCAACTCAAACGTGACTATCATTTTCGCCAGCCACGCAACGCTGCTACTTCCTCCCTTCTTCCTAAGCCTCTCAGCGACCTTTTACCATCAAATCATCATGTCAGACCACCTCCTCCCTACACCGTCCCTCATCCATCCCTTCATATCCTAAAAACATCCCTAAAAAAAATGCCTTCAGACATCCCCATGAGCTCGTTCAAATTCGACCCGGAGAGCTCAGCAGGGCCACCACCCCAACTCAAACGCGTCTGGACAGCACACATCCCTCCCATCCGCTCCCAGTACAAGCCCATCTACGGCTGGCAACTCGCCTTCGCCATCTTCGCGCTGCAGTTCGCCAACATGATGACCTTCGTCGACTCCATGGCCACGCCCATGCTCATGGCGACGCTGTCCAAAGACCTCAACGCCGCCAGCACCATTGTCTAGGCGGCAATCTCGGCCTCGATCGGCGGAGTCATCGGCCAGGTCATCATGGGATATCTCAGCGATCAGTTCGGCCGGAGGTACATGCTGCTGCTGAGCTATGCTGCCATGACTGTCATCGCTTTGCTCACGGGGTTCGTGGCGAGCGATGTTCAGCTGTTCATCCTGCGCGCTCTCAATGGCGTTGCTTCCGGCGCGGTCGGGACGCTGGTCAACGCTGCTTTGAGCGACTACACCCCGTTGGACACGAGAGGTAAATACCAAGGCTTGCAAGGTGTGACAGTCTTCATCGGCGGCCCGATCGGCATGATTGGCGGCGCTGCTCTTGCGTCCATCGGCTCCTGGCGAGTGCTCTACTACGGGATCGAAGCTCCCTTCTGCTTCCTCTCCCTGGTAATGGCATACTTCTGGTGTCCAGCAACCCTGCCACCGCCCACCGCCCGCGAGATCTGGGAAAGCATCAAGACCATCGACTACCTAGGCATCCTCTCCATTTCCACAGCCGTCGTCTCAGGCCTCATCGTCCTCTCGCAAGCCGGCCGGCAATGGCCTATCGACGACCCGCGCATCATCGCCCTGCTCGTCGTCTGCGGCATCAGCACGACGGCTTTCCTGTGGTCGGGCTTCCTCTACCGCCAAATCCGCCCCGTGATCCCCTTCCGCATGTTCCGCAACCGCACTGTCTTCGTTATCGTAATCCAGCAGTTCCTCGTCGGCACCGTCTACTGGGCTTTCCTGTACTTCATCCCGACGTACCTGCAATTCATTCACGGCATGAACCCGCTGCAGTCCGGCATACACATGCTGCCCTGGCTGTTCGTCCACGGGTTCTGGATGACGACGTCTGGCGAGGTGATGACGCTGCACATCGGCTCGCGTCAAATCTCTTACGGGCCTATGATGTGGTTCGGTTTTGCTTGCTTGACAGCCGCCTGCGGTGGGATCTCAGCAGCCAGGACGACGAGCACCGTCGTTGGATTAGAAGTGCTGTTCGCTTTTGGTACAGGCTCGGTCTTCCAGAACTCCGTCGCAGCACTGCAATCGCACACCGACCAAGACGAGTCCGCTGTTGTCTGCGGCGTGCGCAGCATGGTGCGTGGAATCGGCGGCTCAGTAGGCTCGGCCATCGGCTCAGTGATCATCACACACGTCCTCCGGTCCGACCTTCCTGAAGCGTGGAAGTCGCTCGGCACGTCGACGTTTTCAAAGCCGCCTTACGATCGGATGTCGCAGACCGACGCGAAGCAGACCATCTTCGCTTACGAGCATGCCTTTGGGTGGGTGTTCTTGATCGGTGCAATTGCGATGGCGTTGTGCGTTCTGATCTGCGCATTGATCTCTGATCACGGGTTGCAGAGAGAGGAGATCCAGCAGAAGGAGAGGCGCATGTCCGCGGAGCACATATAAACCTTGCTTGTCGTTTTCCGTATCTTGATAACCTGCAATCAATGAATGATCTCCTCTGGTACTTGGAGTCAGGTCCAGTCAAAATGTGTCATATGCAAAGCTGCCTCGAAGTGCTGTCTCGACTGTATTACAGCCAACGTGCTTTTGCCACCATTCATATCACACGCGCACGATTGGAAAGCAACGTCTACGGGAATATCAGTTGTTTTTCTTTGAACCAAAGCATGGGTATCATTTCGATCGGCCTTATTCTCATCTTGTACACACACACTTCCCAGGCGCGAGCCAGGCAGGCCGAGTCTCGCCTTTATGATACACGAAAATCCTCTCTCCTATATCTCTCAGCAGAATACCCCCCAAAAGCACCCGTGGCTGGTAGGCATACTTTGGGAAGATTCGAGTTCCCTCAAGAACGCGGCCGTTCAATCATCTTCGCGTCAATGTGGCTCCCTGTTGCTGCGCTGGCTGGCAACAAAAGCACGCAAAGACCGTTTTTCAGCCTCCCTTACGTGCACCAGCGTTGCCGGCTCGCTCGCTGAGCTTCCTGCGCTCTCCTTCCAGAACCTTCTTCACTTGGTTCAGAACTTGCTGCTTCTGCGCCGAGCCCTTGCAGTCCTCGGGGCGGTACGGCGGCGAGATGATAACCGCTTCGTGCGCGATCATCTCGACATTGTGCCAGCGGATGGGAATGTTACTGTGAATGTTCATTAGCTCACAACGTCCCTGGTGTCCAAGAACATGCCAATAAATGGCATGCTCCTTATAAAATGTCACACTCACACTCTCTTCAACGCATCGTAAATAGCCTGCGCCTCTTTGCTCACGCCCTTGCCCCGGTCCGCGGCCTGGTCCTTCAGCTGTGCAATGCGCGCGGTCTCGCGGTCTTTCAGACGCTTGGTGTCTACGGGCGGGAGGGCCGAGGGCTGCTGCTGGGAGGCAAGCGATGTGATCTGGAAGTTCTGGACGCGCGAGACGGGGATGATGTGGTAGTCGCCGGAGTCGCTGGCGGCGGTGGGGCGGGTATTGATTGCTACGAGGTTGAGGACGGGGCATGCGGTGAAGAGGGTGCCTTCGTAGGTTTGCGGGTTGGGAGCGGTGGTGGTGAGCTTGATGCTGGAGAGGACAAGCGTTAGTTTGTGCTTTGATTGCTTACTTGGTTTATTAAGTGCAAGAGGAAGAACATAGTAGCCAACATACCGTGCTCCAATGGCCTTGCCCAGCGCCTCAACGGTGTCCACAGGCGCAGGAGTGTTGGCTTTAGGCGTCGCGACCTTCGTAGTCTTCGTAGTGTTCGCCATGCTAGCAGAGGAGGAACCCGTCAAGCCAAGCGACAAATCTCTATCAATCAATCCAACTCTTTCTCAAAAGGCTGTGTCCTAGTCGAAAGCTCTAGCGCCGTCCTCGAAGTGTCCGACCCAAAGCAGGCGCATAGACTTCTGGTCGGCTCGCTCCTCGTGCTCTTGCGGAAGCCACGCAACGCGAAGTGAAGGCAATGCAGCAGCGAAAGGAGTGACGAGAAACGGAGTCGCGGCAAGAAGGAGGAGGAAGGACGAGAAAAACGAGGCTGACGGGGCGGCCTCGCGTGCGACTATAGTACTGATACAGTGAGGTGTGTCGAGGTCTATGGGAGGCTAGGACTGTGCTGTAAACCGGGGTGTGGCTCGTGCGCAGCTTAAAGGGACCTTGGACGCAACGCAATTCATACGGAGGTAAGCCTTGTGGCACAGACACGGTAGTACATAGGTAGGATGAAGGCACGGCTGTCAAAAGTAGTGCGACGTTTGGTGTGATGCAATTTCATTCATGTAAACTGTCAAGCCTCCTCGTCTATTACCGCGCTTGGTCTGCCCGAGACACCCAACCAGCAGCCAATATCGCCCTCGAAAGAAAAATACAACAACCCGATTTAAACAAGGGTAGAAGCTCGAATGAGCCACAAGAATAAAAGAGATACGAAAAGAGACGGCCCCGTAATCGGGGCTTCCAAAGAAATTGTTCGTTCATGGCGAAAGCCGCTGCTTTTCAAGATGAAACGCGTTGTTCCCAGATCGCACCGTATGTCATTCATTCACTCGTGTCGTGTTTGACAAATGAAAAGATCCTGGAAAGGAAAAGTCGAGAGGCTTGAGTACAAGCTTCGGAGTTGCAGGGCATGTATGCAGAATTGTCTTGCGGAGACTCGGTAGAAGACGATGCGTGCGCAAAGCACTTCTCTTGAAATATAGAGGCTCTTGAAGCTTTAGTGATCAGCCCGCAGGTTTGTTGTAGAGTGGAGTCATGCTGGAATCCTGGTGGTAAAACGTATACTGCCGATGTGACGCGGAGAATATTCATCAATGTATGTCGTAATTTTCGTAATGTCGCCTGTCTTCGACATTGGTGCCTGTGCCCGTTGCGGTAAATTTCTGGTGTGTCTGTCTTGAGAACGCCGTTTGAATGCTGTCAATTGTGCAGGTGTTTAAGAGTGCTCGGTCTGGTGCCTCTTTCGCATCATTGTGTGGGCTGTTGGTCCACCGCGAGTTCTTTCAAGCGCTGCTGGAATGGCTGAGGATTGACATTCGAAGGAATGTATGAGCGCGGGAAGGTATTGAATTGGCGCGTAGCAGCAGATTCAACAAAAGGCGACCCGAGTCGTGGAGTTGGCTCTGCCATCCGGCGAGGTACTGTACGCGCTCCAAGTAAAGAGAAATCCGGTTGCTCAGGTCTGTCCGACATTTCCTGGTCATTACTGACTGGGGTGAGCTGCGGCTGAGCGGGAGGCGCAGGAGGCGTCTTTGCCATGACTGGTGGGGTGAACAACCTGGCAAGACTGTCGGCAGCACTGGTGGCACCAACAGTGAAGCCGCGGTTGCGGACAATAGGCACTGCGTTCGACGAAGCAAAGATGTCCTGAACTGCAGGACGCTTCGGCTTATCGTCGTCAGGACGGAAACGGCGTTTCAAGGATCGTGGCGCAGTCGGAGCACCGGAACTTTCGAAAGGCGAGTCAAGTGAGGGACTCGCAACATTGAAGTCAGATCGTCCCCATGATTTCGCCGAGCTCTTGAGAATGTGGCTTCTCTCATCGAAAGGCGACGCCAATGGAGCGGACGACACGAAGTTTGAATGCAAGCCAAGACCTGACTGAAGCGATTGGCTCTTTTGGTGAGCCTGTGAGCGGCCAATGCGTGCAAACCAATTTTCGGGTCTCTCGCTCCTTTGCGACTGAGGGCGTGGCTGCTGGACACTGTTGTTAAGCTGAGCAAGTGGACCATCCGGCTGCATCGAAGGGTTCGTAGAAGTAATGAGAGACATCTTCATGTCAGAACCAGAGAATGCAGTAGATGTGCTAGATGCAGAAGGCGCAATCGGCTCAGAAGGTGCCGAGGGCACGGATGAAATAGATGGCGCTGCTGGTGCCTCTGATGTTTGTGTATCAGAACCCAGCGCGGTGAAAGGAGATGGGCTGCGTGTTCGCAGGAGGCGCTGGTAATGAGCAGAGAACGATGGCTTGTTCTTGCACAGGTGGCGAAGTCTTTTGCGGGTAGCACCTTCTGATCGAGGCCACTGAGGTTGTTTGACCTCGCGACATGCAGCAGAGCCTTCAGGACGGATAGTATCGGGAGAGGCCTCGCGATGGGTTGGTGACGACAGCATTAGATCGTACGCACCCAAAGCTGTTGAGCGACGTTCTCTCCATGTACGCTTTGCTTTGGCAGCAACACGGTAGCAGACGCCGAGAGGTGGCGTGGTACCCGGTAGCATCTTGAACGGGGTGACAATCGGGTCTGCTACGTAGGCCATGTAGGTCATCCAAAGGTGATCGTCCATAGCTGCAGTCCACTTCGTCTGACGATGAGTCTTCATTCGCTTTGCGAGTGGCGAAGCTGACATGGCTGGCGAAGTGATCATTCTGTCTTTGGGAAATTCGTCGTCCATGAATGGATCTGCGCTTTCGCTGTCTAGGCTCAAGCTGGCGCTGTAAGGCGCGGAGAAAGCACCGCTTCCGATCGATGAGATGGAAGAATCAGAAAGAGCAGAGCAAACAGAGCCAGCGCGTGCATAGATCGGCCTTCTGTCGCGGCTGTCGTTTATAAGACCCCATTCATGCGTGGGACTCTCGATGTTCTCGTAAGGAACGGTGATGCGAGGCGCTGGGGTCTTCGGCGGAGTGATAGCACGGTGCATGAGCGATGCGGGCGCGAGGTAGCCGTGCGACGGTGTCATTGATGGCAAGTGTGGGCTCGACAACGGGTCTGCTGCTTCCGACATTTCGATAGTAGGGATGGCATCGTCGTAGGTGTCAATCTGCTCTCCAAGCGGCAGAGACGCGCGCGACTTCCTCTTTACTTTGTATGTCTGTCGCGGTGGAGGCGGCGGTTGTGTGGTTGGGAGCTCCTCGTGGCGCTGGTCGGGCGTGGTGGGATAGTCGAAATCGGAGCGCTGGTACGGGTCGGCGTGTGGGAGCGCGATGGCCAGCGAAGGGCGATGTTCGGCCATGATGTCCAAAAATACGCGAATAAAAAAATTCGAGCGAGTGTATGAGGTTCTATGTATGCTCAGGAATCGATAGGTGGTGTCCTTTGACGCGAAAGGACAGGCGTGGAGTGCGCAGGCGGTTTGTCGCAAGATGACGGGCGCGCGTGGTGCCGGGGGCGAGGATGCGACGCGATTCTAGCACAGAGTGAGCATGGCGGAGGAGGCGAAACGCGGACGAGGGTGTCGACGGCGGCGTCGTCTGGAGAGAGTTGCGGCGACAGCGAAACAGGGCGGAGCGGTGTTGGTCGCGGTGTTGGTGTGCGAAGGGGATTCGAGGCGCACTGCGCGAGTTGGCGGCGGCAGCAGTAGGCAGGCAGGCAGAGCGGTGGGCGAGGGCAAGCGCGACTAGCAATGCAGGAGGCGCTCGGGCCCACAGGACTGAGTCTACTGGTCTCTGGGTGGCGCCTGGCTGCTCGGGTCGAGGGGGAAGGGGAGTGGAGTGTGTGGGAAGCAAGTCGCAAGTCGCAAGTGTGGCTCAGGCGGGCGGCGGCGCGAGGCGTGAGGCGTGAGGGATCGAAATCTGCGCTGCTCCGTCTGCCTGCCGTCTAGCGCACGATCACGATGTCTGTGAGGCGCTTTCTTGTTTGATGGATGACGCCGCCGTGGTGAACCCTGGTGCGAGTGAGACCTGGAGGGAGCCGGCGTGAGGCGTGAGGCG
>Ga0265797_10010265_pt1 | contig 11958 bp, 9 predicted proteins | sample P2T30metagenome_FD_192433 | JGI IMG/M metagenome (GOLD analysis project Ga0265797, IMG submission 192433) | Plant litter microbial communities from East Loma Ridge, Irvine, California - P2 T30 | ecosystem: Environmental > Terrestrial > Plant litter > Unclassified | place: USA: California... | reverse complement strand
CTCTCGTACGACGCCGACTCGCGCGTGTCCACGCGCACGTCGCCGACGGGCGAGGTGGAGCGATTCGAGTACGACCCCGTGGGTCGTCTCGTGAGTCGCACGATCCCGGGCGCCGGGACGGCACGGTACCGCTGGGACTCCGTGGGTCGTCTCGTCGGCAGCCACGACCTCAGGTTCGGACGGAGGAGCTTCCGGTACGACGACGCGGGGCAGCTGGTCGCCGTCGTGAACGGCCTCGGCGGCGTGACCTCGTACGACTACGACGAGCGCGGTCGCCCCGTCACGATCACCGACCCGGCCGGCGGAGTGACCCGTCGCGCCTACGATGCCGCGGATCGCGTGACGGCCGTGACCGACCCTCTCGGGCGGACGACGAGGTACTCGTACGACGCCGCGGGGCGTCTCGTCGCACGGACGGACCCCGACGGGCACCTCCTCGAGAACGGGTACGACCGCGCGGGCCGGCAGAGCAGCGTGAGCGTCGACGGCGCGGTGGTGCTCGAGATCTCCCGCGACCCCTTCGATCGAGCGGTCGTCGTGAGCGATCACAGCAGGGGTGAGGGGCGTTCGATCGAGCACGAGCTGCGGTACGACCGACGTGGACTGCTCGTCCGTCGATCGCGGGGTGCCGAGTCCATGACATGGGAGCGCGACGCCGACGGCGCCGTCGTCGCCCGTACCGGCCCCACGGGTTCGCGGACGGAGTACCGACGTGATGCGAACGGTCGGGTCGTGGGGGTGGCGCTCGACGGTGCGCACCTCGGAGGCGTCACGTACGACCGGGCGGGCCGCGTCGTCGAATCGATCGCGAGCGACCTCGTGCAGACGTGGTCGTACGACGGCGGCGTCGTGGTGGAGCACAGCGCGACCCGCGCGAGCGGAGTCGACCGGACCCGCGTCGAGCACGACGCCGATGGGCGCATCTCGGCGGTGGAGCAGGGCGGCGGTCGAGTCGAGTACCGCTACGACGACGCCGCGCAGCTCGTGGGCGCGCAGGCGAGGGGAGGCGCCGGGCGCACCTGGCGGTACGACGTGGCCGGCCGGCTCGTCGTCGAGACCGTCGACGGGGTCGAGACCCGACGGGAGTACGACGCGGCAGCCCAGCTCGTCGCCACCGAGACGCTCGGCGTCCGTGTGGAGTACGTGCACGACGGCCTCGGGCGGCGGATCCGCCGCACCGAGCCGGACGGCACGACGCGGCAGTACGCCTGGTCGGATCTCGGGCGTCTCGGCGGCATCGTCGACCGCGACCGTGACGGCGCGGAGATCGGACGGATCGACGTCTGGGTCGACGGCCTGGGTGAACTCGCCGAGGCAGGAGGAGCGTCGATCTGGTGGGACTCCGCCGCAGCCGTGCCGGCGCTGGCCTGCCTCGGGCCAGCACCCGTGCTCGCGCTCCCCGGCGGGGTCACGGCGATCGACGACGCGGTCCTGTCCAGCGGGTGGCGCGCGGCGCGCGCCACGGACGTCGACGACCCGTGGGAGGCGCTGGCCGCCGTGTCGAGTCCCGGTTCGGGTCTCGGGCTGCCCGACGGCATCGGCCTCACGGCAGGCGGCGGTCTCACGATCGGCGGCCTCGACTGGCTCGGCGCCCGCGTCTACGACCCCTCGGCACGGGGATTCCTGTCGACGGACCCGATCGTGGCGACGCTCGGCGCAGGATGGGCGGCCAACCCCTACTCGTACGCGGGCAACGACCCGCTGCAGGCCCTCGACCCGCTGGGCCTCAAACCCGCCACCGACGCCGACCTCAAGGCCTACAACGACGCCAACCAGGGCCTCATCGTCGATGCGGCGAAGGAGGTCTGGTCGCATCGGGAGGCGATCCTCGCCGGAGCCATGATCGCGGGGAGCGTCGCTCTGATGTTCGTGCCCGGTGTCAACATCCTCGCGCTCGCCGCAGGCGGCGCCCTCATGGCGGGCGGGTTCAGCATCATCCAGCAGGGCCCGGACAGCGGGAACGTCGACTACAAGCAGGTCGGTCTGCAGATGCTGATCGGAGGCGCCGCGGGTGCCGCCGGCGGAGCCGCTGCGATCGCGGCGTCGAAGGCCGCTCCGGCGGTGACCCAGGCCGTGGCGCCGGTCGTCCAGCGGATCGCGTCTCCGATCGGCCAGCGCGTCGCCACGGCCGCCGTGGGTCGGGCCGGCCAGGGCGCCGTCGCCGCGGGTGTCGAGGGGGCCACGAGCAACGTGCTCGACTACGGTCTGGACCCGAAGCAGGACCACTCGTTCGCGGGCTACGTCGGCCAGGGAGTGAACGGCTTCGTCGCCGGGTCGGCCACGAGCGGGATCTCGAGCATGATCCCCGCTCCTTCGTCGACGAACATCCTGTCCGATGCCCTGCCGTCGCTGAGCCCGCGGTGGAACGCGGCGGGTGAGGGGCTGCTCGACATGGGCCAAGATGGCTTGGTGGGCGGGACGTCGGAGCTCGCGCAGTACGCGCTGGATCCCGACCCCGAGACAACTGCCGGGCAGGCGTTCTCGAACGGCTTCTTCTCGGGAGCCGAGGGACCGAGCCTTCCGCGACACTGACCGGCCGCATCACGAGCCGTCTGACGAGAGAGATGAATGACCATGTCGAATTCGCACCGTTCCGCGGCAGCACCACCGAGAAAGCGTTCGGTTCGCCGCGCGCGGCTCATCCTGATCGGCGGGCTCGCAGTTTTCGTGGTGTTCGTCGGTACGTTCGGCGTCGGACCTCATGTCCTCGAGTCGTACGACTCCTCTCACCGAGAAGGACTCACCTGCAGGGTCGACTCGGTGGACGCCCTGTCGGGGCGGAGCTCGAGCCGGACGGGGATCGGCGGTGCCTCCGCGCTGGTGAGGGTGCAGACCGACTCCTGCGGCGTCCTCGACATCCGCGACGGGGTCACTCCTAAGAACGTCGACGCCAAGGCGGCCGAGCTGACCGAGGGCGAGACCTACGTGTTCTCGGTCGGCGCCGGCTCGCTGCGGATCGAGGGCCTGCTCGGATTCTTCAAGCAGGAGCCGCCCATCTACGACTTCCGCCCCGTCAGCTGACATTCCAGACAACTGAGAAAACAGCCCGGAGTGAAGATGGGGGGCGATGTCTGACGTCCATGAGCGCCGCCGGGCTGCGCCGTCCCGCACTGCGAGATCCGTGCGCCGCCAATGGATCTCCTTCGTCGGAGGCGTCACCGCGCTGGTGCTCTGCATCGGCTTCTTCTTTGCGGGGCCGCTCGTGCTCTCGTCCTACGACCGATCTCATCGTGAGTCGTCGACCTGCACGGTCGAGTCCGTCGACGGCATCTCCGGTCGGACCTCGAATCGAGGGGTCGGTGGCGCATCGGCCCTTGTGCGCGTCCAGACGAAGGAGTGCGGCGCGCTGGACATCCGAGAGGGCGTCACGACACGCAACGTCGACGCCAAGGCGGCCGAGCTGACCGAGGGCGAGACCTACGTGTTCTCGGTCGGCGCCGGCTCGCTGCGGATCGAGGGCCTGCTCGGATTCTTCAGGCAGGAGCCGCCCATCTACGACTTCCGCCCCGCTGCGTGACGACGGCGCCCTCGGGGCTGTCACCGCGCCTCCTGAGGTCGTAAGCTCGTCGGTGGTCTCGCGCTCATCGAATCGATTCGGTGACGCCCCGACCGGCCGGAGGCGCGGGTCGCCTCCGACGCCCCACCCGGCCCGTTCGACGGAGAGCCCCGGGCCACCGCCGCCCGACACCTCCCACCCCAGCGAAGGCAGCCGCCCGTGAACACCCTCTCCACCCGTCGCAAGACGTTCGCCCTGATCGCCCTGGCCCTCGGCGGCTTCGGCATCGGCTCGACCGAGTTCGTGGCCATGGGGCTGCTGCCCAACATCGCGCAGGATCTGCTGCCGGGGCTGTACGCGCAGTCGTCCGACGAGGGCATCGCCCGCGCCGGCTGGCTGGTCAGCGCCTACGCGCTCGGCGTCGTCGTCGGGGCACCCACCATCGCCGCGATGTCGTCGCATCTGCCGAAGAAGAAGCTGCTGATGGGCCTGCTCGGGCTGTTCGTGCTCGGCACCGTGCTCTCGGCCGTGCTGCCCTCGTTCGGCTGGGTGCTCGGCGCCCGGTTCTTCGCCGGTCTGCCGCACGGCGCCTACTTCGGCATCGCCTCGATCGTCGCCGCGACCATCATGGGGCCCGGCAACCGCGGCAAGGGCGTCGCGCTCGTCCTCAGCGGGCTGACGATCGCCAACGTGATCGGCGTCCCCACGATCACCGCCCTCGGCCAGGCGCAGGGCTGGCGCGTCGCCTACCTCGCGGTCGCCGCGATCTTCGCACTCACCTTCGTCGCGGTCGCCCTCGCCGTGCCGCACCTCGAGGGCGACTCGTCCGCCTCGATGAGGCGCGAGCTCAGCGCGTTCCGCAAACCCCAGGTCTGGCTCGTGATGGGCATCGGCGCGATCGGCTTCGGCGGGTTCTTCGCGGTCTACAGCTACATCGCCAACGCCGTCACCGAGGGTGCGGGCGTCGACGAGGGCGTCGTGCCGTGGGTGCTCGTCGGCGTCGGGGTCGGCATGACCATCGGCAACGTCATCGGCGGATGGGCCGCCGACAAGAACCTCAAGGCGGCCCTGACCGTCGGGTTCGTCGGGCTCATCGCCGCTCTCGTCGCCTACGCGCTGCTCGTCGACGGCATCGTCGGCATCTTCGCGACGACGTTCCTGCTCGGGCTCGTCAGCTCGATGATCGGCCCGTCGGTGCAGTCGCGCCTCATGGAGGTCGCCGGCGAGAGCCAGGTGATCGGCGCCGCCCTGAATCACTCGTCGATGAACCTCGGCAACAGCGCCGGCGCCTACCTCGGCGGGGCCGTCATCGCCGCGGGCTTCGGCTTCGCCGCCCCGGGCTGGGTCGGAGTCGCCCTGGCCCTCGCCGGCGTCGTGCTCACGGTCGTGAGCTTCCGTCTGCAGAAGAGCGGCGACGCCCGTCAGGCGGCGCTCTGCGCGGCGGCCGCCGAGGCGGACCACAAGGAGGACACCGACAGCGGCTCCATCTTCATCGTGCAGAACTGACGGAGGCGCGGGTCGGCGCGAGAGCCGACCCGCGCCTCCGGCAGGGGGACGCTAGAAGCTGGTCTGCGTCGGCAGATCGGTCTGCAGCAGGATGCCGTCTTGGATGGCCCGCTTGCGGAGCGCCACCTTGGTGCCCACGTCGTAGCCGGCGACGCGGTACTTCTCGCGGATCCGCTTGAGGTAGCTCTTCGCCGTCTCTTCGCTGATGCCGAGCTGGTACGCCACGGCCTTGACCGGCTCGCCGCCGCCGTAGAGGGCCATGACTCGTCGCTCTTGAGCGCTGAGCTTCGGCACGCCCCCGACCTCGGCCGCGTTCAGGGCCAGGTCGAGCTCGGCCGAGATGTACGACTCGCCCTGCGACGCCGAGCGGATGGCCTCGACGATCATCTCGGCGTCCTCGCTCTTCACGAGGTAGCCGAGCGCGCCCGCGGCGAGTGCCTCGCGCACGACGTTCGGCTCGGAGTACGTGCTCATCAGCACGGTCTTGACGCCGGTGGTCTTCAGCGTGTTGATCTTGAGCGAGATCGGGATGCTGTCTTTCAGATCGAGGTCGAGCAGCACGACGTCGACGGGGAACTCGGGGTGCGTCAGCAGCTCGGGCCACGAGGCCACGGCGGCGACGACGGAGATGTCGCCGGCCGCCCCGCGGATCCACTCGCTGAGCGCGCCGAGCAGCATCTTGTGGTCGTCGACCAGGGCCAGGCGGATGCGATCGTCGGTGTTCGTCACGGGGTCCTTCTTTCTGGGGAGCTTGACCATCATGCTAGATGCCGGGGGAGGAGCGGTGCCGGCGACGCGGAGCGGCCACGCCGATCACAGTTCGGCCGGGTTGTCGACCAGGCACGAGACCTGCAGCCGCACGCTCTGCTCGTGGGTCGAGACGGTGTACTCGCCCACGCGCTCGAGTGCGCTCCAGGTGGCCGGGGTGACCCGGTTCCGGCGGATGCCGGTCGTGGCGACCACCACGGGGATCTCGACGCTGCGCCCGGCGAGCGAATGGGCGGTCGCGGTCACGGGCCCGAGGGTCAGCGTGATCGTGGTGCCGGGGGTGCGGCTCTTCGAGTCGCCGAGCAGCAGCCAGACGGCCTGCAGCAGACCGTCGCGCTGCGGCGGAGCGAGGAGGCCCGCGAGGGACGACGGGTCGGCGAGCGTGACCGATCGGCCCAGGTACTCGGACTCGGTGACGGCGTGGTGCAGCCAGGTCTCGCGCCGACCCTCGATGAGGTGCAGGCGCAGCTCGGTCGCGAGCGACGCGGCCTGCGACGCGACCTTCGGGGCCAGCGGTAACGGCACGTCGCCGCCCGCCACGCCGTCGAGCAGCTTCTCGGCGGCGAGGTCGAGTCGGGCGAGCTCGTCGCTCGCGAGCATGCCGACCGCGAAGCGCGGCTGCGAGACGTTGCTCTGCACCAGGACGCGATCGAGCTCGACCTGCACCATGCGGCGGAACCTCTGCAGCACGAGCGTCGCGACGGCGCTCGGCAGCACGGCGAGCGAGATCATGGCGATCTGCTGGGGCCCGGTGTCGGCGGTGATCGGGGTCGTCGCGAGGGTCATCGCCACGAAGGCGGCGAAGAGCAGGGTCGTGGCGGCGACGATCTCGCGGGCGGGTCGCAGCGTGACGATCGGGAGGAGGCCGAAGCCGACGGCGACGCTGACCGTCGCGTAGGCGCCGACGTCACGCAGCGGGGCGATGGCCACGAAGTCGAGCGCGACGACCAGGGCGAGCACCACGGCGATGGCGGCGAACAGGCGACCCGTCAGTCGTTGGCCGCGGATGGTGACGAGCGCGGTCGTGACGACGAAGACCGCGATGTAGAGGAGCCATGCGGTGAGGACGGGGGCCACCGACGGGTAGTCGTCGAGGTGGCTGAAGAAGAAGATGAGGCCGTAGACGGCCTGCAGACCGGCGAGGACGGCGGCGCCGATACCGAGATGGCCCGTGCCGAGGGTCGCCCCCGCGGCCCGGGCCTGACGCAGCGAGCGGGCCCCGGTCGAGCCGATCGGCAGTCCACGGGCGGCGCGACGCCCGCGGGTGACGCCGAGGGTGTTCTCGTCGACGTTCATCGCGGGGCCTCCAGGACGACGGTGGTGCCCGCGCCGGGCGACGAGAACAGGCGGGCGCTGCCGCCGACCTCGCGCAGGCGCCCGACGACGGACTCCTTGAAGCCGAGTCGCTCCTCGCTGACCCCGGCGAGGTCGAAGCCGACGCCGGCGTCGGTGACCATGGCCCGGACCATGCTCTCGTCGTGGATGATCGTGACGTGCGCCTCCGTCACGCCGGCGTGCCGGCGGACGTTCTCGAGGCACTCGGCGAGGGCGAGCAGGAACGCGTCGAGCACGTGGCTCGGCAGCAGCACCTGACCCGTGCCGTGCCAGCTGACCTCGAGGCCCATGCGGCCGAAGCGCTGCTTGACCGACTCGAGGGTCTGACCCAGAGGGTCCTCCTCGACGGTCTCGAGCGAGTACTCGCCCGACGCCTGCGGCTGCGGCGTGCCGCCGAGTCGGAGGTGCCTCAGCAGCCGCGCGTCTTCGGCGGCCTGGGCCTGCAGCGCCTGGGGCGTCACCCCGACCCCCGAGTGCGCCAGCAGCGTCAGCGTCGCCAGCACCGTGTCGTGCAGCAGTCGCGCCCCCTGTCGGCGCTGCGCCTCGGTCTCGCTGGCCTGACGCTCGGCACGGTGCGCGTTGCCGATGCTGTAGATCCGCCGCGCGGCGAGCGGCACGCTGCGGCCCAGCCAGACGCCGGTCACGAAGACGAGCACCCAGCCGAGCACGACCGCCGCGACCGGGTACGTGAGGAAGGATCCGGTGGCCGAGGCCACCAGTGCGACGGCGACGACGAAGGCCACGGCGGCGACCGCGACGCGGACCCGGCTCGACGAGAGGACGACGCAGAACGACGCCGTCGCCCCGCCGACGAGCGGGATGACGGCGGTCGCGAGGGCGGGGTCGGTCGGGTCGCCCGACGGCAGCAGGGCGACGAGGCTCACGGCGATGCCGGAGACGAGCCCGATCAGCACCCAGCGCGGGGCCGCCGACCGGCCGACCATCCAGAGGGACGCGATCAGGAGAGCGGCGAGCGGCACGATCGCGGCGAGGTGGAGGGGCTCGGTGACGCCGGGGATGGCCAGGGCGACCAGCGAGACGACCGCGCACGGGATGCCGAGGGCCCGGGCGGTGCTGCCGAGCAACCGGTCTCGCTCCTGCGCGAAGATGTCCATGCGGATCCCAGGTGTGCATCGGGTGTCGTTCATCCTGTCGGTTGACAGCAGACCCCATGCTTCCACACAGGACCCCCCGCCGGGGGGCGTACGCGCCGTTCAGTCGACGAGCAGTCGTCTCAGGTGACCGCCGACGGCCTCGTTCTCGATGAGGAACCCGTCGTGGCCGAACTCGCTCACGATGACCGCGGGCTCGTGCCCGTCGATGCCGTTCGCGAGATGGCGGGCGATGATGCGCTGGTCGGACACCGGGAACAGCCTGTCGCTGTCGATCCCGAGCACGAGCGTGCGGGCGGTGACGCGGTCGAGGGCGGCGGCGACCCCGCCCCGACCTCGGCCGACGTCGTGCGAGTTCATGGCGCCCAGCAGGCCCGCGTAGCTGCCGGCGTCGAACCGGCGCGTGAACTTGTTGCCGTGGAAGTCGAGGTAGCTCTCGACCTGGAACCGGCCCGGGCCGCCGAGGGGCGAGATCTCGCTCTGCCAGCTGCGGCCGAACCGGGCGTTGAGCTCGTCGGGCGAGCGGTAGTTGAGCAGGGCCATGCGCCGAGCGAGGGCGAGACCCCGGTAGGGCCCCTCGCCGTCGGGCGCGTCGTAGAAGTCGCCGTCGTGCCACGCGGCGTCCATGCGGATCGCCTCGTACTGCACCGTGTTGAGCGCGATCTGGTCGGCGCTGACGACCGGCGGGGCGGCGAGCACCGCCAGCCGATCGACCCGGTCGGGGTGCGACACGCCCCACTCGAGGGCGTGCATGCCGCCCATCGAGCCGCCGACGACGGCCGCCCAGCGTCCGATGCCGAGACGGTCGGCGAACGCCGCCTGCGCCTCGACCTGGTCGCGGATGGTCAGATGCGGGAACCTCGAACCCCACTCGACCGCGTCGGGTGCGAACGACGACGGCCCGGTGCTGCCCTGGCAGCCCCCGAGCATGTTCGGGGCGACGACGTGCCAGCGGTCGGTGTCGATCGCGAGACCGGGGCCGACCACGCCGTTCCACCAGCCCGCGGTCGGATGCCCCGGACCGGCGGCACCGCGCACGTGGCTGTCGCCGGTGAGGGCGTGCAGCAGCAGGATCGCGTTGCCGCGGTCGGCGTCGAGCTCGCCCCAGGTCTCGTAGGCGATCCGGGGGCGGGGGAGCACCGAGCCGCTCTCGAGCCCGAGATCGCCGAGGGTGACGAAGCGCCGGTCGCCGGGGTCGTCGCCGTCGCGCCACGCGCCGGTGACCGGCGGGCGCCCCAGCATCGCCAGGCGGGTCCGCTCGCTGACGACGCTCGACGGGACGGTGTCCTCGGGTGTGCTCTGCCAGTCCATCGATCCCCATCCTGGTGGACCCGAGGAGGCGCGGTGCGATTGTTACCGCACCGCGCCTCCTGCAGGGCCCGGGTCAGCTGCTGCGGAGCGACTCGCGGGTGACCGCCTGGGCCGCGGCGAAGCCCGCCTCGAGATCGGCCTTGAGGTCGTCGATGTTCTCGAGTCCGACCGAGAGACGCACGAGACCCGGGGTGACGCCCGTGGTCAGCTGCTGCTCGGGGGTCAGCTGCGAGTGGGTCGTCGAGGCGGGGTGGATGACGAGACTGCGGACGTCGCCGATGTTCGCCAGGTGGCTGAAGAGGCTCAGCCCGTCGACGAGCGCGCGACCGGCGTCGACGCCGCCCTTGAGCTCGAACGAGAGCACGGCCCCGACGCCGCGGGGGGCGTACTTGTTGGCCGCGGCGTACCACGGGCTCGTCGGCAGGCCGGCGTAGTAGACGGCCGCGACGTCGGAGCGGGAGTCGAGCCACTCCGCGATCTCCTGCGCGTTCTGCACGTGGCGCTCGATCCGGAGGCTGAGGGTCTCGATGCCCTGGATCAGCGAGAACGCCGTGTCGGGGCTGTTCGAGGCGCCCAGGTCGCGCAGCAGCTGCACCCGCGCCTTGATGATGTACGCGAGGGGGTCGCCGACGGCCTGCGTGTAGACGGCGCCGTGGTACGACGGGTCGGGCTGCGTCAGCCCGGGGAACCTCTCGGCGTTCTCCGACCACGCGAACGCGCCGCCGTCGACGATGAAGCCGCCGATGACGGTGCCGTGCCCGCCGAGGAACTTCGTCGCCGAGTGCACGACGATGTCGGCGCCGTGCTCGAGGGGGCGGATCAGGTAGGGGGTCGCGATGGTGTTGTCGACGATCAGCGGGACGCCCTCGGCGTGGGCGACGCCCGACACCGTCTCGATGTCGAGGATGTTGATCTTCGGGTTGCCGATCGTCTCGGCGAAGAACAGCTTCGTGTTCGGGCGGACGGCGCGGCGCCACTCGTCGGGGTCGTCCTGGTTCTCGACGAACGTCGTCTCGATGCCGAGCTTCGCGAGCGTGTACCTGAAGAGGTTGTAGGTGCCGCCGTAGATCGACGACGACGAGACGATGTGGTCGCCCGCCTGCGCGATGTTCAGCACGGCGAAGGTCGACGCGGCCTGACCCGAGGCGACGAGCAGCGCGCCCGTGCCGCCCTCGAGCGCCGCGATGCGCTGCTCGACCACGTCGTGCGTGGGGTTCATGATGCGCGAGTAGATGTTGCCGTTCTCGGCGAGGGCGAAGAGGTCCTGTGCGTGCTGGGCGTCGCGGAACACGTACGACGTCGTCTTGTAGATGGGCGTCGCGCGGGCGTGCGTCGTCGGGTCGGGCTGCGCCCCCGCGTGGATCTGCTGCGTCTCGAACTTCCAGGTGGACGTGTCGTCGCTCATGCTGTGCTCCTGCGGTCGGGGTCTGCGGCGGCCGATCGGCCGGACTGCGGTGCTGCAACGCTACGCAGGGCGCGCTGGGGCTGTCCACGCGGGCGGACACGCGACGTAACCCGGCGCGCTAGCGTCGACGGATGCCGGGTCGACCGGCGGAGCGTCGGCCGCGGCCGACCCGACGACGAGGAGCAGTGGATGACGAAGCGTGTCGTGGTGACGGGGGCCAGTTCGGGGATCGGGGCGGCGACGGTGCGGCTGTTCCGGCGACGCGGCTGGGACGTGATCGCCGTCGCCCGACGCGAGGAGCGCCTCCTCGACCTCGCCGCCGAGACCGGGGCGACCGCGTTCAGAGCGGACGTCACCGTGGACGCCGACGTGGCCGCGCTGCGCGAGCACGTCGAGTCGACCGGTCCGCTGCATGCGCTGGTCAACAACGCCGGAGGCGCGTTCGGGCTCGACAGCGTCGAGTCGGGATCGATCGACGACTGGCAGCGGATGTTCGACGTGAACGTGCTCGGGACGAAGCGGATGGTCTCGGCGCTGCTGCCGGCCCTCCGCCGGGGCGCCGACGCCGAGCGGGCGGGCGGCGCCGGGGGCGGCGCCGACATCGTGACCGTGACCTCGATCGCCGGTCACGTCGCCTACGAGAACGGCGGCGGCTACAACGCCTCGAAGTTCGCCGAGCACGCCCTGGTGGCGGTGCTGCGCCTCGAGCTCGCCGGAGAGCCGATCCGCGTGATCGAGATCGCACCGGGCATGGTGCACACCGAGGAGTTCTCGGTCAATCGGTTCGGCGGCGATCAGGGCCGGGCCGACGCCGTCTACACCGATGTCGAGGGGCCGCTCGTCGCCGACGACGTCGCCGAGGCGATCGTGCACTCGGTGGAGCTGCCGGCGCACGTCAACCTCGACCTCGTCACGCTGAAGCCGGTGGCCCAGGCCGCCCCGCACAAGGTCGTGAAGGGCCCGCTGCAGACACGGTGACACGCCGACGGCGGTCGTCGAGGGTGATCGAGACGGGTGATTCGCGG
>Ga0265797_10010264_pt1 | contig 11959 bp, 12 predicted proteins | sample P2T30metagenome_FD_192433 | JGI IMG/M metagenome (GOLD analysis project Ga0265797, IMG submission 192433) | Plant litter microbial communities from East Loma Ridge, Irvine, California - P2 T30 | ecosystem: Environmental > Terrestrial > Plant litter > Unclassified | place: USA: California... | reverse complement strand
ACCCCCGCGCGCTGCATCACGGGTGACAACCCTGCACGGGGCGCACCCCCTGCACGATGTTCACCAAGTGCAGCAGGCGCGCCTTCGCGCACTTCAGGGCGCCGGTAATGCATGCGTGGGGAGACCCATGGCCTCACCGCAGGTCTACCAATTCACAGCGCGGAGGGTCACCTATGACGGCGCATGACGACGCCCACCTCTTCCAGCTACCCGCCTCGGCAATGGATGTTCGGCTACGTTTAGAGCAGGAGGGCCACTACGTCACGGTAGACGGCCGTGTAACGGAGAAAACGGCGGCCGCTCTGATTCCTTGCCCCGTGAGTCGACTACGCAGATGGCGACTGGAAGGGAAAGGACCACGCTACTTTCAACCGTCTAAGACGCCGTGGTATTACGTGGGAGACATTCTTGAGTGGATATCCGCAGGAGAAGGCTACAGATGATTACTCATACCGAACATCGGCCTAATCCTGAACGATTGCGGCGCCGCAGGACTGGCCGCTTGGTCCGAGCCATATGAAGGGAACGACAGCTTCCGCTGGTCACAGGTACTATTTAATGTCGGCGTACCTAGAGGACACAGTGGCGATACCACTAACGCGCCCCAGGTTTGGGAACTTACTCGATGCCCGCACCACCCTTGTGGACGCGGGTTCCTTTGAGGAACGGTATGAGCTAGTGCTCGAAAATTACAAGGCGTTCGAGCTTTTCTTCGTAAACCAATCGCTTGAGTCACGCCTAGGCGGCGACTACCGCATTGAGCCTGCTAGTCGGCTCTTGTCTGAAGCCAACAGACTCCTGATCAATTTGTTGACCTCCTTGTGTTCTTACACCGAGCAGGTCTCCAGCGAGTTCAAATCTGCCCCCTCTGGCCCCGTTTTCAAGACAGCAATCACCAGAAAGCTGGCTGACCTTCGCAAGACGTCGTTCAACTTCGGCCTCATTGAGGTCGTGAGGAACTACGCTCAACATGTTCAGATGCCCGTCGAGGGCATTACAGCCAGACACTCACGAACCACTACTTGGCCTGAGAGCGTGTTCCCTTACTGCACAGGAGCATCACTGCATGCGTATGCAGGGCGCAACCGTCGGCGCCAAGTTGGATTGCAACACTCGCTAGCCGAAAAGGTTGATCTGCGTGAACTAGCGTACTCCGCAGTCAGAACATTGAGTGAGCTACATTGTTCTGCCCGATCGCTCGTGCAAGCCGACTGCGTTGCAGCCCGCGACGAAGTTGCCGAGGCGCTTCGGGAAGTTAACGACGCGATAGCGGAGGCGGGCACCGTCAAGAAAAAGGGACGTCCTGCAAAAATCGTTGAACTAGCCGGCGGCGAGAATGGCAGCACAGAAAGCGAGGTCAGTCATACGCTGATGCTTGAGTGGGATGATGTGCGCATCGCCCGCGCCGCCAAAAACCGCCGGCCGATTGCCGACTTCAAGAAGCCGAGCGGCCACAACCCCTGAGGCGTCCACGACTCCCCCTCGGACAACGGTGCCAGCCCCAAAAGTCCCGGGGGCCCAATGAAACATTCTGTGACACCACCGTTTGAGCCCGACCAGGCATGCAGAAAGGCCCCAGCATACGGGGCCCCTGACAGCGTGGCACGGCTGCGGCCCTCGTCCCCTGTCCCGTCAGCCGATTGAGGCGCTGGAGGCTGGAGGGCAAGGGCCCTAAGTTCTACCAGCCCGCGAAGGCTCCTTGGTATCGCATCGCAGACGTGATGGCTTGGATAGAGTCAGGGGAGAGCTTCCGTTGAGAGGAGCGCGCGCTAGACCTTTTCCTCCCCACGCTCGAGCAATCGTTGCTCTTTGTCGATCACCATTTGCAGCAAGTATTGCAGTGCTCCGAACAGGTTCATCTCCTCCGAACTAAGTCTGCTCTTTCCACGGTGCACAATTTTCGATCTAACCTTGTATATGTCGCGGAAAAGCTTGAGCAAGTTGCTGCGCGCAGCCTGCGTTCCAGCAATGAGGTAGGCGCACCTATTAGCCATCAGTGTCGTCAATCCGACGCTAGGGTCGGCTTCTTCGTCCCCTAGAAGGACTTCAATCGCTACCGCAGCCTGGATGTACTGAAGCAGGGCGTCCCGCCCGCAGTGGCTTTCAAAGAGCCACCGGGCAGATAGAGCCAAGCTCCTACCTTCGTTGGATCGGAAGATCGATGAGATACGGGATAGCTTCTCCCTCAGGACAGCGGGATCTTCTGCGGCCCCTGGGTGCATTGCCAGCGTCGATATGCCCGCCTCGTACTGATCTGGCATGTCTACGGTTGCTCTTTGACACCAGCCCTCATCAGTCAGGCGGTGAACATAGAACGGTGACTCATTTAACCTTGCCAGCCTGCTGGCGGGAACCTGCACGAAGAGACCAAACGCAAGTCCCAGTCCGTAAAATGTTAAGACATCATCACGCGCGGCGAGAAAGGGCTCGGACTGCGCCGCTCCGAAATAGCCTGACATAGCGACCTGGAGATAGGCACTGTTCTCGTCCCACGGAGGCGCATACTTCGAGCCCATCATTCGAGCTGCGAGGCCTAAGTCACGATGCGCCTGGGGGAACTCTTCTTCCAGCATCGCACCAGACACAATGCGATGCCGCGGCGACAGCTCGAAAGCGCCGAACTCCTGAAGCACCCTAAGGCCCAGTGGGTCCGGTAGCTTCACGGTCACTTGATACGACCAAGGGAGAGAGACCAATGACTCGACAAGTCCTTCTGCCACGCTCTTGATGTTGTCGTATCCGTGATACGACGTCAGAGGCTTTTCTTTCGCTTCATAGTTGATCCCCGGACCCGAAAAATTGGCATCAAGCTCGCCCTCGACAAAAGTGGCGAGTGGCCTATCACCGATGTAGCGGTTTAGCTGATCTGCTAAGGAGCCCTTATCTGGCAGGCTCTTAATTTCCGATATTCCTCGGATCGACCACAGCGAGATTGCGTAATCCGCATACACAGTTGCGTCTTTGAGTTTCGCCTCAAGCTGCTCGACGAGGCGGATCCTCAAAGCCGACGCAAGTTCAATGGTCATGATGTCTTCGCCCACGCTTCGTTCGCACGCATCTTATTTCAAATGACGGCGTAGCTCCGTCTCTTGAGCGCCGGCAGCGGCACAGTCTCACGAAGGAGCTCGCGACGCTCAGACGGCGTGCGTGAAGGTGCTTAGCACGCGGCCCACCTGTTCAACCAGCCCAGCCTCAGCCGTGGGCGCGCCCTCGCAGTGGCTCAGGTGCTGCCGACGGCGTTGGTAGCCGACGAGCCGAAGGGCGGTTCGACGTAATCCACCGCGACACCGTGGAACATGTGCGTGAAACCTGAATGAGGCGACGTATCAACACGTTATCCACAGAAAGCTGAACGGGCGAGGCCCCTGACGACACCTGTCATTACCGGGGGGGATTCGGACCCCGGTAATCGAGCATTTTTCGGCCTCTAGGGATGCTCCACCACAGGTCTCCCGGAAAGCCCACTTTTCCCGATGAAAACGGCACTTTTTGCGCTGGGCGACCTGTACATTCCCCTCCCCTTCCGGCCGTTTTCCTTGTACTGCTCCCTAGGCGGCAATCCCGCCCCCACAAGTGCGCGTTGCTGTGCATTCCGACCCGCAGATACGTGGGCTCGTGGGCTCAAATAGACGGGCCCTCAGGGAACCTGCCATGTCGCGTATCGAGCTTGAACTACCTCCCATCGCTGCTGCCGCTCTCGGTGACGCAGCGGTAGCCGCCGGCATATCGCCGGACGAGTTGCTCACCGAAGCGTTGCGCAGCCTGCCTGCCTTCCAGCGCGCCCTCGCCGACCGGCCCGAGCGCCACAGCGCGTTCGCTCTCACGTCTGGAGAATTCAATGACTGAAAATGTCCCCCTGCCCAATTCGCTGATCAAGCTCGAGGAATTGCGAGTACTCAATTTGGCGCACTACGGCCGCCGGCATGCGCTTCGCGAACGGATGAATGAACTCTTGGGCCACAAGCGAAGAATCCAGGCAGAGATAGCCGAAGCCTCTGCCGCCTTCAGTGGAAGAGCGGCAACCGTCGAGCAAGGGGACAGGACACTTGGACGATACGGGAACGCTGATGCCTATCGTCAGAAAACAGTGGCCAAGCTGCAGCGCCACCTTCTGGCAGTTGAGCAAGTCCTTCCCGTTGTCCAATCCGCATTGGCCGCGGCAGACCGCACAGCAGGCGATGCAGCCGCCTACCAAGCTGCCGCCCGCCACCTGCAGAAAACCATGGCCGACTGGGGCCTCAGCGAGTAAGGGACGGAAATGACCGACTACACAACAAAGGTCCGCCGCGTGCGCGAGCAGATCACGACTATTGCCGACCAGCTTTCTGGCCTGCGCCAGGGAGTGGCCCCGAAGACAGCCGCTTTAGCAGAGGTTGAACTCTATATCGCCCAAGAGGCCTCCAAGGTCACCATTCGCGCCGATGCTTTTGTCGCGCCTGGAGGCGAAGAGGCAGTGAGCGTGTATCCGGAATCGGCTCACGCGGTCTTCTGCAGGTTCTTCCCTGACCAAGTGCGTAAGGTGCTCCGCGAGGAGGTGAACGCCTTTTACGCCGACAGTCCCGCTATCGCGGACGATAAGGCCAAAGAGAAGCTGGAAGCCGAGCTGCTGGCGCTGGAGCGGACGGAGGAGGGGCTCATTCGTGAGGCGGCCGCCGGACGGCAACACATTGCCCGCCGGAAGAACGTCAACCCGGCAGTGCTGCTGGAAGACTGAGCGAGCAGAGGACCAGCAGGCGGTGTCCTGAACAACACCTGCAGCCCGGGCCGGATCGCTCGCCAGATCCATAGTCATTTCGCGCCGGTGACTGGGCAATTCCCTCCAGCCGTAAAGAGCCCGCACAATGACCAATGATATTCTCCCGCGTGATACGCCAGCGTCAGCCCAAGGCAGATTCCTCTGCACCCCGCACCCCGTGCTAGGACGGGCAGCGGAATCAGCCCGTAGATCTACGTCCAGGGGAAACTCTGGCGGCGTTTCTCTCCCGCCATGTCGAAAGCTTCGATGAAGAAGGCTGGCAAGTGAGCATCGGTGGCCACGTCGTGCCTCGACACCTTTGGCACCACATACGCCCTAAGCATGGCCAGCACATCGAAGCGCGCGGCGCAGTCGGGCGCTCCGCGATGGCCCTCGTAGCGCAAGCGGCCCTGCTCTACTTCACCTTTGGTTTCGGCACGGCAGCGTCTGGCTGGTGGGGCGCTGGCGCTGCACTTAAGGGTCTCGGCGCTGCCGCCGCGACAGGGATCTACATGGCCGGGAGCATTGGGGTTCCGAGGTCGATTCGATGAGCATCATCAACGTGCATATTGAACCGCATTACGTACTGGTAGGCGTCGACACGGCGGGGACCGTCTTCGAGCCCAATGGCAGGTCCCGTGGCGCTGATTTGCAGAAGGCTGTGATCCTTGGCGACGTGCTCGTCGGCGGCCGCGGCAACCTGTCGCTGTATGCGTTTCTGGCGTCATCGCTGATGAGCCAGCCCACGCGGTGGAATGTGGACACACTTATGAGCCGCCTCAAGGAACAGTGCTATCGCGCGGTGCACGGCTACGAGCAATACATGCAGTTTGCTTACCCAGGCAGTGAGGTGCCGCCGGCGGCAGTGGGACTCGAGGTCACCATCGCAGGATGGTCAGACCGCTTTGAAATGGTGACAGGCGCAGTAGCCTCGCTGCAGGGGGACGGCACATTCACCGTTGATCGAATTGAGCACGCCTGTGCGGCCCCTGGTGTCTGGGGCGCCGAGGGCATTCCTGACATGTCCACGGCGGAGGCCATGCTCACTGTGATGGACGCACAGGTGGAAGGCTTCGCTGCTTCCGATCCTGACGCGCCAATCGGCGGCCAAGCAGTCTTCTATCAACTGACGCCAACGGAGATCCGTCAGCTTGCTCCTGTTTCGCTAAGCTAGGCCTAAGACCTCGGCTACCCAAATCGGTTCCCGTGGTAAGTCACAGCGCCACGAGTTCAGCGTCTTTTGCGCCGATCTCTGCCAGAGGCTCTGTTATGCAAGGTCAAACACTTCGCGCCAGTGACCGCCCCCTCTCCTACTGTGCCACCACCGCGCGGACGAGGGCTCGGCTGGCAAGTACCCTAGCGTTTCAGCGACGCACGCTCGCAGCCCGAACGTCTCCAAGCTCGAGGCCGCGCCGGCCGATGAATCGAAGTCAGCCATCCGCTGGATGATGACGACCACGACGAGCGCTTCTTCCAGTGAACTACTGGTCTCGCTAGAATCCAATCTGCCGTCACGCCCATCAACTAGCCAGCTAGATGGGACCAGCAGGCAGCGTCCCCAACAACACCTGCAGCCCGGGCCGGCGCTCTGCGGATCCGCACATCTCGCGCTGGTGACCGGGCCTCAGGTAGCAAGAGGCAATTGGGCAGCAAAGAGGCACGGTAGCACGGCGTTCTTGAAGTCAGTCGTCCCCTTCCCCGTTGATATCGACGGACGCCTCAGCTGTCTCCTGAGCAGGAGCGCTTGAGAAAGTGCGCGACAACCTGGCGATCATCGAAGAAATCTCGGGGTCAGACGTCCTCTCCTCTGCTGCACGAAGACTTTCGATCGCTGCGTCAAACACGCTAGTGTCTGCGGTGAATCGATACCAAACGATTCCCGAATTCGCATAGGCGTTTAGTACATACTTGTTGTCACCAAACTTATTTAACGCTTGCTCAGCGAACTCCGTGGCGTCCTGCAAGATCGCCACTCTGTCCTCCCTCATCAGCCCAGGAGAACTCTCTGCGCGAGCCACCATGAGGTCGATCTTGTATCTGGTGACGGGACCATCCTCACGGAAGTCAGCGTCAAATATCCTGATTTCAGTGGCAGCGCCTTCGAAGTCCCCCATCTTTATGAGGTTTCTGATGAGCTTGTGCCGCGGCACCCGCTCCCCAGGCACGACGGACATCACCATTCGATACAGAACGTTTTGCGTGCTCTTACTAGATATCCGTGGAATTCCAAAGTCTTGCGAGCAAAGCTCGCGGAGGCTTCGCACTTCGATCTGATAGGTCGGGGAAGACTCCTCGATTACCCTTCGAAGCAAATCGTAAATCGCTTCTTGGTCCGCGAACTTGTACCTAGCGATGATGTGCGATATGACTTGGTGTCGCCCCATCCAACCGTAGATTCCCTCTCGTTCGTTCACAGTTCGCTCGATCACAATCTCTGAAAGCGAGTCGAGGAGGGCGCCAACGCCGTCAGCTCTTACACCGAGCAATCGAAGTATCAGCTGCCTATGAACCTGGACACCCGCGCTCTCCAAAGCTGCAACGGTCTTGTAAACAGCCTGAGCATCTTCGCCTAGAGCAGCGTACTCGCGCAGAACGATATCATCGAACTTTTCTGATGCGAAAATATTCCGCATACAGACAAAGAAATCGGACTCACACCTTTCCACCAAACGCCTGCGCCTCTCGTAACGCGAAAACCCCTTGAACGAAGCTTCGACCAAAGCCTTGATCGAGGAGTTCTGATCAACCAAGTTCAACAGGCGATCCACTTCTCCGCTGTCCACCCTCCGGAGCACGTACTCTCTACCGAACCGATTGAGGTAGATAGATTTAATTCGCGGCGTCCAACTCGCTTTGGCTGATGCTAGGACCACGCAGAGACTGCTATTCCCATCACTTGCAAGATTGTCGATAAGCCGATTTATCTCTACTAGATGAGAACTTGCCTCGTCCACGAAGAGAACACCACTTTGGTCTTCCGCTGCCAAACGAGCAGCCACGGCCCGCCAAGCATCAGGAATCAAGGACTGGGCGTTATCATGCTCCCAAGCATGAAATTGATTGGCAGACAGTTGCGCCATCACCTGACGAGCCGCCGTCGTTTTTCCAACTCCACTAGCACCAACTATTGTTGCGTATCGAACCTCACCGCTAACCAAGTCAGAGATGATTTGCCTTGAGACAGATCGCTCAAAGGTCATACCCGCCCTGATGTCTCCGTACGTTCCCGGCCAGCCGTTGAACATCGAAGACACGTTGCTGCCCTGAGACGATGCATGGACGACGCTTCTGACCATCCCATTGAGGAGAGGAGCTGCGTCTAAAGGATCTCCGGTGAACGTTCGGACCGCGGTCGTGCTTGGAGCCTGTCGAGCCAGCTCTGCGAAGAAATCGTCGACCCCAGCAAACACGACTTGAATCCCCCTGGCCTCCAGTAGCGTTGCTCGCCTATCATCCTTGGTGTAGACCAACAGGGTGATTTGACGGTGATTGTGCGTCTCGGCGTTTAGCTTAACCGCCCGTTCGACGATCTCTTTGATATGGGCATCTGCGAGAGAATGCCCAATGATGACAAGCTGGGCGGACACCAGGTCATTCTGCAGGCGCGCGAAAAGCGCCTCTCTATACTGTGCAGTCAGGTCGTAGTCGTCATCAGTGAGAATGATGCGGCTCTGACTTCCATCAACAACGTCTTTATCGATGGTCCCGTGCAGCTTAAAAAGCTTCTGCCCACCAGGCAGCTCAGGCTGACTAAAATCGAAATTGGACGAGTAGACATTCAACGGCGAGCTTCTCATCGCGTAGGTTTGCTCGATGAGATTGTCGTAGTTCGTTGTGTACAGACCTTTCCATTGAAACAGCGGAAGGTTGAGGAGTCCGCCCGCTGGCTTCAGATCTCGAAAGAGTGGTCGGATCGCAGCGATTAGCTCGCGTCGGTTTGCGTGCGCCCCCTCCGCTAGCTGCGAGATTTCCCGCAGAGATAGACCATCTGGATCAATATTGAATCGCTGTCCTATCATTCGGATCAACTTATCAACCGACGGCGCCCCTGAAGTTAGAGCGGCTCCCGATCCAAAAAACAGAACACAGCGCTCTGGCTGGATGTCCCGTACTGCGCGCGAAAGCTCAATAGCCATGATTCCTTCCCTTGGCCCAAGTGGTGCTGCCCATTTGCATGAGACTCTACTCATAAACCTGAAGCGGGTCACGTTTCGGGCTGCGCAGGGGGCCTCTAGCCGACATAGCGGGGCGTAGTGGACAGCGTCTGGCAACGCAGGTCTTGCGCTGCCATCAACCAAGCGACACATTGGAGGGCCGGCCAAATCGAAGTGCGAACTTCTTGGAAGTTGGGCGCCACAGGCGGAGGGCGCCAGGACCATACTGCGAGCCGAGAGCGACGTCTGCCCCTCGCCACCTCAGTGAGACGCGTAAAAGAGCTCGGCCGACATCCCTAAGCACATGCTCGGTATCGAGGAGCAAATGCAGTTACGGTGCAGTTACGAAAAAACCGGCTTTCGCCGGTTCTCGCCTAACCTACTGCTTTATATGGTGGGCGGTACAAGGTTCGAACTTGTGACCCTTGCCGTGTGAAGGCAATGCTCTACCGCTGAGCTAACCGCCCGATGCTGCTGAGCCGCTCATTATAGGGGCTTTCCCGAGAGCGTCAATACTTTTCAGATCACTTCTTCACATCGTCTGGGTCGGCTTTTCCGACGTGGTCAGGCCGGCCAGCAGCGTCTCGATCTTGTGCCGAACCGCCTCGCCTTCCTGCCCATCCGCCAGCTGCACGCCGATGCCCGAAGGTCGGTTGCCCTGCGCGCCGGCCGGGGTCACCCAGATCACCTTGCCGGCAACCGGCAGGCGCTCGCTGGAATCGGGCAGGGTCAGCAGCAGGAACACCTCGTCGCCGAGGAAATAGCGCTTCGGCGTGGGCACGAACACCCCGCCATTCTTCACGAACGGCATGTAGGCGCCGTAAAGCGCGGCCTTGTCCTTTACGGCAAGGGACAGGATGCCCTGTCGGGCGTTGGTGGCGCTCATCGATTACCCCTTGGGTGCTGCCGTTCGTTGACCTTGTTCCAGGCCAGCAACAGTTCTACCACGGCCAGGTCCGCGCGCACGGTGGTGCGCAGCAGGTCGCGGGTCCGGTTGGCAGCGTCGAACCAGGCTGCCAGCTTGTTCAAACGTTCCGGCGCGGTCAAGCCATCGCTGCTGGCCATCGCCAGCGCCAGGTCGGCGGCAAAGCGCAGCCGCAGCGCGGCGTCTTCGTCGCCGGTCCATTTCTGTGCCAGCGCCACGGCGCCAGTGCGTCCGGCAGCCAGCGATTCCAGGTCCTTGGTGACCTCGCGGCGCAGCTCCAGGCCTTCTTCGCGCAACCAGGAATCGGCCAGTCCGGGATGGCCGCGCGCGGCGTCCAGCGCCTCGATTGCATCGTCCTCACGGTGGCCCTGCTGCTGCAGCCACGCCAGTGCTTCTTCGCGTGGCGGCAGCCTGAATTCCAGCCGCTGGCAGCGGCTGCGCACGGTCTGCGGCAAGCGCGCCGGGTCGCTGCTCACCAGCCACAGGTAGCGGCCGGGCTGCGGTTCTTCCAGCGTCTTCAGCAGCGCATTGCAGGCCGCGCGGTTGATCGCATCGGCCGGGTCCACGATCACCACCTGGGCGATGCCGTACTGCGGAGTCAGCGAGAGCTTCTGGCCGATCTCGCGCACCTGCTCGATGACGATCTCCGTGCGCAGCTTGTCGCCGCTCTTGTTCGGGATGAAGCTGATGATCTGCAGGTCCGGATGGGTGCCGGCCGCTATCAGCTGGCGCGCGCGGTCGGCCTGCGGGCCACCGCCCTGGGTGAGCACGTGCTCGGCCAGTGCATCGGCCACGGCACGCTGGCCCAGCCCGGCCGGTCCGCAGATCAGCAGCCCATGGCCCAGCCGGCCCGCATCCAGCGCGGCAATCATCTGGTCATAGGCGCGCTGCTGCCACGGTGAAAATGCCGCCTTTCCGGTCGCGCTCATGCGCCCTCCCCGTTCTGCAGGAACTGCTCCACGCGGGCCACTACATCAGCCGCTACGCGCTGTTGCACCTGGCTGGCATCGACCAGTGCGAAGCGCTGCGGATCCTGCTGCGCACGTTCGCGGAATACTGCGCGCACGCGCTGGAAAAAATCATCCTGTTCGCTTTCGATGCGGTCTGGCCACAGGTCGCGGCCGTTGGCGCGCGCGCGGCCGGTTTCCACGTCCACGTCCAGCAGCAGGGTCAAGCCCGGCAGCAGGCCGACCACCCGGCGTTCCAGGTCGGCAATCCACGCGGCGTCCAGCCCGCGCCCACCGCCCTGGTAGGCGTAACTGGAATCGGTGAAGCGATCGGTCAACACGAAGGCGCCACGGCGCAGTGCCGGCTGGATCACCTGGCGCACGTGCTGGGCGCGTGCGGCGAACACCAGCAGCAGTTCGGCTTCGGCACTCAGCGGTTCGGCGGCGATCGCTTCATCAGGCTTCAGCACCAGCGCGCGGATGCGTTCGGCCAGCGGCGTGCCCCCCGGTTCGCGGGTCAGCACGACCTCGTGGCCATGCGCGCGCAGGCAGGCATGGATGGCATTGATGGCGGTGGTCTTGCCCGCGCCTTCGCCGCCTTCCAGGCTGATCAGGCGCGGGTGGCGCAGCAGCGCGGCACTCATTGCGCTTGGTTCTCCTTGATGCGGTTCTGGCGCAGCTGCTGCAGGTAACGCGCCACGGCGACGTTGTGCTCTGCATAGCTGGCCGAAAAAACGTGTGCGCCACTGCCATCGCCGACGGCGACGAAGTACAGCGCATCGCCGGGTGCGGGCTGCGCGGCGGCGTTCAACGCATCGCGGCTGGGCATGGCAATCGGCGTGGGGGTGAGCCCGGCGCGGGTATAGGTGTTGTACGGCGTATCGGTGGTCAGGTGCACCCGGCGGATGTTGCCGTCGTAGGCCGGGCCGATGCCATAGATCACGGTCGGATCGGTCTGCAGGCGCATACCCATCTTCAGGCGGCGCACGAACACGCCGGCAATCTGCGGGCGCTCGCTGGCCAGCGCGGTCTCTTTTTCAATGATGGAAGCGAGCGTCAGCAGCTCGTACGGCGAGTTGATCGGCAGGCCGTCGGCGCGCGAATCCCAGGCTTCGGCGAGGGCCTTTTCCATCGCCTCATGGGCGCGCTTGAGCACGTCCACGTCGGTGTCGCCCCGCTGGTAAACGTAGGTTTCCGG
>Ga0265797_10010262_pt1 | contig 11959 bp, 8 predicted proteins | sample P2T30metagenome_FD_192433 | JGI IMG/M metagenome (GOLD analysis project Ga0265797, IMG submission 192433) | Plant litter microbial communities from East Loma Ridge, Irvine, California - P2 T30 | ecosystem: Environmental > Terrestrial > Plant litter > Unclassified | place: USA: California... | reverse complement strand
AGATCGATGCCCAGCGCGCGGCCGCTGTCGCGCAGCGCGCTCTTGGGGCGGTAGCTGATCACCACTGCGGCGAGCGCCGCGCGATCGCGCCCGTATTTGTTATAGATGTACTGGATGACTTCTTCGCGCCGCTGGTGCTCGAAATCGACGTCGATGTCGGGCGGCTCGTTGCGCTCGCGCGAAATAAAGCGCTCGAACAGCAGGCTCGATTGCGCCGGATCGACCTCGGTGATGCCCAGGCAGTAGCACACCGCCGAATTGGCGGCCGATCCGCGGCCCTGGCACAGGATATGCTGCGAGCGCGCGAAGCGCACGATGTCGTACACCGTCAGGAAGTAATGCTCGTAACGCATCTCGGAGATCAGCGCCAGCTCGTGCTCGATCTGGGCCTGCACCTTGGCCGGAATGCCTTCGCGAAAACGCCGGTGCGCGCCGATCCAGGTTTCGGCGCGCAGGAAACTCGCCGCCGTGTGGCCGGGCGGGACCACTTCGTCCGGGTATTCGTAGCGCAGTTCGTCGAGCGAGAAGGTGCACAGGCGCGCCACGCGCACTGTTTCGGCCAGCACTTGCGGGGTGTACAGGTTGGCCAGGCGCAGGCGCGAACGCAGGTGCTGCTCGGCGTTCTGCGCCAGCCCGTAGCCGCAATCGGCCACCGCCTTGTTCAGGCGCGTGGCGGTGAGCGTGTCCTGCAAGGGTTTCCTCGAGCGCACGTGCATGCACACGTGGCCGAGCGCCACGATCGGCAAGCCGTGCTGCCAGCCGACTTCTTCGACCGTGGCGCGGTGCGCATCGTCGAATGCGCGGTGCAGCGACGTCAGGCCAAGCCAGGCGCGCCCCGGGAAGGTGGTGCCGATCCACGCGGCCTGGGCGTGCAGGCGGTCGACGTCCTGCGCCTCGTGGCCCGGATACGGCGGCAGCAGGATCGCCAGGCAGTCGGGCATGTGGCGCAGGTGCTGGTGCTCTGGCCCCGGATCGGCCAGGTCGTCGGGCATCAACAGGTAGGTGCCCTTCTCGGCGCGCGTGCGCCCGAGCGTGATGAATTCGGACAGGTTGCCGTAGCCTTCGCGGTTCTGCGCCAGCAGGATCAGCGACGGGGCCGGGCCGCCACCGGGGTTCTGCAAATGGAAGTGGGCGCCGATGATGAGCGGCAGGCCGGCCTCCTTGGCCTCGGCATGCGCGCGCACGACACCGGCCAGCGAGCATTCGTCGGTGATCGCCAGGGAAAAATACCCGAGCTGCACGGCGCGCAAGACCAGCTCCTCGGCATGCGAAGCCCCTTGCAGAAACGAGAAGTTCGACAGGCAGAACAACTCGGCATAGGGCGGCAGGGTCGGGGATGCGGGTGGCTGGTTGGTCGGAGGCTGAGTCACGCCGGTGGTTGTCAAATGACGACTACTGTATAAAAACACAGTATAGCTGAACCAGAGCAACGTATGATCCAAGATCCGGCGTTGCCGGAACACAGCGCATTACCACGTCACAGGCGCAGGTTGTCTTCGCCTGGACAGGGTTATACGATAGAGATATTGGAGGACATGATGGAATTGTCGATACAGAAATGGGGTAACAGCGCAGCGGTGCGCCTTCCCTCTACCCTGCTCGCCCGTCTCGGCGTTGATGTGGGTGACAAACTGCGTGCCGACATGACACCCGATGGTCTCGTTTTACGTGTGGTCCGCAAGCGATACGCTCTCGCAGACTTGATGGCGCAATGCGACCTGACTACGCCAAGCCCCGTAGACATGGCTCAGTGGGATAGCGCCAGAGCGGCTGGCAACGAGGAACGGTGAAGCCGTCGAGCAGTGCTAATTAAACCAATAATACAAAGTTATACAATTAGAACGTTGTGTTAATACGACATCGCCATGGTTATCGAAGGGTCAATTGATTAGTATCCGAATATCCTTCGGAGAAACCTGTGTTCAAACTCAAAATAATGTCTCGCTCTGTGCTGTCCAGCCTGTATGGCAGCACCATCCTCGCTTCCCTTGCCCTAGCCCCTGTCGCCGTCCATGCGCAAACCGCGCCGGAAATCACCACGGACGCCGTCGTGCCAAGCGTGAGCGTCGTCGGCTCGCGCCGCGTCGGCGCCGCTTCCAGCACCGATACCCCAGTGGCCATCGACTTCATCCCGATGACGAAGGCGGCTGAACAAAGCGGCCAGTTCGACCTCGCACAGGTGCTGAGCAACCTGTCGCCGTCGTTCAACTCGACCCGCCAGACCGGCGCCGACGGCGCCGACCTGATCGACTCGGCCGCCCTGCGCGGCCTGGGTTCGGACCAGACCCTGGTGCTCGTCAACGGCAAGCGCCGTCACACGGTCGCGCTGGTGAACCTGTTCGGCGCGCGCAACCGCGGCAACACCGGCACCGACATGAACGGCATCCCCGTGATGGCGATCCGCGAAGTGCAGGTGCTGCGCGATGGCGCCGCCGCCCAATACGGCTCGGACGCGATTGCCGGCGTGATCAACATCGACCTGAAGAAAAGCCTGGGTTGTGAATCGGTGGCCGGCTACAGCCAGTACACCGAAGGCGACGGCGAGAACTGGCAGGCGTCGGCCTACTGCGGCGTGGCCCTCGGCGGCGGCGTGCTGGGCATCACCGGCGAATACTCGGATCGCGGCCGCTCGAACCGTTCCGAGCCCGGCAATCCGCGCATCATCGGCGACACCAAATCCGAAAACCAGACCATCTACCTGAACGGCGAATTCCCGGCCGGCGCGGGCGGCAAGTTCTACTTCACCGCCGGCGTGCAGCAGCGCGACGCCTCGTCGGCCGCCTTTGGCCGCGAAGGCCTGGGTTCGGAAGACATCCCATCGCGTAACTCGGCCGCGATGTACCCGGACGGCTTCGTCCCGTTCATCAACGGCGACGTCGATGACCGCTGGGGCACCGTCGGCTACCGCTGGAGCGCAGGCGAATGGAACGCCGACCTGTCGCAAACCTACGGCTACAACCGCCTGAAGTACAACATCGCCAACACGCTCAACGCGTCAATCGCCAACCTGGATCTGCTGAACGGCGGCCAGGGCCGCAGCGCGGACCGCTTCTACGCGGGCGCGTTCTCGTTCCAGCAATCGACCACCAACGTCGATGTCAGCCGCTTCTACGGCGATGTGTTCAAGGGGATGAATGTCGCCTTTGGCCTCGAACACCGCCGCGAGAACTACAAGATCTTCGCCGGCGAAGCCGGCTCGTACATCGATGCCGACGGCGTGGGCGAAGGCGGTAACGCCGGCAGCCAGGGCTTCCCGGGCTTCCAGCCGGGCGACGAGACCGACACCGACCGTCACAGCAACGCGGCCTACGTCGATATCGAAACGGACGTCACCGACCGCTTCAAGCTCCAGGCCGCACTGCGCCACGAGCGATATTCGGACTTCGGCTCGACCACCACCGGCAAGCTCGCCGCCGCCTATCGCCTGGCGCCGACCGTGCTGCTGCGCGGCTCGGCCAGCACGGGCTTCCGCGCGCCGTCGCTGCAGCAGGCCTACTTCTCGTCGACCTTCACCGACTTCGTCAGCGGCCAGCCGCTGGACGTCGTGCTGGCGCCGAACGGCGGCCCGGTGGCGGCTGCGGCAGGCATCCCGCAACTGAAGGATGAAGAATCGAAGAGCTACACGCTGGGCCTGACCTGGTCGCCGACCCAGGCGACGTCGGTCACGGCCGACCTGTACCGCATCGACATCGACGATCGCATCGTGCTGTCGGGCCGCTTCGACGCCGACAACTACCCGGCGCTGGGCGCGACGCTGCAGGGGCTGGGCGTAGGCCAGGCGCAGTTCTTCGTCAACTCGGTCGACACCAAGACGCAGGGCCTGGACCTGACAATCTCGAACCGCGCCAACCTGGGCGCGGGCCGCCTGACGACCTTCCTCGCTGCCAACTTCAGCAAGACCGAAGTGCAGCGCGTGAAAGCGCCGGCCGCACTGGCAGGCTTCGAAGACGTGCTGCTGTCCGAACGCGAGCGCCTGTTCATCGAAGAAGGCGCGCCGCGCCGCAAGGCCACGCTGGGCTTTGACTACGCACTGGGCAAGCTGGAAACGTCGCTGCGCGTGATCCACTTTGGTCCGCAAACCCTGGGCACCTTCTCGGGCCCACCGGTGCCGAACCAGAAGTACGAAGCCAAGACCTCGGCCGACCTGGCCTTCACGTGGGCCTTCACCGAGAAGACCCGCCTGACGGTAGGCGGCACGAACATCTTCGACGTCAAGCCAACCGTGCAGGATGCGAACGAGACCGACAACGGCTTCAAGTACGAGAGCGTGCAGTTCGGCCTGAACGGCGCGGCGCTGTTCGCACGCCTGGCGCACCGCTTCTGATCGGGCGTCACGTCCGGCAGTAGCAAAAACGGCCTGCAAGCGATTGCAGGCCGTTTTTATTGGCGAGCCAACGACTTTGTATGCGTACACCATCAGCGTACGCACGTCGTTCCCGCGCAGGCGGGAACCCAAGTCCGCGCTGTAGCAGTCACACACGCAGTACCGATACGCATGCAAGCCTGGGTTCCCGCCTCCGCGGGAACGACGTGCATAGGCAGGTGACTTATGGCCTGCTGCCCGACGAGCGACGACTGACCGGACATGCGTCATGCCTGCGCCGGCGCGTTACCAGCCACCCCACGCCCGCAATGCCCAACAGCGCCAGCGTACCCGGCTCCGGCACAGTGAACGCATCCATCGCCCACTGTGTGCCGCTGCTGTTGTAGATCGTGAGCGTGTCGATGCCGCGCCAATCGAGTTCGATCCACTGCGGCGCGATCGTGTCGATCACGTACGACACATCGGTCGCGTACAGCAGCTGGCCATCGCGGCTGCCCTCGAACGAGAGTTCCTGTTCATACCAGGCCGACGTAAAGAAGGCGCCGACAAAATCGAAGCCGCCTGCATTCGAGATCGTGACGGTGGCGCCGCCATGGTTGAAGGCGACATTGGCGCCCGAGACCACGCCACTGGCATAGCCGCTGTCCGGATACGCGTCGGCGCCGATCACGCCCACCCCGGTCCAGTTGAAACCCGCATAGCCATCGGCAATGACGGCAGTGTCGCTGCTGGCCAGGTCGTCAAAGCCGATGACGTCCGCGTGCGCACTCGCGCAGCACGCCGCCAGCAACAGCGAGATGATGATGTGTTTCATGTGGTGCTCCTCGAGGTAGGGGTTACTGGCGCACGAGCGCCGCGATATCGGCGTCGCTCAGTGCCGAGCCATAGATGCGCAGGTCGTCCATCGCGCCCTGGTACGGCGCGTCCCACCAGTTCACGCCCAGCGCGAACACGCCGCTGGTGTTGGTAAACACGTTGGGAAAACCTGTGCCGGCAAATCGCTTGCTGCCGTCGACATAGACGTTGAGCGCGCCGTTTCTCACGGTAAAAGCGACATGCGACCAGCGCCCGATCGGGATGTTCAGGCCAAGGCCGGCGTCATACCAGGCCGTGCCCGACCACAGCATCGACGCACCGCCCACGCCCGCATGCCCCATCGGCAGCAGGCTGACCCACGACTCGGTCGTGCGCGCGCCGAAGAAGGTGGTGGAAAACGCCGTCAATGCCGCCGGCTTGAGCCATAGCGCCACGCTGTAGTTGTGGCTCGCGATGAGGCCATTGGGCAGCCGCACGCCGCTTGCACCGTTGAAGACGGCCGCCCTGCCCTTCACGCCCGCCTCGTAGGCGATGCTGCCGCCTGGTGCGTCGATCCGGTTGCCGGTGACGCTGCCGGCGGCGAAGATGCCGCCCGCGTCAGCCAGGCTGCCATCGAAGGTGTAGTGCGCCAGCAGCCCACCGGCCCTGCGCACGGTGACGACGAAGGTCTTGATGACCACCGTACTGCCCTTGGCGATACGCGCCGTAAGCGTGACGTTCACGTCCCCGCTGCTCAAGCTGGTGACGACGCCGGTATTGCTGATCACTGCCGGATTCGACGAAGTCCAGGTGATGGTCGCGCCGCGCGTGCCGCTGGTCGGCAGCGCGAGATTGGCCGTGACGGCGCTCGTGTTGCCCAGGCTGAGTTCCGCGGCGACGGCATTGACGGTCTGCGCCTCGGTGCGCGGCAGCAGCCGGCTGCCGAACAGCGCCACGCCTTCGCGCGACAGCGCCGAGAAGGTCATCACGTAGGCCTTGGCCGTTTCGTCCCAGCCGTTGACGAAGACGCCCTTGTACGGCGAGGCGCCGGGCAGGCGGATCTCGATCCCGTTGCTGCCAGTGAGCAGCCAGCTGCCGGCCACTGCACCCGTGATCGTGCCGTCGGCATTGAGTGCGATGTGCTGCGACTTCTTGATGGCCGCCGAGATGTCCTTGCCGTGGTTGACCAGCATGTAGTCGCCCTGCACGAACTCGCGCCGCACGGCCCCAAGCGTCTCGCCCGTGTAGCGGCGCGGCGCGACAACGGGCCAGCCGTCGGCATTCATGAACAGTTGATGGGTACGGATTTCGTGCTGCTCGCCGCGCTCGGGAAAGCGCGCGTGAAAGATCAAAAAGTGCTTGCCGCTGGCCGGATCGACGTACGCCGAATTGTGGCCGGGCGAGACATACCCGGTGCCGATGCCGGCGCCCGTGTCGCCCAGCTTGCGCTCGAACAGGAAGCTGCCCATCAGCTTGACACCGTACGGTGCGATCGACGCGTCATCGAACAGCGGCTTGGTGGGATCGGACCTGACGCCGGCCATGTCGTTGCCCTGGGCGTCGACATACGGGCCGTCCGGATTGAGCGAGCGCGCGACGCGCATATTGTAGCCACCGGTCGAATCCAGGCCGCCGAAGGACGTAAACAGGTAATAGTGCGACGTGGCCGGGCTGTACATGACGTAAGCGCCTTCGATGCGCGCGTGGTTGCCGCCCATCAGGCGCTTGCCATAGCCCTGCCCCGGCAATGGCATACCGGTTGCAGGGTTCATCGCCATGATGAAAATCCCGCCCGAATACGAGCCGTAGATCATCCACAGCTTGCCGGCATTATCCGAAAACACGTGGGGATCGACGGCATTCGGATGTTTCAGCGCGTCGTAGATCGTGCCGTCGTGGCTGGGCTGGCCCCACATCCCCGATTTCAGAATGATGCCCTTGTCGACATACGGGCCCTCGATATTATTCGACACCGCAATACCCAATGCAGAGCGCGGTGAATCGCCCTTGCAGGCGTTGTAATACATATAGAATTTACCGTCCGGCATGCGCTTGACATCGGCTGCCCAGAGCGTTGTCGATTGGGCCCAGTCGAATGTCTCGGCCAGCTCGGTGAATACGTTCGACGCGCCATTGAGGAATAATGGATTGCTTGCGCTGACGCCTTCACTGATTTGCTGCCATTTCATCAGGTCACGCGATTTGGCGGCGGCCAGGTGCGAGCCAAACACATAAAACATGTCGCCCACCTTGATCACCGACGGGTCGTGCACGGCGGCGTTCTGGAAGACGATCGGGGCGGGCGCGGCCTGGGCCGCGGCGAGTGAGGGAAGCAGGGCCGATGACAATACGGCCCATGTTCCCAAACAGGAAAGGGTGTGATGCATGCTGGTCTCCGTTATATTTTTTTGCATCGAATGATTCAATGCTGGAAACGAGAATGCGGTATTTTTATGGCATTGGCAACCGGATCGGATAGGCGAATTTGCGAGGTTTCATGACTGCAATAACTGCGATTACTTAAATATCGACATTCCCGATAAAAACAGAAAAATTATTATCGGCGCGATTTCAGCGATCACCTTTTCTTGAATATATCGCGCCGAATCCAATAAAAAGTAATCGCTCGGGTTTGCATGGAAAAAAGGATGTTGGCGCCGCGCCACAGCGTCGCTGGCCTCCAGCGGCTCACGCGCTGTGTCAAAATGGCTTCTTTCTTTTGACATCGCCATGCACAAACTGATTGCCGAACTATTGCGGCTGTATCTCCCCTTTGATGCGTTGCCGCCCGACGTCCTGGCGCTGCACCTGCAGGGCCAGCAGAACGCGCCCGTCAGCCTGACCGGCAGCGACGGCCTGACACGCGCGATGATGATCCCGTTTCGCAAGACCAAAGGCGCCGACAGCGAGGCGCACTGGACGCGCCTGTGCGAAGTGGCCAATGCGCTGCAGACGACGTTGAGCCTGCCGGCGCCGGCCGTGAGCATCTCGGGAGGCGACGCTTATTACCTGTGGCTGTCACTCGAGACGCCGGTGCCGGCCGATCGCGCGCAGGCCTTTCTGGAGCGCCTGCGCGATGCGCATTTCCCCGAGATCGAACTGGCCCCGGACGCCGTGCGCGCGCCGGTCGCCCTCCCGCCCTGCCTGCACCCGCGCACCGGACGCTGGGCCGCCTTTATTCATCCCGGGATGGGCGCGTCGTTCGCCGACGAACCGGGACTGGACATGCAGCCGCCGCCCAACGGTCAGGCCGGGTTCCTGGAAGGGTTGGAGAGTATCGATGCAGAAGGGTTCGAGCGCGTCTGGCGTTTGCTGGAGCCGGCCGCAGTGAGTGCGCCGGTGGCGGCGTCACGCGATACGCCGGTCCCGGTCAGCGAACCGGGGCCGGCGACCGCGCCACCAGCGGGACTGCTGCTGAAAGACGCGACGCTGGAAGACATCGTGCGCCACCTGCACGCCAGGAATATCGAGCCGACCTTCCGGCATCTGATCGCCTGACGTCAGCAACGACGGGCGGGCGGCGCCGTCAACATTATTTGGTGACGGTGATCAGGGAGCGCTTGCCGCCCTTGAAGCCGTACAAGGTAATCGTCCCGTCGCGCACGTCGCCGCGCGCATCGAACGCCACCGGGCCGGTCACGCCCTTGTATTGGGTCCTGGCCAGGAACGGCAGGTATTTCGCAGGCGCAGTCGAGCCGGCCTTGATCATCGCCTCGGCCATCACCATCGTCGCGTCGTACGCATACGGCGCGTTGATCTGCACGTCGATGCCAAAGCGCTTCTTGTAATCGGCGCGGAACTTGTCCATGCCGGCCTTGCCTTCACCTTGCACGCCGCCCGCTTCCGCACACACGACCTGACCGTCGGCCATCGTGCCGCCGGAGAGCTTGAAGATCTCGTCCGAGCAGATGCCGTCGCCACCCATCATGCGCACGTTCATGCCGAGCTGCTTCATCTGGCGCAGCATCGGGCCGGCCGTGGCGTTCATGCCGCCGAAGAAGACCAGGTCGGGCTTGGCCGCGCGGATGCGGGTGACGATGGCGGAAAAGTCGGTCGCCTTGTCGTTGGTGAACTCGCGCGCCACGATCGTGCCGCCCTGCTTTTGCAGGCTCCTGGAAAATTCCATCGCCAGGCCCTGGCCGTAGGCGGTGCGGTCATCGACCACCGCGACCCGGCGCACCTTCATGGTGCCGGTCGCGTAGCGGCCCAGCGCCTGGCCCAGCTGAACGTCGTTGGCGATGGTGCGAAATGCCGTGTTGAAGCCCTGCTGCGTGTATTTCGGGCTGGTGCTCGACGGCGAAATCTGCGGGATGCCGCCGGTGTTGTAGATCTTCGAGGCCGGGATCGTGGTGCCCGACGTCTGGTGACCGATCACGCCGTTGACCTTCGCGTCGACCATCTTCTGCGCCACGCTGGTGGCCTGCTTCGGATCGCCCCCGTCGTCTTCGGCCACGAGCTGGAACGTTACCTTCTTGCCGGCGATTGACACGCCGCGCGCGTTCAGGTGTTCGATCGCCATGCGCGTGGCGTTCTCGGTGTCCTTGCCAAAGTAGGCCACTGGCCCGGTGACTGCGGCCGCGTGGCCGATCTTCACGACCTCCTGGCTCGACGCCAGGCCTGCGGTTGCCGCCAGTACGCTGGCGACCAAAATATGCTTGTTCATCGATTCCTCAGTATGCAAACGGGCGGGCGAAACGCCGCCAAACCGTCCATTCTACCAAGGGCTCAAACAGCTGTCTGCAGCGGCATCCTGAACGTCACGGTCGCCATCAATCCACCCAGCCGCTCGGACGAACCCAGCGTGAGCACCGCGCCATGGCGCTCGGCGATTGCCTTGATGATCGCCAGCCCCAGGCCGCTGCCGGCGGCCTCGCTGCCAGGAACGCGGTAAAAGCGGTCGAATACGCGTTCGCGTTCGTCCGGCGGGATACCGGGGCCGCTGTCTTCGACCTGTACCGCTACCGTGCCGGGGCCGCTGAGCACCGCGATGTCGACCGTGCCGCCACCAGGGGTGTACTTGACTGCGTTGTCGACCAGGTTGCGTAGCAGGATCTGCAGCGCATCGGGCTGGCCGTCGACGCTGGCCGGGTCGGCCTGCTGCAGGCCCAGGTCGACGCCCTTGGCGGCGGCCACGCCGGCCAGGTCGGCGGCCGTGCGGCGCGCCAGGTCGGCCAGGTCCACCGGCCGGGTTTTCGCAGCCGTGCCTTCGGCGGCGCTGGCTTCTTGCCGCGCCAGGATCAGGAGCTGTTCGACCAGGCGCGTGGCGCGGTCGATGCCGGCCGTGAGGCGCCCCACCGCGACGCGGCGCGCCTCAAGCGTGTCGGCGCGGTCGAGGCTTTGCGCCTGCAGGCGCAGCGCCGCCAGCGGCGTGCGCAGTTCGTGCGCGGCGTCGGCCACGAAGTGCTGCTGCGCCTCGAATGCGGTGCGCACGCGGCCGAACAGCAGGTTCAGTTCTTGCACCAGCGGGCGCACTTCGTCGGGCAGGCCGGTATCGGACACGGGCGACAGATCGTCGGCCTGGCGCGATGCGACCTGCGATTGCACGCGCGCCACCGGTTGCAGCGAGCCGCTCACGACCCACCACACCACCAGCATCAGGATCGGCATCATCACCGCGATGGGGCCGAGCGTGCGCAGGGCCAGGTTGCCGGCCATATTGCGGCGCACGGCCAGGTCTTGCGCGACCTGCACCGTTTGATTGGACGTCTGGATCGAGAACACGCGGTACGTCGTGCTGTTGGCGCGCACGTTCGAAAAGCCCAGCACCGCGCGCTGCGGCAGGCGCGCGCGCGAGACGCTGTGGAACATCTGGGCGCCGTCGGGGGACCACATCTGCACCACCATGTCGTCGTTGCCGCCGGCGCTGTCGGCCTCTTGCCGCGCACGCGCTTCGTCGTTCGACAACGGCGTGCTCGATCGCAGCGACAAGGCCATCTGCTGCATGTGGTAGTCGAAGATCTGGTCGGCGTCGTGCAGCGCGGTGCGGTAGGCGATCGTCGCCTGCGCCACCGCCGCGATCGTGATCGCCGCAAGCAGGAACCAGAGCAGGCGCCCGCGCAGCGAGTGCGTCATCTTCATGCTTTTGGCACCATGTAGCCGACACCGCGCACGTTCTGGATCAGGTCACTGCCCAGTTTCTTGCGCAGGCCGTGGATATACACCTCCACCGCGTTGCTCGAGACTTCGTCGCGCCAGCTGTAGAGTTTTTCTTCAAGCTGCGCGCGCGAGAGCACCGCGCCGGGCCGCGCCACCAGCGCCTCGAGCACGGCCCATTCGCGCGCCGACAGCGATACCTGGACGCCGTCGACCATGATTTCGCGGGTGGCCGGATTGATCGTGATGTTGCGGTATTCGAAAATCGGCTCGGCGCGGCCGGCGGCGCGCCGCAGCAGCGCGCGCAGGCGCGCCAGCAGTTCGTCGAGATCGTAGGGTTTGAGGACGTAATCGTCGGCGCCGGCATCGAGGCCCGCGATGCGCTGGGCCACCGAGTCGCGCGCGGTGGCCACCAGCACCGGGGTGCGGTCCTTGCGTGCGCGCATCGAGCGCAAGACTTCGAGGCCATCCTTGCGCGGCAGCCCCAGGTCGAGCAGCACCAGGTCGTAGTTCTGGTTCTGGATCAGGGCCGTGTCGGCCATTTCGCCGTCCTTGACCCAGTCGACCGCGTAGTGCTCGGCCCTGAGCAGGTCGAGCACCACTTCGCCGATCATCGTATCGTCTTCCACCAGCAGCAGTCGCATCGTTCCCTCGTTTGTAAAAGTGCGACCCCGGGGACGCTACACCATCTTAACCAATCCGCACCGGAATGAAGATCTTCTCGTCGCCCCGCTGGATCAGGAGCGC
>Ga0265797_10010261_pt1 | contig 11960 bp, 9 predicted proteins | sample P2T30metagenome_FD_192433 | JGI IMG/M metagenome (GOLD analysis project Ga0265797, IMG submission 192433) | Plant litter microbial communities from East Loma Ridge, Irvine, California - P2 T30 | ecosystem: Environmental > Terrestrial > Plant litter > Unclassified | place: USA: California... | reverse complement strand
TACAGCCGAAACGGAAGCCGGCGAGCTCTGGGAAATATACAAGCTCGACGTAGTCGCGATTCCGACCAACCGCGTGATTTCGCGCAAGGACGACCACGACAAAGTGTACCGCACGGTGCGCGAGAAGTACAACGCCGTAGCCGAGGAAATTCAGGCGCTGGTAGAAGCCGGCCGCCCGGTGCTGGTGGGTACGACTTCGGTCGAAATCTCGGAGCTAATGAGCCGCATGCTAAAGCTGCGCGGCATTAAGCACCAAGTGCTGAATGCTAAGCAGAACCAGCGTGAGGCCGAGATTGTGGCCGCCGCCGGCTATCCTGGCACCGTGACCATCGCTACCAACATGGCTGGCCGTGGTACCGACATCAAGCTGCGCGAAACCTCGCGCGAAGCGGGTGGCTTGGCTATTATCGGTACCGAGCGCCACGAATCACGCCGCGTTGACCGCCAGCTGCGCGGTCGGGCCGGCCGCCAGGGCGACCCAGGTTCGTCGCAGTTCTTCGTGTCGTTGGAAGACAACCTGATGCGTCTGTTTGGCTCGGAGCGCATTGCCAAGCTCATGGACCGCATGGGCATGGAAGAGGGCGAAGTAATTCAGCACTCGATGATTACCTCCTCAATTGAGCGGGCGCAGAAGAAGGTGGAAGAAAACAACTTCGGCACCCGCAAGCGCCTGCTGGAGTACGACGACGTGATGAACGCCCAGCGTGAGGTGGTGTACCGCCGCCGCCGCAATGCCTTGTTTGGCGAGCGTTTGGAGCTGGATATTCTCAACCTCATCTACGACGTGAGCGAGGATATTGCGGCCGGCCACAAGGTCAGCAACGACTTTGAGGACTTTAAGCTGAGCATCATCAAGGATTTTGGATACGACACGCACATCACGCAGGCCGATTTTTCGGCTCTCACGGCTGAGCGTCTTACCCAGAAGCTTTACGACGAGGCCACCGGCTACTACGAAAGCAAGAACGAGCACATTGGCCAAAACGCGATGCCGATGATAAACGACTTGTTGAGCCAGAATACGCCCTACGAGAACATCGCCATTCCCTTTACCGATGGGCACAAGCACACGCAAGTAATTGCTAATCTGCGCAAGGCGCAGGCCAGCAACGGCCTGGACGTAATCCGGCAGATGGAAAAAGGCGCGGTGCTTTCGACCATTGATGAGGCCTGGACCCAGCACCTACGCCAAATGGATGACCTCAAGCAGGTGGTGCAAAACGCGGTGTACGAGCAGAAAGACCCGCTTTTGGTCTACAAGTTCGAGGCCTTCGAGCTCTTTAAGCGCATGCTGAGCAAGGTGAACCACAGCACCAGCGGCTTCCTCTTCAAGGCCGACGTGCCCGTGGCCGCCGAAGCTGGCTTCGCTGAGCCCGATTTCTTCTACGAGGATGATATATCGGAGCCTTTACCCCAGCTGAAGGCCGAAAAAGCCATTTCGGACGTGAGCCTCGGCGCGGGCCAGGAAGACCTTGACCAGGCCGCCGAATTGGGTCTGGCCCCTGCCATCAGGCAGGAGCCGGTGCGCAGCCAAAAAGTAGCCAATCGCAACGATAAAGTGACTGTGCAGTACATGGACGGCACCATCAAGCGCGACGTGAAATACAAAGCGGTGGAGGAGGACCTCGCCGCCCAACGCTGCGTGCTGGTAGAGGAGGCGTAAACCGTTTCGAGTCAGAGTGAAAAGGCCCGCTTGCGCGGGCCTTTTTTGTGCGTCTTGTGAAGGCCATAGCTAGCTAACTGAAGTGGGCAAGCCTCTACCTTTGAGCATTTATTAAATTCTCTACCCCTATTACTCAATCCATGCAGCAATTTCTACTTCTCTGCCGCGTCTTATTATTGGCGAGTGGCTTGCTAACCTCGCTGGTAGCCCGCGCCCAGGCCCCGGCCTGGCAGGCAGCCATTGCCATTAGTGCGCCCGGTACGGGCTCGGCCTACACCAATGCCGTAGCCACCGATGCGGCTGGCAACGTGTACGTGGCCGGGCAATTCAATGGCACCTTGAGTATTGGGGCTTTTAACCTCACCAGCCCGACTAGTGCCAATAGTGGCTTTGTAGCCAAGTGGAGCCCGGCCACGCAGCAGTTTAGCTGGGCGCGGCAAGTAGGAGGGGGAGTGTACGGCGTGGCAGTGGTAGGCGCTAGCGTATATGCTACCGGCTACTTCTCCAATGCGGCCCTCTTTGGTACCACTACGCTTACTAGTGCTGGCGACTACGACATTTTTGTGGTGAAGCTGCTCGATGCGGGCGCTAGCAGCACCGTAGCGTGGGTAAGGCAGGCCGGCGGGGCTGGCGACGATAGGGCGGAAGCCATCACGGCCACTAGCTCGACGGTGTACGTGGCTGGGCAGTTTGCCCAGGCGGCTACGTTTGGCACCACCGTGCTTACGGCGGGTACCGCCCGCAACGGCTTTATAACCAAGCTTACGGATGGGGGCAGCACGGCCACTTTTGGCTGGGCGCAGCAGGTGGCGAGCGCGGGTCCTACCGCCGTCTATGGGCTGGCGGTGGCTGGCAGCGCGCTCTACGTGGTGGGACGCTTTGAGCAAGCGGCTACGCTGGGCACCAGTGCTCTCATTACCACCGGCGGCGCCCTAGCTTACGTAGCCAAGCTCCTGGATGCCGGCTCCACCAGCAGCGTAAGCTGGGTGCTGGCCCCGACCAGTGCCACTACGAGCATGTACGCCGGAGGAGTGGCCGTATCTGGCTCGAATGTGTACATATCGGGTGATTTTACGGGGACGGTAGCCTTCGGCGCCCAAACCCTGACAACGGCCGGTAACCGCGATGTGTTTGTGGCTAAGCTAGCCGATGGTGGCAGCGCGGGCACCTTTACGTGGGTGCAGGCGGCCGGTGGCACTGCCGACGACATAGCGCCCGGCCTGGCTGTAGGGGGCACTAGCGTGTATGTGGCCGGCACTTTTGTGAGTAGTACGGCCAGCTTCGGCTCCACTACGCTGACTAGCGCTGGCAGGGCGGACATTTTTGTGGCGCGCCTCGTCGATGCTGGCCCCAGTGCCACGTTTGCCTGGGCCCAGCGGGCGGGTGGGCCGGGTAATGACAGTAGCTACGAAATAGCTTTGAGTGGGACTGCATTGGCGGTGGTAGGCAGCTTCAATGCCACGGCTAACTTTGGCACGCAGGCCATTACCAACGCTGCCCTGTACAGCGAAAACGCTTACCTGGCCTTGCTTGGCCCTAGTGTGCTGGCTACCGCTGCGGAGCCGGCCAGCGTGGCCGGGCAGCTCTATCCCAATCCCGCCCACGGCATGGCCACCGTGCGCGTGCCAGTCAGCCCCGGCCCCGCCACCCTCACCCTGCTCGACGCGCTGGGCCGCGCCGTGCGTGCGCAGTCTGCACCCACGGGTACGGACGTGCCCTTCGACCTCGTCGGCCTCGCGCCTGGTGTGTATGCGTTGCGCGTGCAGGCCGGCGCGGCAGTAGCTACCCAGAAGCTTGTAATAGAGTAGCCGCCCGGCCACGGGCCGTACCTTTGCCCCATGCCTGCCGACAACCATCTCGCCGCCCGCCTCGACCATACGCTGCTGCGGCCCGACTGCACCGAAGCCCAGATAACCCAGCTATGCCGCGAGGCCCGGCAGCACGGCTTTGCCAGTGCCTGCGTGCCGCCGTGCTACGTGCCGCTGGCCGCCCGTGCGCTCAGCGGCTCGGGTGTGGCCGTGTGTACAGTTATCGGGTTTCCGCTAGGGTATAACAGCCCGCGGGTGAAGTTTCGCGAAGCGGAAATCGCCCTGGGTGAAGGCGCCACGGAGTTGGATTTGGTGCTCAACGTGTCGGCCCTGAAATCGGGCAATTGGGAGGCAGTGAAGGCCGAAGTTGAAGACCTCGCCGACCTCTGCGACGTAAACGACGCCGTACTGAAAGTCATTATTGAAACCGCGCTGCTGACCGAACAGGAGATGGAAACGGCTGCCAAGCTCTGTGCTGAGGCCGGGGCGCACTTCGTGAAAACTAGCACGGGCTTTGCCAGCCGGGGTGCCTCAGTGGCCGATGTGGAACTGCTGCGCCGCGTGCTGCCCGCCGAGATGCGCATAAAAGCCAGCGGTGGCATCCGCACCCGCGAGCAGGCGCTGGCCATGCTTGCGGCCGGTGCCGACCGCCTCGGAACCTCTAACAGTCTGGTTATTATTGAAGATGATGAGCCTACAAACGCCTAAGGCCATGCTGCTTTTGAGCCTGCCGCTGCTGGCGGCCTGCGCCACTACGGCCCCCACCGCGCCCGTGGCCGTGCAGTCGGCCCCCACCGATACGGTGCGCAAAACCACGGCCCTCCTTCCCGCCGAAGACCTGACTAAATACCGGCCCACTTTTGCCCCGGCGAATGCGGCCCCAGCGGCCGGAGCCCCACCAGCCACCCCCCGGCTGGCGGCCCCAGCCGCGCCCAAAACGGCACCTACGCCTACCGCCCATGTCACGCCCCAGGTAGAGCAGCGCCTGCGCGACCAAGCCTTCACCAACCAGAACGTTAAGTACACCAGCGGCTACCGCGTGCGGGCGTATCTAGGCCTGGAGCGCGAGCAGGTTATGACCATTCGCCGCCAGGTTATCGGCCGCTACCCCGAGGAGACGGATTACATTACCTTTAAGCAGCCTGTGTACCGGCTTTATATAGGCGACTACACGACCAAGCTGGAGGCCGCCCGCGGCCTGGCCCGCGTGCGCCAATTCGTGCCCAAGGCCGAACTGGAGTCCATGCAGGTGCTATTGAATAAAACGCCGTAGACCACGGGTTTAAACAAAATAGCCTACAACATCCGTGAAATCCGAAAAATCTGACGAATCCGTGGTCCAGACAATCCGCGACCGCGCTGCTGCGCTGGCGCCCGAGCTTTCGGCCTTGCGCCGCCACTTGCACGCCCACCCAGAGCTGTCGTTCAAGGAAACGGAAACGGCGGCTTTCGTGACCCAAAAGCTGACCGAAATGGGCCTGCGTCCCTATGCCGTGGCCGGTACCGGCGTGGTAGCCCTCATTGAGGGGCAGGCCGGTGGGCCAGTGGTGGCCCTGCGCGCCGACATGGATGCGCTGCCTATTCAGGAGCTGAGCGACGTGGCCTATAAATCGACCAAGCCCGGTGTGATGCACGCCTGCGGCCACGATGTGCACACCACCTGCCTGCTGGGCGCGGCGCGGCTGCTGACCGAGCTAAAAAGCGAGTTTAGCGGCACCGTGAAATTGGTGTTTCAACCCGGCGAAGAGCTGCTGCCGGGTGGGGCCTCGCTGATGATAGCTGATGGCGTGCTCGAAAACCCCGCGCCCGCCGAGATACTTGGGCAGCATGTGTTTCCGCGGCTGCCGGTGGGGCAGATTGGGCTGCGGCCGGGGCGCTACATGGCCAGCACCGATGAGCTGTACTTGAGGATAAAGGGCAGGGGCGGCCATGGGGCCATGCCTGAGCTCAACCTCGACCCGGTACTGGTGGCGGCGCATCTCATTGTGGCGGCCCAGCAGATAGTAAGCCGCCGCGCCAACCCCAAAATGCCGTCGGTACTGAGCTTTGGCAAAGTCATCGCCAACGGTGCCACCAACGTCATTCCCGACGAGGTGTATATAGAGGGCACCTTCCGCACCCTCGACGAGGCGTGGCGCACGGAGGCCCACCTGCACCTGCGGCAGCTCTGCGAAGGGCTCGCGGCCAGCATGGGCGCGGTGTGCGAGCTCGAAATCCGCCGGGGCTACCCCTGCCTCGACAATAACCCCGCCGTGACGGCCCGCGTGCGCACCGCCGCCGAGCAGTATTTGGGGGCCGAAAACGTAATTGAGCTTGACCAATGGCTGGCGGCCGAGGACTTTGCCTACTTCTCGCAGGCGGCCCCAGCGTGCTTCTACCGCCTGGGTACACGCGCCGCCGATGGTCGCTTTGCAGCCTCGGTGCACACGCCGACTTTTGATGTCGATGAGCAGGCGCTTAGTATAGGGGCGGGCCTCATGGCGTGGCTTACCTTACAAGAGCTGGCCGGACTGGCTGACTAATTCATTATTTTATTTATGCGTCTTCCTTTATTCTCATTAGCAATGGTGGGCGGCCTACTGGCCGCTGGTCATTCGGCTTCGGCTCAGTACGACCCCAATGTGGCCAAGCGCTACGTGCAGCGCACAGAGCTATGGCCCGAGCTGCAAGGCGAGTTAGGCCTTAAAAATGGCGATTATTTGCTGCTAACCCTGCGCGGTGAGCGCAGCACCGCCGACTATGGCTTCGGAGCCACCCGCTCACTGGGTTTCGATACCCGCCGCGTGGCTCTGGCCTACGAGCACTTCTGGAACCCCAATTGGAGCTGGGGTGGCACCTTACGCTATGAGTCAGATGCCAGCTTCGAAACCAATACCTACGGCGACTTATTGGTGCCCGAGCTACTGCTGCGCCACCGCTCGACCATCTTCGGCGGCCTCACCTTTGGGCAGCGCTTGGGCGTAGAGCGGCAGATACTGCTTAGTCGCCGCTACCTCGGCGGCCCCAATCCCGATGGCCAGTTCTGGACGCGCCTGCGTGTAGATGTAGAGCGCCTCTTTCCGCTCAGCAGCACCGACCAGGGCTTTGCCCTGCGCCCGCGCCTAAGCTACGCGGCCAGCACGCATTTGCGCTTCCAAAAAAGCGATACCGACGTTGCCGAACGCACCATTCAGTGGACCAGCTTGCGGGGCGAGGTGGGCGTGCGGCTTGCACCGGCCATCGACCTCACACCCTGGTTTGCTTACCAGACGCAGTACGCGCAGTCGCTCGTGTTCACTGATATCAACGGCAACCCTGTGTCGGGCGGCAAGGCCAACCACGTTTACCCCACGCTGGGGCTCGATGTGCGCTTCACCATCCCCGTGGCTGGGGATAAAACCGAACGGATGCAGCTGCCTACTCAGCACTAAAAATTAACTACTGTCAAAATGGCGGTGATAAAAGCCGCGAAAAAGCGCTTTTCCTAAACGGGGATGCGCTTTTTTGTCTTTGTCTGTTAAGCGTTCGTTTTGGCTACTTGCTAAATTCAGACTTTTTGGCGCTATTTGGCCCTGGCATAAAGTTTATAGGTAAGGGTATGTCGCCGCACTTGACTGCGGCTTTTCAAACCCAACTCAACCAAATACCTTTTATTCGTTATGGCAACTCTGTTGTATAACCGCCCCGCTTTGGCCCCCGCCCGCGCCTTCAATTCGCTGCTGAACGAAGTGCTGCGCGACAGCCAGCCTACTGCTCCCAAGCCTTCGACTTCGTTTGTGCCCGCTGCCGATATCTTCGAAACCAGCGCTGGCTACGAGTTGCACCTGGCTTTGCCGGGCGTGGCTAAAGACGCCGTGAATATCGACTTCCAGGAAGGCCAGCTCGTGGTGAGCGGCAACCGCCCCGCCCCGGCTACTGAAGGCGAAGACGCGCCTAAAGTACGCCGCGTGGAAACCCGCTTCGGCGAGTTCAGCCGCACTTTCCGCCTGCCCGAGACGGTGAACGTGAAGGCCATCAGCGCCGAGCTTACCGACGGCCTGCTGCGCGTGTCGCTTCCTTTCGACACCGAGAAAGTGACCAAGCAGCACATCGAGGTGCGCTAAGCTGCTCAGTTCCTGACTGGAAAGGCACCCTGCACGGGTGCCTTTTTTGGTCCGGGAATTGCATAATTGCTCGGAGCGACGCAACCTTCGGGCACGAAAAATCCTCTTTTTAGCGTTACAATTCGTAAGACCCCAGCGGGGCTGCCCGGCCCCGAAAGCTGGCCCCGGCCCTTGCGATAGTCCGCCGCTTTTTGTTACTTCGCAACACCTTTTTTTCTTATTCTTAAAGTAACCCCAATGCAAGCTAAAAACATGATGCTCGGCCTGCTGACTTCTGCCGTATTAGGCGGCGGCGTGGCCGTAGGGGGGTATAAGCTGCTGGAAGCCGAGCCGGGCAACGTGGCTCAGACGACCGTGGCTTCTGACCCCCAGGTGCGCTATACGTCGGCCATGCGCAGCAGCGCCTACGCCGCGCCCGAAGGCCTCAACTTCGTGGCCGCCGCTGCCGCTACCACGCCGGCCGTGGTGCACGTAATGACCGAGTACAAGGCCGAACCTCAGCGCCAGTCGCGCATGCAGATGGACCCGCTGTTCCGCCAGTTCTTTGGCGACCAGTTTGAGGACCAACTGCGTGGGCAGCAGCAGCCTCAGGGCGGTGGCGAAGGCTCGGGCTCGGGCGTTATCATCGCGGCCAACGGTTATATCGTGACCAACAACCACGTAATCGACAAGGCCTCCAAAATCACGGTGGTGCTCGACGACAAGCGTAAGTTTGACGCCGAGCTAGTGGGCGCTGACCCCAGCACCGACCTGGCCGTGTTGAAGGTGAAGGCCGATAACCTGCCCTTCATCAAGTACGGTAACTCGGACGAGGTGAAGGTGGGCCAGTGGGTGCTCGCTGTGGGCAACCCCTTCAACCTGAACTCGACGGTGACCGCCGGTATCGTGTCGGCCAAGGGCCGGAGCATCGGTATTTTGGCTCGCAGCCAGGATATGGGCATTGAGTCGTTCATTCAGACCGATGCCGTAGTGAACCCCGGCAACTCGGGCGGCGCACTGGTGAACACCAACGGCGACCTGGTGGGCATCAACTCGGCCATCTCGTCGCACACCGGCTCGTTTGAGGGCTATGCCTTCGCCGTGCCCAGCTCCATCGTGAGCAAGGTGGTTGATGACCTGCTGAAGTACAAGGTGGTGCAGCGCGCCCTGCTGGGTGTCCGCATTCAGGAAGTGGATGCCCGCCTGGCCTCCGAGAAGAAGCTCAATACCCTGAATGGCGTGTACGTGCAAGGCCTCGGCGATAAGAGTGCCGCAGCGGCTGCCGGCCTCAAAATCGGCGACATTATCACCGATATCAACGGCATCGCGGTCAACACCTCGGCTCAACTGCAAGAGCAGGTGTCGCGCTTCCGCCCCGGCGATAAAATCAAGGTAGGCTACCTACGTGGTAGCAACAAAGAGGTGGCTACGGCTACCCTCTTCAACGCCTCCAATACCACGGCCGTGGTGAAAGAGACGCCCGCCGGCGCTTCCATTAGCTACGAAGGAGCTAAATTCAGCCCCGTACCCGCCCGCCTGCAGAATGAGCTAGGCGTGGAAGGCGGCGCGCAGATAAGCAACGTGAAGGGCTCCAACTTTAAGGAGACGGGTATGGCCGAAGGCTTCATCATCACGCGCATCGACAAAAACCTGGTGCGCAAGCCCGCCGACGTGCAGAACTTCCTCGACCAGGCCAAGAATAACTCGGGCGCGCTCGTAGAGGGCGTGTACCCCGACGGCCGCAAGGCGTACTACCCCATCGGCCGCGAATAAGCTGCCGTTAGGATATAAGAAAGCCCCCGCCAGTTGCTGGCGGGGGCTTTTTGCGTTTTAGTGGGTGAGAGCGGGACAGTGGCCTTAGCCACTTACTCCACTACCAGCCGGGCGGTGCCCAAGCGCTCGCCCGTGGCCACGTGCAGCGCATACACGCCGGGGGCAAGGCCGGCCACGTCAAAAATCACCCGCTGGCTGCCCGCCGCTACAGGCATGGTGCGGGTGCGCACGACTCGGCCTACGGCATCGAGCAAGGTAAGGGTGGCCTCGCTCGCCGCCGGCCCGGCCGGCAGCTGCACCGTAGCTAGGGTGCAGCTGGGGGTGGGTATCGGAAACAGGGCCACGCGCGTAGTAATAGCGGCGGCCCCGGTGGTGGCCAGCCCGGTGGCATCGGGCAGGGAAGTAAGAAAGCCCGTTCCTCCCACGCCGGCTGTGCCCACCGCTTGACTGCCAAAGGTGGCCACGCTAGACATATAGCCGCCCACATACACGGCTGTGCTGCCGAGGGCCAGGGACAGCACCCCGTCGGCATCGCTGCCACCGGCTCGCACGGCCCAGGCAAAGCTGGCTGTGCTGCCCGCATCGGTGAGCTTGGCCACATAGGCGTCGCTGGAATAAGAGGGAACGATAAGAATCGTGCTTCCAAAAGAGGCCGTGTTCCCGATACCACCCGCGAGATACACCGATGTGCCGCGCACGGCCAGCGTATTGACGACATCACTGTCGGAGCCGCCCGCGCCCTGCGCCCACACGTAGGTGGCTGCGGTTCCGGTATCGGTGAGCTTGGCCACAAAGGCATCAGTGGCCCACGTATTGGCGATGCCGGTGGTGGTATTGGGTAGGCTAATGGCACCAAAGGCCGCCGTGCCCGAAAAGCACCCTCCCACGTATACCTGGCTGCCCTGCACCGCCAGGGCAGCGGGTACCATCTTGCCTCTGCTGCTCGCCTGCGCCTGCTGCACCCAATTGTAAGTGGCGCTGCTGCCCGCATCGGTGAGCTTGGCCAGAAACAGGCCGTACTGCCCGCTATCGGGCAGGCTAAGATTGCCGAAGGCCACCGCGCCCTTAAATGAACCTGCCACATACACACTGTTGCCCTGCGCTACCACATTGCTAACGTAGTCCCAATCGGCACCCCCTACGGGCAGGGTCCAGGTAAAGGTGGCGCTGCTGCCCGCATCGGTGAGGCGGAAAAGAAACCCATCTCTAGGGCCGCCGCTGGTGTAGGTAGCCGAACCAAAGGTGGCCGCATCGGCAAAGAAGCCTGTTACGTACACCGCCGAGCCAATTACCGCCAGAGAATTGGCCTGGTCGGACCCGTTGCCGCCGGCGCGGTAGGCCCACGTAAAGGCGGCGCTACTACCCGCGTCGGTAAGCTTGGTTATAAAGATATCGTCGTTGCCGGCACTGGTGAGGGCGGCGCCACCAAAGGTGGTTGCCCCATTAAAATAGCCCGTTGCGTAGACCTGATTACCAGTGGTGGCCAGCCCCGTAACGCGGGTATTGCCCGTGCCGCTCGTTTGCCGCACCCACATAACGCTTTGGGTAACGGGGCTCCACTTAGCCACAAACGCATTATACTGCCCCAATCCGGTACTACTCAGCACGGTGCCGCTCAGGGCAGCGGTACCCGTGAAGTACCCCGCTATGTACACATTGCCACTGGCATCGGTGGTGGTGGCCGTTACCGAAGCCGTACTAGTGGTGTTGGTGGGGGCTGCCAGCACCACAGCCTGCCAGCCAGGGGCCTGCGCCCGCGTCACGCTAGCCAGCCCAAAGAGCAACCCTGCTAGTAGCCCCACACGGTGGGCGAATAGGGTAAAGTATATAGCCATGCACAAATAAAAAACAAAATAAGCAGCTAGCACTGAACCCGCTGCCTAAAAGCACAGCTCCCCGGCCAGCCGCTGGTATGCGGCCGACCGGGGAGCTGTCGTTATCGCTTCGAAGCAAGATGCCTACTGCACAATGCGGCTCTTCACGCCCGAATACTGCGGGGCCGTGGTAGAGCCCGCCAGCGCGGCGGCCTTCACGAAAACCTTGGTGCCCGAGTCGAAGGGACCCAGCTCGCGCTCGCGGCCCCCGCCCACGGCCACGCACCAGTTATCCTCGGGCAGCTTTTCATCGGTGCTGTAGCGAATAAGATTCTGGATGGTGCCGGTGGGGCGGCTTAGCTTAAGCAAAACGCAGCCCGGCTGGCCGCCATCGAGCAGCTCAAACTCCATGGGTACCGCTACCGGAGCCAGGGTGCGGGTGGCGCTAACCGTGGCGGCCGCCATTAGGGTTAAGCCCGACGAGAGCAGCGCGGGCTCATCGCCTAGATAATCGAGGTTTAGGCGCTTGGCCAGGCGGCTCAGCTCGGTGGTAACCGTTGTGCGCAGCAGGTCGCGGTTGGCGGTCTGGGCCGGGGTAGGGTGGTCGAGGGCAGCCACGTCGGCATCGAGGGCCGCAACTGCGCTGGTGAGGGGCATTACCAGGGTGTCTCCCTGCTTGATGAAGGGGCTGCTGGTAGTCTGACGGATGGCGCTATGGGCAAACGGCGATACGGTGTCGTTGGCCAGGGTAGCGTAGGTTTCGATAAGTTTGGACTTGCGCATAGTAAAAAAACGAATGAATTGATAGACAGTGCCTAAAGTAGTAGTTTATTTCGAGGAT
>Ga0265797_10010260_pt1 | contig 11960 bp, 3 predicted proteins | sample P2T30metagenome_FD_192433 | JGI IMG/M metagenome (GOLD analysis project Ga0265797, IMG submission 192433) | Plant litter microbial communities from East Loma Ridge, Irvine, California - P2 T30 | ecosystem: Environmental > Terrestrial > Plant litter > Unclassified | place: USA: California... | reverse complement strand
CTTGAGAGTGCAGCTTCGCCAACCACCAGCAAAACAACGATGCGATAAAGTAAACAATACGATTAATATCTATCAACAACTACTTTACGTCGCAGTACCATTCCCCACCACCGTCCCATTCACACCCCCACTACTAAAGTACGCGCAATGAATCGAATACCTCGACGTCTCCGCACTAAACCCCTCCAACGCAACAGCATCAATCTTCTCCAACGAGAAAGCGCCGTTATTCATCTTCGTGTAGTCGCTCAACGGTATCCTCAGCACCACCGGACTCCCGTTCATACTACCATACGCCGCCGTCGCAACACTAAGACGCTGTATCGCCGTCTGGCCGTCGCAGCCGAACCCGCCGCTCTGCAACTGCACGTTGAAGCTTGCGCCTGCACTCGCGGTGACGTTGAGAACGAGGTATTGGGACGCGGATACGTCGGCGCAGTTCTGCAGCGAGTACCAGTATGAGCCTGATACGCTGGGTTGGAGAACCAACGCGCCGTCGGTGACGACGGGTGCGACTTCCATGGTGCCGTCGTCGCTTTGGACGTAGCCGTTGTTGTTGCGGTTTGCGACGCCGGGTGTGCAGTAGTTCAGCCATGCGTCGTCGGGGCAGTTGCATGTTTGAAGGGAGGGCGTGGCGGCGACGTTGATCAGACTGATGCAACCGACCTTTACATCCACGTCAGAGGGATTGAACGCCGAGAGTGCGACGCTGTCGAGTCTGCTGGTGTTCATGCCGGAGAAGTCGGCAAAGGGGATCTGTGCGACTTGGTATGCGTCGGCGCTGGTGAATGTGACGAAGGAGGTGATGGGGACGGAGGAGGGGGGCGAGAGTGTAGTGCACTCCTCGTCTGTCTTCCAGCGCATCGTGACCCGGAATGTGGTGCCCGCGGGAGCGGCGACGGAGAGTTGGATGCCCGTTGCGTTTAGTGTGTTCGCGTTGTAGCATCCGCTGTTGTCGAATTGAGAGTACCAGTAAGAGCCACTCGTAGAACCCAAGACGAGCGAGCCGTCGCTATCGACGGAATACGAAGCGAGAGATCCTTCATCGGTCATTTGGCCAAGGAGTCGATTGACGCGCGGGACTTCCGGTACGAACGTGCAAGTGTTCAGAATGGTACCTGAGCAGAGCGCGCAACCAGGGCTGTCCGCTGGCCCTGTAAAGACCAGGGAGTGGATGCGGTACGTCGAGCCAGGGGAGTTGAAGTTGGTCATGACGAATGACTGCAGGTATTCTTGATTGAAGGTAGCTGGGAAGCGCGAGAATGGAATCGTGAGCTGTGTCGACGCGGCGTTGAAGGTGATCGGAACGTAAGACGTGACTACGTTAGTGCTGCAACCATCATTGCCGTATCTGAAACCGATATTCGCTGTCGCGTCTTGCGGGCCTGAGACAGTGAGGATGATCGCGTCGTAAGAGCTGTTCACGGCTCTACATTCGGACGGCTTGGCGAGCAGCGAGTAGAAGTAAGATGTCGCGTCTTTAGGTACGAGGTCGACGTATCCGCGGCTAGTCTGCTTGTACGATTGCATCGTTCGGTCGTCAGAGATAGCTGCACCCAAAGCATTGGTCTGTGTTTTGAACTCATTCGGATCGCAGAAGTTCAGCACAACAAAGCCAGTCGGAGCTGGGCAGCGTGGACCGGCGCCAATCGTGGAAGGCCCGCCAAGAAGAGAGATCCATCGCATCGTGAAGTTACTGGCTGCGGAACCACCATTGGGCGTAAAGTTGCGTAGGGTAATGCGGCTGACAGAGTCGGTGTTGATACCTGAGAATGCTGTGAGGGGAATGGTGATGTTGGAGAAGTTATCCTGGCCTAGGGTGGCGTAAGACCTGGTGTTCACAGTGGTAGTCTTGCCATCGCCTGAGCTCAACACCACATCGAAAGAGCCACCGGACGGGCCGCGCGCGTTCAAAGAGACACCAGTGTAAGCAGTAGCATTCAAGGTAGCTCCATCGACCATAGTATCCGTGTAGAAGAAAGAGTCTGCGCTCGACGGCAGCAACTGCATCCTACCCAACTCGGAAAGCTTCGCGAACGTCATCGAATTATTGTAGTCGGTCTGACCAAAGATGTTGTTGATACCTGTAATCCATCGGTCTACGTTTTGGAACGACTCAATCGCAAGGCCTGGAGTGCGATCCTCTCCTGGGGCTGTCACACATCGCTTCTGAATCTTGAGGTTGTCGATGTAGATGGGTGTCTGTGCTGGCGAGATGTTTCCGATGCGTATTCCGCGTACATGCTTCATCTCTTGTCCCTTGAAGTCGGCTAACGGTATGGTGACAGTATGGTTCGAGCCATCGGCAGGAGCGTATCTGGTAACGTCCAAGTACGTGGCACTTGGCTGCTCGAAGTTGCATCCGGTATCGTACGAAACGAGTTGCACGTAGAAAGTGCTTCCTTGAGGAGCGACCATATCGAAGTACAAATGGGTGTAGACGGTGGCGTCGAAACAGAAGCGTGAGATCTCAGTGTAGTATGAGTTGACGCCACTGTTCGTGGTCGCGGTAAGCTGCAAGGTACCATCAACGTTGTTCGACGAAAGACCAGTAGCAGCGGTCTGCAACAAGAGCAGATTGACATTGTTGCTGCCAAAGTAGAGTTCGAGGAAGTCGTCAATCATCACGTCCCATGCTATGCACTCCGTATCCCCAATCGGCTTTGGCGTAAAGTCAGGGCATGTAGAGGCGGTTGCGTTGCTAGCCCCAACAGCGAAGTTGAGGGTGTAAAGTCCCTTTGCCGTGTTTCGCAGTACGACCGCATTCGTAGTCTTGTCGTAGGAGGGTTGCTGGCACACTGAGAGAGAGCCAGAGGCAGACTGTATAGCGTAGTTTCGTGGGACCTGCACAGTAAGTCCTTCCGTGCGGCCGTCCAAGCGGACTGTCATCACCGCAGATGAGTTGTCCGCCGCTGTGATGTCGACAACGGCGCGGTCCCGGTTGGTCCACCAGTTGGCCATGCCCGTCTGGTTGAAGAAGACTGCATATGGACGCACCCTATCGTGGAGCGCGCGCTGGATCTGGATTTTGTCGAACAGGGCGTCGGAAGGATGAATCAAGATGTTGTAGTGTCCGCCATATCGTGCCATCTTCTCAATGTATTTGATCTGGTTCGCAAAGTCTGAGCCCGGGAAGTCGGCACTGCTCATATTGCCGTCACCATCAGACCACTGGAGTGGAAACTCGTAGTAAGGAAGCTCCTGGAACGACTCGCGGTTATGCGTGACCTGGAAAGGAAGATGGGTCAGGTGCGAATTGCCTGCGCATGAAGAGCCGCCGATAATGCCGTTGGCGACGCAATGCGTGGCCTGGTACTTGCTCCACGCAAGATTACCCGGACGATAGGTGGTCATGTTGTAGCCAGTCTTGAACTCATCGTGGAGTATGTGTCGGATCAACCAAGCACTCACACGCACCTCTCCAGATGCGGAAGCACCTGATGTGTAGAAAGAGAGCCCACTGGTGCCTCCCTTGGTGCAGACTTCTCCATTCGTGGGTGTGCCGTCAGCATTGGGTCCGCACTGGTGGATGACCGGGTAGTAACCGGCATCAGTTCCTTCGATGAACCGTTCCTGAAGCGTGCCGTAGTCGAAGCCCGCAGCATTGGGCGAGTGACTGACAGTGTGGCTACCAAAGTCGATAAACGGGTTTCCATCTGGGGCCGTTCGGAATCCACTGATCTGGTAGATGTAGGGAACGCCATACTGGAAGTACGCCGTCTCGTAAGCATCGGTGATGTACTTGGTGTGAAGGTTCAAGTTGCCTGCGGCACCCCGGTCTTGTGCTGCAGCCGCAATGCCCTGGCCGTGCGGATAGGAGACGTAGGTGTCGATGTCCCAGGTAGTAGTGAAAGCGAGCCCCTTGTTGTACGGCACAGACCACAGGCTTACGAAGTGAGGACTGGTGGTGACGATGTTCTTGATGACGCGAGTTCCAATGTCATATCCGGGGTAGTAGTGTCCGTCGTACCATGGCGAATACCCACCGGCCTCAGCTTGAGCCTGAATGTACAGGTATCCAAGGTCCATACCGAAGCTGTAAACGTATCCACTGGCGCCTGACGGCTGGTGCTTGACGATCGCTGCGCTGGTAGCGGATGTGTCTGCGCTGTCGACACCATCATTGCGGACCAGGTATTTGCCGAGCGTTTGAGAGCCGTTGATAGGTGTATAGCCAACATTGATCAGACCAGTCTCGGTGTAGTTCTCAAAGAATGGCATGTTGACATCGTAATACTCGGCAAAGTCGAAACCTTGGAGAGCCTGCGTCGGTGTCTCAGTGTTCGTCAACTGCAGGACGGACCTGGCACCGCTCGTGTCTACGGTTGACGCAGAAACACCAGCAAGGGCCTGGAGTGCGGTAGGTACTTGGTTCATGAAGATTAGCCTTCCTCCCTTCGCCACGAAGGAGGTCAGGGTTGTGACATCCGCAGAGCTCGGGCTGTAGCTCACGCTCGGAGAGATGTAGATCAGTAGGTTCCGGCATTGCGAAGAGATATTGAGCGACTGGATAACTTTGACTTGCAGACCGACTGTCTTGAGAGACAGTGTCAGAGGAAGCCTGGACTGTTGTTAATGATTGTACATCTGAGTGTCTTATGAGACAGGATTTACCAATTGGGGTCTGCTTTGTAGTTCGGGAGAAAGACGTTCAGTCCAGAGTCCGGTCCAGCTGCGTGTCTGTAATTAGGAAGTTAGTGAAGAGACATCATGCCATGCGTTTGATCTTCTTACCTTGATTGCGATGGTACAGTGGGTGGCTGGCTATCTTCACCCAAATCTGGACTCGCACCCCCAGGCTGCGTGAGCTTGTAAATATCCGGCGAGCTGAAAGCCAGACATATCTGCAGTATTGCAAACAACGGAATCAGAAAGAATGAACGCATACTTGATGCTTCCCTTGGAAAGAGAGGGGTAAAATCCGCAGAAGAACGTAACGAAGAACAGAAAAGTGCAGAACCCGACCTTTTGGTCAAGTTCCCAAATCTAGAAACCGACTAGAAGCACGGGAGAAATCGCCTTATCCGAGCCCGAATACCCAAATTGCTGGCCATGCTGGACTAAGGCCGCAAACTTCATCAGGGCGAAATCTGGGAGAAATTCGTCAACCTATCCACTTAGGGTTGTTCTAGCAGGGCACCAACAAGCGACTACGGCACCATGATCGCCGGTACCTGCGCTATTAGCATGCATCTAGGGTAGGAACTCGTGTTCATTGAGTTTGGCGTGGGCCCCAAAGTCCGCACAGACGCTGCATCTCCATAAATAACGAGTTCTTCTTGTAGGCCGAGGCGCCGGTTTCAGATTTGGCTGCGGGAGTAACGATGATGCGTCGAAACGTCATGGCGAAGAGGCGAACACTATGGGTTTGGTTGTGATTGAGGCACCCTTCATGGGAAAAGGAGAGGTTGGGTAGAGAGTATCGACTGCTTGAGTAGCGCTTACTAGCACCGATGCGTCCTTACGTCATTTTGGAACCTTCGCGCCCAAAAAAGGAAGCAACAGGCCTGGTTCCTGCTACATGTCCATACGAACAAATCTTGAGATACGAGGTAGTTGCACTCGCTGCATCGCCACAGTCTAGCTGACAGTCGGAAAGCTATGTCGAGGGTGAAACGAGGGTACCGCTTCGGCTCAGCCGGCTTCCCGGTTTTCACGGGAATCCAGGCCCGTGGATACGATCGGAACTTTGGAAGCTGCGCAGAAGACAGTGTCTCGAACACAAACCTGTGGCATTCGGACGTGGGTACACATCAGTCATAAAGCTTGTTGCTACTGAAGGGTCGCTTCGTCGCTCCAGGACTGCATGCCGTTCGGTACCTAGCTACATACCTAGGTAGGTAGCACCCGACTACCGAAGAAGTCGCGTCAAACATGTCAGGCAGCGAACTCAATGTCAGATTACTACCCCAATAATATACAACCTTTGATTTTTGGGAAAGTCAACATTAAGGTGTTCACGTCAGCACCAAACCTTCAAAGATTATGTGCGGATATATCTACACGTGACGCCTGCCAATGCCAAGCCGCCAGAAGCCCTGCCTCGCGTGCCCGTCGCGTGTCCCGCTGTAACACCCTGCCGACCCAGCAGTCGATACAATTCCACTGCCGCGTTGCAGTAGTCGTGTGGTACTGCAGCGCATGCGTTGGCGCGACCTAGCTTATTTGATTTCGTTACATTGCCCGGATACTGCGAGCTGCAGGTGTACTTTGCTAATATACCTAGGTATTGAGAGCGCGACAGTAGCACCTACCATAGACTACCCCCAAAGCCACCGAGAAAACCTGCGACGAGTCACGACCGAGCTTGCGACGAACGCCTGCACTCTGCTGCCTTCGCGACTCTGTATCGGAACCACGAGGCAATCCGTACACGCTACACATTTCAGCCCCTTCATACAACGTGGACTACGACGATGAGATACCTAGGGATATAGAGGATATTGAGTGCATCCCCAGCGGCATAGGCTTTGGCTTGTGCTCACCGCGGATGGTCCGCTTGATTGCATGGGGGACTGTACCTTGATACTTCGGGGTTCGACCTTCGTCTTGGCCTAAGATATCGCTCCTACGTTGGGGATGGCCTGTCCTTGCAGGCCCTTCTTCCCCATTATTACCAGCCAGATCGATACATACGTGTTGAGTTAGGCAGCCGGTGCGCGAACAAGGTGTCATGATCTGGCCTGATACCGCATGAGATACGAGATCAGAGGGCATCTTTGGATTTCGGGCAAACACGCAGACCTGATGGCGCTTGAAAATACTACTCAAAAATGCGTGCGCTTCTAGAAGTGGATGGCAGACTGCTGGGTTGTGCGGTACACTGTTTTGTGCCCTGGATACTTGCTCGGCGTATCCGTTGTATCCAGACTTTGGGGAGTCGCCCATAATCCTGGGAACGCCCAATCATCTCATCTGGCCTGCTGCTGCTGCTGAATTTTATAGCAATCTCGCAGGCGTTTTCTTCAAAGCTGAAGCCAGAATATGGATCGTGCGAGAAGACACTCAAATGCAGCGATGCAAACTTGGCTAATGTATAGAGTGAGTTGATTCTGATGATGGTCAAACAATGCACGTGCTTTTCCTGATCACCGGTCATTAGGCCATCAGGGTGTCGTTGAGCAACAGCGGATTCTTGGCTTAAGAACGGCAGCTGGAGCGACACGACAGAGATAACTTTGGAAAATCATTGTAGTCGAACATCAGCCTTGCCATTGCCATAGTGTTGCGAAGAGCCGTGCGACGCCAGGCTGGTAGAGCTGCCTCGAGGCGGCCGCACTAGCGCACAGGGCCATCGCGCTTGAAGGCCCTCGTCAAGGGCGGATCTTCCTAGGAAATTCGCGATATGATTGGAGCCCACCTGGAGGCCGCAACAACGGAGAGACCGCATTCACATGAACGTCCTCCTCGCATGCGATTCACATGGTTGGGCGGTGGCCGCAAGGGCGTAGCACCAAGAGAACGTCCCTTGCCAGATCCTTTCCGGTGCCCAGGTGAGATGCAACCTGCCTCCACGTTCGAGTACACACACAACTCCTACATGATCATGTTCTAGCAATCGTCTTCTTCGCCAAAATCCCCTTCCCCAAGAACAATCCCTAGAGCAAGACCATCACAATGTCAACATGGTTTCGAGACTGAACAGATCAGGCATGGCGCCTTGGTACGAAGCGAAACGTTGATTGGTCGTCCAAGATCATGACAGGTTTTCCAGCAAAAGTCGAAAGAGTTGGATCGCGATTCTGTTCTATTGTACACTGACGCTTCCCGATGCTGTTTGATCCTACCTCGAACGCCAGTACACCTTCGCCCGCCGAAAAAGCCAACTCCGCAACTCGAATATTTGTCAATGCCATGCGCACATGGATCCAATATTTCGATCCACAACCAGGAGGACACATACGATGTTTAAGCACCTCCGCCGGCGGTAGCCAGATTTGGCCCGACCGATGCGCCTCCAGCAGCTTCGCCATGTCCCACGATGTCGGGACCGAGTTCCTCCGGGCCCTCGAACACAGGCTCGTCTGGTTCATTATGTGCCTGCTGTACCTCGGCAGCATTGTCCAGTGCTTCGTGGGGCTGCGGTGGATCACGGTGGATCAGTACCAATTCGTGGTCGTTCCCCGGTCCAACTGGAGCGTTCGGCGGATTACCCACCGCGGGCGCATTACGGGCTAGCGGAACGTCAGCCCTAGCCATTGTGTAGTAGACATTGTACCACGACGGTAAAGAAGACTGATCTCTAGATACCTACCGGCTTGCTCGGCACGTTCCCTTCTTCGCTTGCTCACACACTTGTAGACGGCAAGCACGAAGGCTCCAACTCCCACAACTAACATTATAGCCCCCGACCAGTATTTCCACCAGATGTTCTCGCCTTCGGTAGGCTGGATGTAGGAGCCCGGGGGCGTGAAGGTCGTATTGCCTTGGTTGGTGCCTGGCAGCGGCCGTCAGCTTATCCCTGAGTCCCACCATGTCCAAAGCACGTTCGCTGGGTTTGACAGAGTCTGCTTGGGTAAGGTGTACTCACCATTGAAGGCTACGAAGACACGCGGAATGACGGGCATCTTGATATCTGCGACGATTTAGCTGGTGTCGTCACCGTCACCGCTGGGCGTCGACGAGATAAGCTCACCACGCACCTGGACTCGAGAGAGACTCGACCCTACTACAACGCTGTCGTCGGCTTTGGATCAGGGTAGGCCTGCGATGTTAATCAGGGTAAGGGCTATAGTCGTTCGGTCGTAGCACAGATGGAGAAGGGGTTCCTCTCCGCAAAAGCCCACGAAGCCGCTGGCGGTCAGCGTTGGGAGGGCTAGCTCCAGGCTCTGTTGACTAGGCGTTCTGCGCTGATTCGTCGAACCCCTCCCGTCAACAACCTGCTTTGGACAACACGTAATGGAAATACGAGACCGCGCATTGCGAAAAATTCTTAAGGGAACAGGAAGGCGATGCACATGTTCCCATGATTTTGCGAAGAAAGGGACAAACGTGGCTGCGAAGCAACGATTGACTGTGTGGTCTTTGCCGCACCCCAACATTCCCCAGTCGCCAGCTGCAAGGTCGCAGAACGATGGGTAATAGTCCAGGCGCCCCTTGAACAATCAAGCGAAGGCACTGCATCCGCCTATCTTCCTCGCTGGTCAGCTACGCTCTGTCTTAGTGGTCAGGATGCGAGGGCAAACAGGGATTGAGTAGCCCCCGAGATGGCCAAGGTGCTGCATTGCCGCAACCCGCAAAGATGGAGCTCACAGTATTCTCTGGTAAGCACTATGTACGCAGAATATCTCAATGAATAATGTACGCGTTTTACTCAAACTTTGAAGAGGCTCCGTCGTGATGTTGTAGGGATACGAAGCACGAAGTCGCTAAGACGTCACTATTTCTTGGGGATGCCGAGCGAATCGTTGAACACTCTCACGGGGGGTTAAACTATTCGAATTGAATTGGCAGACATTTTGTGTGCCTGTTCGCACTATAGAAGATCATGAGTTCTGTTGTTTGTTCGTTTTGTGTGCTTGTTAGTCGCGCTTATATGTACACATCATCTGGGCAAGGAGTTTTAACTACCTAGGTAATGCACATGGTGGGCATCTAGACTCATACGAAATTCGCGGCACAATCATATAATCAAGGCCTAAGGCTGTCACAGCAATATGTTTTGCTTCAGAACTGACGTCTGTCCACCGTGGGCCATGTGGACCCCAGGCTGAGGGCGAACCCAAGTGATGATCGATGCCAAGCCGCCGCCTGTCCTGCAGCGACGCACCCTCGCTCCAACACCTTAATGAACACATGTGGGCATACAACTCCACGATCACACCCGAGTTATCGACCGCGATGCAGCGCATGCCTATGCGCGATCTAACAATTTTCGCTCCGTCTCTATGGGTATGTCCGCGCGCAGCAAGAACGAGCGCGCCTCACTGACAAACTGAAAGTGCGACGCGAATACCTCCGATGAGCTACGATCCACACCTCGCCCCTGCTACCTCCGAGAATCCATATTCAGCGGACGAGAGAACCTTGTTCTCAAGCGTCACTTCACGGCCACGCCATGATGGTAGACCCGCACGGGGGGTTGAGGCACGGCGTCCGACCTCGCCTTACAGTGGCGACGATTGGATGAACACTGCGCGTAATGATGAATCGCGTTCCAGCTATCCGCGTTCAAATTACTCGGCAGATCCTGTATTTTTCGAGCAGAACGTGAGGGATACTAGTAGTGGTGGGACATCTGCGGCGGACTTGCATAACTCCTTAACCCAGGCGGGATCCTCAGCGGATACTACATGTGGAACGTACAGTTTGCCTGAATTGCCTTCATCCCTACTCGAGGTACCGAGGGAAGCTCAGCTGGGTACTTCGTCGGGCCATCGTACTGCTGGTCGGCACTTTCAGTCAACGTACACCCCCCAGGACGGAGATGCATCTCTCGCCGCAATTCCGGACGACATATTTAACGACATGTTTGACTGGGTATATGACTACGAGTCACTGGCGCTGGACTTTCCCTTCGGAGAGCCGAAATTTGGCCCACATCCTCCCGATGACCTGGCCATTATCCGTACGCGGAGTACCATTGCTCCACACGCAACGTCGCTCAATCGACCGTCATTCCCTAACCGTGATGAATACGGAATGTCGATGCTCCGCTCTGCATCAACACGACACCGTCATGAAGTGTTGGTAGGCGCACCTTCTGGAAGTGGGGGTGAAGGTACGAAGTCAGCACCTGATTCGGAAACACTGTATTGCGATGTCCCGCACTGTAGTCGGTCGTTTAGTGGAGCATATGCCAGGGGCAGCCTTGGGCGACATATGCGACTCAAACACAGCGGTCAGCATGAGGGTACCCGTGAGTCTAAGTGCGAAGCCGGTGGATGCTCGAAGTCTTTCAAGCGTCCAGATGCCCGTCTCAAGCATTATCGCAAACACCATCCTCATTTGGCTAGCGAATCGATTATAAGGCGACCATACCGAGGCTGGAAGCGGAAGGGCCGTTTCGCTGAAGACATGAACAGCCATAGTAACGAAGAGTCGGGGCATGTCTCTACATTACCCACACTCTCATCAGATGGGTTGACCATAGACGATACGAACAACGCACAATCGACACTTTCATCGCTGGCAAGCGGATCGACTACTAGAATCATTCACCAGCTCGTAGAGTGCCACCTGTGTAGCGACGGCCACAAAACATTCAACAGACGTGCCGATTTTCGTAGACACATGGCTACGGCTCACAATCCGGATCCGCCAAGATACCCATGCACGATTCCCGGATGTCCCAGAGCATCACATGGCTTCCCACGTAAAGACAAGTTAAATGATCACATGGCAAAGGTGCATAATCCGTCGACTGCAGTGACATCCCGCAAGCCGACCATATTTGCATGCCCTGAGCAGGGTTGTGCGCGGGAATTCGATCAAAGAGCAGACCTACTACGACACCAAAGGACCCACACAGATATGTCTGAAAGGCCCCACAAATGTGGGCAGTGTGACAAGTCTTTCTTGTACCCGAAGGATCTCAAGCGGCACGAAGCAACCCACCTGGGTGATCAGGACCAAGAGAAACCATCCTTCCACTGTCCAGTCACCTCATGCGAGTATGGTCCTGGGGGATCAGGCTTTTCGAGAAAAGATGGCATGCTTCGTCATATGAAACGTTTCCATCCGGAATGGAAGGAGGAGAAGGAGGGAGTTTAAGATACCCATAGTGCTTTATATGTTGCAAAGTTGTACTTCTTACAAACCCGCCACCACCAAACTTGTTTTGAAGTGAAAATGACATTTCTAACATTCAGAACAGCTACATTACTACACTAACAAGCCTACGGCTTACTCAACTGCTCCTTCCTAAAAAACTTAAAGAACCCCAACGGAACCACCAACTGCGCCGCCAACCCAATCCAGAACCACGGCTTACTCAACCCTGCCACCACTCCGGCCGAGAA
>Ga0265797_10010258_pt1 | contig 11961 bp, 8 predicted proteins | sample P2T30metagenome_FD_192433 | JGI IMG/M metagenome (GOLD analysis project Ga0265797, IMG submission 192433) | Plant litter microbial communities from East Loma Ridge, Irvine, California - P2 T30 | ecosystem: Environmental > Terrestrial > Plant litter > Unclassified | place: USA: California... | reverse complement strand
GGGCAGTAATTAGCAAAAAGAACAATGATGCGCTCTTACGAACGCCGATGAATGACTCATCGGAGGTTTGAACTCCGGACCTTCAGTGTACTAAGGAGTGCTGTGAAGCGCTCTGTTAGACTGACGTGATAACCAACTACACCAACGAGCCCTGTTTGATGAAAGACATTGAATCTGGTTCGTATATATTCATACCAAAACGACACCAACGATAACTGCCCACTCGAGAGGGTCTATACGAATCTGACTTCATACTCGTGCAATTGGCAAAGTCGTGGTCGGCAAAATCTCTGCTCGGTGCGGGGCGTGGGAGTTGAGCCGATCAACGTGGTTGGCCGAGATGTCGGTCCCACCAATGACTACCCACACCAGGGTATAGTGACGAAAGGCCTAGCCGTGGTAGGATAGCCCAACATACAGTGATGTTGTCAACCAAGGACGTTGTAGACAGAATTAGACAAACCCTGATATGGCCCATCGTGAGACCAACGGAGGAGTATGGTGTGACGATGTATGAGCGCAAGCTTTCAGAATTGCATCGAACGCGAATTCTTGACCACGGGCTCGCTTCTAGTGCAGGCTCGACAAGAGCTAGTCTGTTGGGGTGCGTGCTGATGACATGAGAGTACAGGTGTGTGCACCTGTGGTGCGTAATTGGAGAGTTCACAGCGACAGTAGCTGCCGCGCCAAAAACTCGACCTTCGTCTCAGGACTCCCAAAGCTTGACCCGCTGATACCAAGCCTAGCGACAGCTTGGAAACGGGTAGCCTGATTGCTAGCCAGACTGCTAGGTGGCCGATCTGCATCGCCAACGCGCGTGGAAAGCTACCGCCCACATGGTGTAACGGCCTTGGTACAGCTGGGCGACCAACGGCTTTTCTTGTGCGCGTACTGCGTGAGCGAGGTCGTCATTAGATGCGCCGGTGTAGCGCCCATGAACGGGTAGAAGATCGAAATGCAACTTGACTCATTGTGGACGCGATCGTGGGCATAGAGATATCGTCTTGAGGGGCTGTGGGCGTTGGAGCTACGAACGCGTCGCGTGCCTAAGAAAAGAGCGGAGCGGAGCCAAAACCACCGACCAGCAGAAACCTTCTGGCACCCCTGTGTCTTTCTACCTACTCGCCAATCCCTCACGGTGAACGATGAACTCCCTCTTTCGTACTGCGCAGAAGGTCAAGCTGCGCATACCATTGCATCAACGACCAATCTACTCACATCGATGCATCGAGGTTGCGGGGTGAGCACAATCCCGCCCAAGCAAGCACGCGTCAGCTGCACACGCGCATCGTTCATCACATTACGACAAGCACCACTCCAAGGCTCATGCTGTGCTTCCTGCGCGCGTCTGGAGAAGACAAGAATCCATCAAAATCCCCGTAGCCAAGACCTCCATGTGTCGCACCTCGGTAGGAGTTCCAGCCACGGGGTAGCGCGCTACACCAATCTGGAAAAGTAGCCTAAAAACAGACCACGTCTCAAACCTCACATCGCATCTTTCGAGCCGTGACCCCGGTTCTTTACTCCGCTGAACTATTTACCGCTCCACTTGTTCAAGACGCCAAGTGTTACCATCAAGGCTTACCCCCTTCGAAGCTCATGGCCGAGGCCTGTCAGTCTGGCCCCTTTGCCCCAGACGAACGCTGTGGAGGAGGGCCGCCAAAGGGTCGCATCTTACGCCCGCGTGCCTGAGAATCCGGCGATCGATGCTCATCTAGGTAGACGATCCCTTGAACCGACCTCTTGTCACCTCCTGTATAATATCGATACTTGGCAGGCGTGCCTAACGGGAATGCTACGGGCTTGGTGTCCTAAGCATTACCCAGTCCCCTTCTACAGCTGTCAGGAGGCTTTAGATTTGAGCTTGGCTATGTTCCAAGAGCCAGAAGATCGAGATATGGCTTACGGTATGCGTCAGCGCAAGGAAGAGTGTCATCGGAGATCCGTATCGGCCATGATGTGATATGTGCATCTTTCACCCAAAATGGAAGTCCACCCTCCATGCCCCAGGCAGATCTCTTTCTCAACGCGCAAGCAGATCAAATTTTTTACCAGGCAGCAGAATAGCCTGGGCAGGAACTCCTCTGGGGCCAGCTGCAGGTCTCGACTAATAACAAGCTTCGTAACGCTCGAGACCGCGGTCACCGATCCACTTGCAGCACCAGAACCATGCATTAGCCCCGGCAACTAGCATTGCTCTCCAGGCTTATTCGACCTTGGCTCCGCATCACAAAAGTTTCGAGCCAATGTCAAACAGCGGGAGAAGCTTGGCACATACTTCCAAAGGCAAAGCGTTGCCATGCTATGCTTGCCGCCACTTGGCGCGGCTTCAGGAAAGTTTCACACCTATGCCGATATGGCTAACTCATCTTGGCGGACAACCACGATGAACCCGCAATATCGTGACTATCGAGACACAACAGGTTGCGTATAAGAGGACAGTAAACCCACTTCTTCTATCCTGCAGTCCGGTCACTCACTTCAATTCACTACCCAACCATCTTTCAATCTCCGTCGCCGGGCGACTTCTATCACTTAGTACATTTATTGAATCATCTAATCATTCATCAAACCCCAATCCTTCACTACTACCCATATCACTTAATCGAAAGATACCAACAAAACTAAACCGACAACATGCTTCCTCAACACGTCCTCATTGCGCTCGTCGCCACTGTCGCTGCCGTCCCGCTTAACATCAACTTGGGAGCCTACTCGCCTGCCCTGGTAGTCGGTGATGGAGAGATCTCACTCGGATCAACAGAATCAGCATCACAGTTGATGGCTACGCTCGCATCGGGAGCAGCAGCCAACGCCGGTGGAGAGGGCGCAGCAGCACAAGGTCAGCAAGAAACACCAGCGCCTGCCGCCGAAGCTCCTGCAGCTGAAGGCGAGGCTGCTCAACCTCAAGAAGAACAACCAGCTGAAGGCGAAGCAGGAAAACGCTCTATCCTTCGCCGCGCCATCAGCGACATCCTCGGCAAGCGCAACCCCGCCCCTGTTGAGCCTAAGATGGCCGCTGTCGAGGAGGCTATGCAGTGGATCAAGCGCGACCTCGCTGGCTTCAATGCTGCGCTCGGTTACGCAAAGGAGGCCCAGAAGGATATGCCCAAGGTTGAGATGGGCACCGAGAACGCCGGTGTTGGTCTGCTCGTCAACCCTGGTGTCAACGTTCCCAAGGACTCGGCCGCCGCTGGCACCCCACCTGCTGAGAAGAAGACCAAGCGCGACGAGGTTGTCGAGGAGGAGGATGCGCCCAAGATGACTCTTGTCGCCATCACCGAAGTTTGAGCAAGATACCCGACTTTGCAGACATTTCAGCTAGCCCAGGACGAGGCCTTTCACGCGCCATGGGGATGAGGCTATAATCAGCAATCTTGTCAGTTCTGTTCAGCACGATTTATTTTTCTTTCAGCGAACATCGGCAGGATCCCGCGTACTGTGCGGACCGGAAGATGAGGAGTTCTTGGGTACACACAACGGTATTGATGTATGGATGGACGAATGAGTCAACCGAAGATGATACAAAAGTCGCAAGATTTCAATAAATTACTATTTGATCAGTAACCGTTTCCTCTCAAATATACATTGCTAACAATTGTTCTTCGATAGCTAACTCTCGACCCGGGTTACAAGTATTCGTTCACCGGTTGACGTGCCGAGCGATCCTTTGCGAAGCAAGGTATCGGCCACTTCCAGCTTCCAATACAACCGCTTCCTGGAACCCATTAACGCCGCATCCGCGGTACCCGTCTTGAACGTTTTAGCCGCGTCGCCACAGACTTCTGACATTTGGCCAAGTAGGAACCCAAGTCACAGTAAAGTCTCAGCAACGCCTTACATATCTTGGCAACGCTTCGGTTCAGGGTCCAGGGTGTGCGGAGCGGAACATGAAACACGACCCTGCATGAGGGTCTGTGCGGTAGGTGGAGAGCGGAGTTGTCCTCCCTAAGTGAACTCGCTATCACAGTACCTTCTGGTCATCGCTGTCGTAGTCATCTCACAATCTTTTGCTGTACAGCCTCTCAGCAAGATGTCGCGATACTAATTAGTCACGATCTGCACCTTGTGTTCCTTGAGATTGTACCTAGTTATTTGGAGATTTTCCATGGCCACGTGCACCAATACGGTTGAGGCCGCACGCAGTGCAGGATCCCACGAGCCGAGGCAACGAGTTGCCACGGACCTTCCAGATGGCTGACCGTACGCCCTGTAATACCTGAGTATACTCTATAGCACGAACTCTCTGCGCATTACGCAACACATCACCTCTCGATCCAGTCATGCCTAAATGTCGCCTTTGCAACGACTTCCAGCGCAGCGCGCGCCAGTTTCGTCTCGCGTTTGACTGCAGTCAGCAGGCATTAATCCAATCGGCAAACGGTGGATGCGTCATCTGTTCAATTCTGTTGGAAGGATTCCAGCACTTTGAGGCGAAACTTGAGGTTTCTCAAGACAATGATCGCATCTACGTCTGGGGTGGTGATGTCGATGGTGGCGGAGCGGTAGAGATGGAGGTTTTCAGTGACGGTGCTCTCAGAATTCGTCTGGAATTCTTCAACACGAAGGGCAAGACCAGCATTCTACAAGGGGCGCGGATGCTGCCTATTGTCCCCGGAGATACCCGAGCGCCGGCTTCAATCGGATGGGCGAAGCAACGTTTGCAGGAATGTGTTGACTCACACGCTTCTTGCGGTCAAGAAAGCATCCCAGAACTTCCAAATCGGGTACTCGATCTAAGATCGGGCGCGGATGACATGATGAATATCAAATTGATCAGAACGCAAGGTTTGGATGCACGATATGCATGTCTAAGTCACCGCTGGAGTAAACCTGCAGCTTTGACAACAGTAAAGTCCAACTATGTTTCGCACACCAAAGGCATAGGATGGGACGTATTTCCAAAAACGTTTATAGACGCAATCACTATCGCGCAAGATCTGGGTCTCCGGTATCTTTGGATCGACTCTTTGTGCATCATCCAGGACGACGAAGATGACAAGTTGCATGAGATAGCGAAAATGAGTTCAGTCTACACCAACTCATACATCACTATTGCTGCTACTCATTCGGAAAGCAGCATGCACGGTTGCTACTCAACAGGGTCGCTCCATCACCAAGACTACCAAATTTCATCGTCGAAGCAACATAGTGCTGTCGCGATGGAAACAGATCTCTATGTCCGGGAAAAGATAGCGCATATTGGCGAAGAGCGCGCGATGACACCCCTGCTAAAACGTGGATGGGTCTGTCAAGAACGATTGCTCTCGCCCAGGGTTCTCCACTATTGCGAGAAAGAGCTTGTCTGGGAATGTCGAGAGTCAAGTAGCTGTCAATGTTCTTGTTTCAATCCGCCGATACACCACAAGCAAAAGTACATGGAAGTCTTCCGCCGTGGTGTATCCATCGATGACTATAATGCTCGCATCGTTGGTATGTCTAGTTTCAGTTTGTGGAGTACAGCACATCTGGATCCTTGCGATGACAAAGATGGTCGTGGTACCCTCGTTATACCACCAGCATGGTCCCTATGGTTCAAAGGTGTCGTTGACGCTAGTAATCTTGATCCGTATGTAGAACCACGGATGACGCTGAGAGAATGGATGCACCGCCATAATTTCCGCAACACCTCTAATGCAGTTACCTCTGCTCTCCGGTCAAGTTTAGAGTACTACCAAAAGGGCTGGAACTGGACGCGCCTGTTGCAATTTAGACCTAAACGCAAGACTGATGAACCTATCAACGAACCTGGTTCAGGTCTTCCCCGACTTCGTTTTGACTCCAGACTCGAATACGTCTTTCCCCGGAAGCTCAACGATGAAGTCATCAGGAGATGGAGATACATTATCAGCGACTATACCGGCATGGATCTGACGGAACGACGAGATCGTCTACCAGCTATAGCCGGCGTAGCGAGCCAATTCGAAAGTCTCCTAGGTGGTAGATACTTATCAGGGCTTTGGGAGAGCGCCTTGCCTGGCGATTTGCTATGGCGTGTAGATCAATCCGGGCAGCATACGCCACAGTACAGAGCCCCCAGTTGGTCTTGGGCATCAATTGAAGGAAAGATCAAATACTACAAGATGACGTCGTATCATCCAGAATTTTCAATCGTCCGCGCGCTTTGCGATCCGCTTTCGAAGATCAATCCATTCGGCGAGGTGGCGAGCGGCTTACTGGAAATCAACGTCATAGCTGCGAATCTCACATTCTGGTTAGATCTATCCAAAGACGAGGCCAGTCCTCGCCGACCCATAAAAGTTGAGTTCATGGGAGATACCGCGATCTTCATCCCGGACTGCGACCTTACCGTGCGAGCTACGCCATTACATATCCGTGGACATGGTACACAATTTAGGCAATATGAGTTCCTTTGTATCGGAGATTTCAATATCGAGTGTAATGATGCAACCATAAGCGAGACCCGTAGTGGCCCAGAAGCATCACTTGCTGCGTCACTCGTTATCCACAAAGTCAATGAGGACAGGTATGAGCGGGTTGGTATCTTGGAGCGCCATCGTGTACATTACCCGAAATCTCTGGAGGATGTGTCAAGATTCAGGAACTATGAGGGTTATCTGAGAGGGTTATACCAAGAGCTGCACAAATCTGGAAAGAAGAATAGCCAAACGATGCAAGCATGGAAATTTATACCAGGCCTCGTGCTGATTTGAGTTTCGGAGGTTTTCTTGAAGGCAGTGAGAACATATTTAAGAGGAAGAAAATTAGGGAATCTTATGCGCCAGCTACAGCTATCAGAGTTCATGGTGTTGACCCAGATGACCCTCGCACTGAAGGTTGACTTGAAGCTTCACTAGCACTGGTGAGTAAAACCATGGAGGTTCAGGTTAGATTAAGCAGTATTGGGAAAGACCATGGAGCTAGGTAGTACTACAAACATGTTCCTAGCTCGAAGCAACCAAACATGAGAAAGCTTAAAGAAAATGCTTTCATCAGCATTAACGCTATCTGACTAATCAATCGATCGATAGAAGCAAAATCTTGCCATCAACTCCAGTGGGAGTAATCTCCGTCATCCCGCTGATTGACCTTACCATACGTATAACTGCGAGTACCCCGATACTCAGGCGGACAGTTCAACGACTTCCGATTCCTTGTTTCAGCGCCAGGGTCGCATCCGATGGGGTTCCAATCGGGTTCACAGTCGTCAACCTCAATCCACGCATGGCGTGGTTCATTAAGCTCTGTACGAGTGTTGAAGCAGTGATTCCAGAGGCAGGAAGTGTACGGAGCAATCTTGTCTGCGTTCCAGTTGTGGAGCTTGGCGATCTCTTTCTTAAACGCATCCTGTCTCTTGCCACCCAAGAGATAGTAGTCATTGAGAAAGGGTCTGCTCACCCAATCCCTGATGGTGTTCGACTGCGTGATCTCGTCGCATTTGTATTTGCCCTGGTCTGTTGGGCGATCCCACTCGAGCGTTAGCTTCAGTAGTGACTGCATCGGGCCTCCGTTGATGGGGTAAGCGATCATAACTTGGCTTGCGACGTTGCAGAACCAGAGACCTCTGCCACCACCTTGACCTTCGTCGAAATCAGCTTTATAACAATTACGCGGAGTCTCGGTCATCTTCTGGAATGCCCTGGCCATCATGCGAAACTATTCGTATGTTAGCCTTTGGTCTCAGACCATCAGGACATGCTTGTACTTACTGTAAGATCCTCTAGACCTCCTGGCTGCGTGCCTCCTATCCGCGTGTTGATAGTCGAAACTAGAATATTCATATAGAGTTTCGAGTCTGTGGCATACTTCCCATCTTTGCTGTAAACGACATTATGGATGGCGCAATCATCCAAACTACTACCATGTTTGCAGCGTTTCAGAACCTCGTAGATGCGATTGTACAATCGTTCTCCGCCGAAGGTTCCAACGTGGGTGCCCATGAGGCCCATGCGGATGTCGATCCGATACCAGCCTTTCAGGTGCTTCATACCGTTCTGACTGGTAAGAGTCTCGACATCGTTACCAGTCGAAGCGCTGATGTCCGAGTAAGAGATGTTTGGCCATGTCGTATTCGACCCAGGGATAGTATGCAACTCCGCAATCAGGTCATCGTCTGTCGGGTCCTTGTTGGGGTATCCACTGTCGCTGGCCTGGGAGGGAGCGCTGTCGACTCTCGATGCGTCGTAAGCGTCTATTGCCGGGGTAGAAGATGTCACTTGCCGTTGTTAGTAACGCGATCGCGAGCTTGTTGTGTGAACTCACCAAGGCTGGAAGTTGTCTGGGCGTCTGGTGACGAGGATGCAAGAGCGAAGGCCGCCAACAAGGCCGAGAGGAGAAAGAAGGCACCCTTCATTTTTGCGATTGCAGCGTGTACCGTTGATTAGCAACGATGGCAGGTGGATTGCTGTCAGGGTTGAAAAGGTAAGTGCGAGCGGTGTGAGAGGTGCTTTGAAGAAGGTGGGGAGCATGAAAATATATACTACCAAGGTATCAGTCGAGGGTGAGTGTGAGTCCGAGCGCCATTGACAATTCCAGGCAGTAATTGGTGGTGCGGTCAGTGAGCACGTAAAAAGGGAAGGTGCGGGGCGTGGTAGTGGGAGACAGTAGGCGCGACTTAAGTGAAGGAGATACAGCGAGCGCACAACACGTCAGACTTGCTACAAGATTCTGCACGAGTTACATGTTGCCGTATGTGTCGTCTGGTGGTATAAGAAGGAAATCCTCATGCGCTGTTCGAGATAGGTATAGGGATTCATGTGCGTCTCTAGGCTACGCTCTCTCAGACGAGATTAGTAGGCCTAAGCCCAGAAGCTGTCAATACTCGGCAGAAAAACCTGAGCCCATATATGAACCTATTGCTATCATCGCAATCTGTGCATGTCAGACTGCTTGCTAATTGTTACCTAGCGATTTAGTCGTTGACCACCTCACAGATTGTCCAGAACTCTTTCTTCGACTATGCGCAACCGATCAAACATTAGGTGTACGGAACGGAACCAATATTGTTCCTGAATAGCGGCGTGACATCAAATGAGGTACGCAGGCAACCGAGCGATCTCGAGAGTTGTAAAGGTTGTCAAAGACGCGACGCGAAAGAAGGCTGGTGAGCCCAGCTTATGTCATCACTCGTCAGGCCTCGGCATGACCTCCGACGCCTATCTTCTCCTCTTCTACGACGCTCACCAATCGCGTTCGGTAACACGCGCAGCATACATGTCTAGCATGCTACCTAGCACTATATCCGGCGGGGAAACCGCTGTCCTTGTTTCACTACCATCGACACTACCATCGCCTGCTAATCCACAGCACTTACCATGTCTCCAGCTCGTCTATCAACTCAATCGCTCTTACGCGTCTCAGGGCCATTCGCACCCCGCCCTCGATGGTTCCAGTCACCGTTGAGTCGTGCGCTCGCGACCTCGTCTAGGTATCAGCAAGCTTCTGTCGCAACAGGCATACGTGTAGATCACGCCGAAAGTAATGACAACCGTACCGTAGCAGCAATGGGCCGCACCAAGTCAGGTAAAGTCCTCAAAGTTCGCAAATACCCCACCTTTACACGCCTCGAGGACGAACGTCTCTACCGAAAACAGCATCTCGCAGCCGCCTACCGCATCTTCGCCTCACGTGGCTTCGACGAAGGGGTCGCCGGTCATATTAGTGTGCGCGACCCTATCCTGACGGACCATTTCTGGCTCAACCCGCTGTCTGCGCATTTCTCTCTGATACGCGTGTCAGATCTTATACTGGTGAATGAGGAAGGAGAGGTGGTGGAAGGTGATCAGCCGATCAATGCGGCGGCTTTTGCCATTCACAGCGCTATACACAAACGGCGGCCAGATGTAGATGCTGCGTGCCATGCGCATAGTGTGCATGGCAAGGCTTTCAGCGCATTTGGCAGGGAATTGGATATGATAACACAGGACAGTATACGCTTCTACAAAAGCCATGGCGTGTACAACCAATTCGGTGGCGTCGTGCTGGCTAGCGAAGAAGGCGAGAGGATAGCCGATGCGCTGGGTACGATACTTCTTCATTCCCTCGAGGACCATACCGTTCAATTACTAACTACTTCGAAAGGCGACGGCAAAGCAGCCATCCTCCAAAATCACGGGATTCTCACCGTAGGCAAAACCGTCGATGAAGCAGCTTTTTGGTTCCTCTCCCTCGATAAGACGTGCCAAGCACAACTCCTAGTCGATGCAGCCTCGGCTGGAAGTGGACACAAGCCCAAGATCATTCCGGACAGTGAGGCAGCCGAAACATACAAGAATGTTGGAACACCGGAGAAGGGGTGGCTGGCATTTCAGAGCTACTATGACGAGGTTCTTGCTAAGACTGGGGGCGACTTTTTACAGTGAAACGAACAATGTCTTTTGTCCACATAAGGTTGGCGTTGAGCGTGGTTCGACCGTTGTCATCATGGAACTTCTCCCAGGACTTGATTTTGTCTCTCTCGCGACTACTTGCTTCCGAGCCATCTTTTCCCAAGAGACTAGCCTCTATGATTTTGAGACATCAACCAAATCGGGCTCTGAGTCCAATGAGGCCGTCTGATCCACCGAGACCTGCAGGGTTGTATTTTTTGTTCAAGCTGCGCTTCAGCAACTTTGCTCGGGAGATGAAACTCCTCTCATGACTGCGATACATCTCACGAGCTACAAGGTGTTGTCCGCCAGGTCTGTGAGTACACTGGTCCGTACTGCGGTTGATTTGGGTAGACCACAGCAACTTCTTTGCGAAATGAGCTCTACAGCTTCCAGAACACTCGCCGAAGTTTGCATTGATGTTGCTGCATTATAGAGCGTCGCACTGGACAATACAAGATCAAGAAATCGAGCCTCGTAGGATCGCGATACAAGGGAGCTCCAGAGTAACCACACGATCAGCCTGATGGCCATAGCCTGAGGGTGATCAGACGCTACCACTGCATTGCAACGAGAAGTTACTAAATTGTTATAATTATCGGTGATGAAATTGGTGTAACAGTTGCTTTGCCAGACATGGAGCACACCGACCGAACCAAACCTTGGACGTCGGATACTGAACCACAACCACTCAGCGATTACACCAATAAGGCCTCGTTCTGCTTGGCACGGATGGTTTCTCGATGGGATTCGTAGTTCTGGTCTCACAAGCACTGATCAATGGGTTGAGGGTGTTTTGCCACCCGCACCGGAACCCAGCGGAATGCTAGGATGCATCTCACTAAGCTTTTCTGGAACAACCAAATGCTTCCACAGGTAAGCTTTTCCAGCAGCCATGCTTGTCAGCAAACCGACAATGACGTCGAATATCGCGATGACCGGACATACCTCGGATGATCAGGTTGCGCAATCGCCATGAGGTGCTTCGGGCAGAGCCTCCATGTTGAGACTACAAGGCCGAAATCCAGGGACACGGGACTCAAAAATACCAATTGACCAGTAGGGAGAAGCTTGGCGGCAGTCACGATCACACCCATCCGAAGCGTCCCTGTCCTTTGAGCGTGGTTTGTCGAATCATCATCAGTCGCGTGATATCCAGGTAAACCGAGCCACGAGGATTACTATCATCCGCAACCTTCCGCCCCACAGTTCTCCCCAGCATCTTCCAGTCCCTCGTAAGCTTCTGCTCGATCTCGTGCCCATGGGGTACAACGGGATGCAGTCAGCCTGGAACCTTATGATTCCGTTGCCGAAGATTCGTCGAGTTTATAAGGTGAGGCAGTCATGCGACTTGATGCCTGTCACTTCAGTGGTTACTTGAGCCTCCTACTATTGACTAAAGTTTGCCGCAACAATGGACAAGATCAAGTCGAAACTAACCAACCCAATCAAAGACTGGCGACGCAGAAGCTCTGTTGATGTTGGCGAACATGAGGGCTATGATAACACACCGCTCCCGAGATTGACATGGAAGGGGTTCTGGATGGGCATGTTGGTATCGATGGGTGGATTTGTGTTTGGGTAAGTTGCTTCCACTACTACCACCTTCCTCCTACTCACGCTGCTAGTTATG
>Ga0265797_10010257_pt1 | contig 11963 bp, 17 predicted proteins | sample P2T30metagenome_FD_192433 | JGI IMG/M metagenome (GOLD analysis project Ga0265797, IMG submission 192433) | Plant litter microbial communities from East Loma Ridge, Irvine, California - P2 T30 | ecosystem: Environmental > Terrestrial > Plant litter > Unclassified | place: USA: California... | reverse complement strand
AGGTCGAGGCGGAGGATCCGCGTTTCAAGGCGCTGTTTGATAGTCATGAGTATGCTATTGATCCTACGAATCCGAGGTTCAAGGGCACGGAGGGGATGAAGAGTTTGTTGGAGGAGGGGAGGAAGAAGAGGAAGAGGGGTGATCGGGAGGGGGCTGGGGAGGAGGATGGGGTGGGTGCGAAGAAGAAGGGGAAGGCTGCTGGGAAGGAGGCGAAGACTCAGGGCGACGATGAGCTCAAGGGCTTGGTTGCTAGGTTGAAGAAGGGGAAGGGAAAGTCAAGGTAGATGTGTAGTTATTCATCTGGTGTATGATACAAAACAAGCCGTAGAGGCATTCAGACGCATTACTTGAGTATCCCATCTCTATTGTTTGGGAAAAAAGTGATCGTGCCCTGCCTTAATCATTTCCGCATGATCAATTTCTTCGCCTTCTCCTTTGCTCGCATTTTCCTTTGAGATTCATTCTTGCTCTGACGTCTCCGGGCTTTCTTCTCCCAATGCGCAGCGTCCACAGCGGCAGCCGCTGCTGCGTCCAGTTTCCCTTGGGACTGAAGGAGCTCTGCTTCAACTTGAGCTTGCTTGGCCATGTAGAGGCTGTGACGTACAGTTGGACACGTGCGATCCATACTCCTATGCGCGTTGGAAGTGGCGAGTGGTGGGTTTGGCGCGCGTATAAATGGACGTACAATTGGACTTATTGGACGTGCAGCTGGAGCCGAGTGTCGGCGCGCAATTTGGTTCGCGTTCATGATCATCCAGGATGGTGGTGGCAGATATGCTTTGTGTGTGTTACTTGCAGTCGTGGAAAATGGGAATTCAAGACTGCTGGACTTCATATCAGGGAGATGTCCGGATCCAGGCGCCGAATCGTGCATCCCGGCGGGTGAGGGACTTGGTGCCGGTGGTCCGTGTACTTTTCTAGTGCTTTGATGCAGGCCGCCCAGAGGCAGCGAAAGTATGTTGTTACATTCATGGTTGGGGATGTTGCTTTTCCGGTCACCGGAACAAGTGGCGGTGGTGAGCTGCGTGGGTGTTTTGAAGAGGTCTTCGTCGGCGCGTGCGTCAAGATCCAACAGATATGGGTCAATAGTGTCTGTGTAGTGTGAGGCCCAGCTAGATGATTCACTAGCCGCCGAGCTCAGAGATGGAGATGCTGCCGGGTCTTTCCATGCGTGTTGGCCATGCACGTAGCCTTCCAAATACTGCAGAGTGTTCCCAGAAACCAGAGGACGATTGTTGAAGCTAGCATCGAAACCAAGGATCCATGCTTGTGGCTCGTTGACCAGGTCAATTTCGGGCGGCTGTTTTTGGAAAGATTGATCCTCGGCTTCAGGTGTGATGTCGTGATAGTGATGGTCTGGTGATGATCCCTGAGCTTCTCGTTGAAAATGTGGTCGACCATGATAATCGTTCAAAAGATGATATTCGTCCTTTCCGGTCTCCTATGCAAGAGGATCGATATTCTCTTGGTTCTCGCATGGATCAAAGCTGCTGTGAAAAGCTTTCTAAGCAGAAGCAGAGCCACCAGGTGCGGCGTTGTCGATATCCATGTCTTCGGGTTCGTGGGCGGCACCGTTGGTAGCTTGTCCTTCGCCTGCTTCTCCCATGTGCTGATCGAGTGTCCTCTGGCCGTTGGCGACGCCGTTGGCTCTGGCTGCGGGTTCTTTGGCTTGCTTCTGCTTAACCTGCTTGTAGGTCTGGGTCTTGGGGACGACGTCTGTCAGGAATTCCAGGTTCTCCACACGAGCGACTGCGTTGGCTGTGAGATTGTTAGTACAGGGCAGACAGGTGTACGAGAGGAAGATAGATACACACCAACGTCACGGTATTGGATGTTTCTGCGAGGCTTGCGCTCCGACTTGACAACGTTGTGCGACTGTTCGACGAGGTGCTGCAGGAACATCTCAGTAGCGACGGTAATCACGAAGGCGGCGTTGTTCGAGCAGCTGTTGATGTCGTCGTCTTGCGAGATGATTTTCTTGACACGAGCGACTAATGATTTGTTAGGTATTTGATTTGTGGATAATCGAGGAACGTTCTGTGGTTGTGGTCCCAAGGGAGACTATCAAGGGCAAAGCGAGAAGGAAGACGTACGCGGCAAGGATACGGTGCCTGTGATCTCCTTGGAAGGAGCAATTGGGGTGTTGTTGTAAGGCATGCTGGCGGCGGAGGGTGGTGAAGAGCGGTGGGAGATGGCGGGGTGTTGTGGTTGATATGGGTGGCGGTGGCGGTGGAAGCGAGTGAGGTGGTGGGAATTGACACGTCTTTACGCGGTGCAGGCGAGTCTTAAGGATGGTGTTGGTGGTGGGAGGGGTGCAAATGGCTTTTTGGGACGCGAAGTTAACTGCAGCGCTTTCACGTGCCATTCGGCGCGCGGCAGCTACCTACATGTACTCTTACACTTACACCTTACTCACACCTGCACTTGCCCATTCACTCAACACTGCCAATCACTGCCAATCACTGCCAATGCTTTCCACTCTAGCTCTACCTACCACACGCCGAGTCTAACACGGTCTGCAGTATCGCATAATGCGCTCATAATACCATTTGCGACCATCGCACGGTGTACGAAACCCGCCGCAGACAGCCAATTCCGCCCACCTCGACCTCGACGCGAGTTGCGACAAGCAAACCCTTCAACGCCATATTCATACAATGGCTAAATTCTACCCGATCTACGTCCGCCGAAGTGACGGCAAAAAAGAAATATTCGCTAAGGGCAAAGTGCGAGAACCCAACCAGCCTACCGACACCCAGCTGGACCAGCGACCCGATAAGAATGGCGTCAGCGACTTCTACCGTGAAGTCGCGCCAGATGAGATCAAGCACTTGGACTGGAGACGGAAGCTAGGTGGCATGCTGGTGCGCGAGTTGGGGTGGAAGGACCCGACTGGAGGTGGTGCGTATGGCTTCCACGCATTGTCGCAATGCAGCTCGGCTCACATTTCACACAGACAACGGCTGCATTCTGGTTGACTTTCCTGAGGGCTATCGCTTGTACGAACACGTCAAAAAGACTGAGAAGGACGGACAGACCGAAGTGAAGACAAAGACACATGCGGGAGGCGGCAATGACAGGCAGGATGCATACCTCTACGGCCACCCTACCGGGCGAAGGAAGCGCTTCAGGAGCCCGGCAGACTTCTTCCCGCACTTGCTGTGGCTCACCACTGACGAGAGCGGTGACTCGGACAACTGCGGCTGCAAAATCTGCTCGCCTGAGGAACTGGATGCTGTAATCCCTGGAGCTAAGAACATGAATTTGAAGGTAGAAAAGCCTACGAAACAAGAGGTGATCGACCCCAAGCCAGCAAGCAGTGTGCCAGCTCCACGTCCTATGCCACAAGGACAAGCTGTATCAGTGCAGCAACAACCTCAACAACAGCCACAGCTCATGCCGACTCCTCTACCGCCGGCAAAGAGCCCGGATCAGCAGGAAGATAGACGGTATGGCAGCTTCATGTATCGGCCCGGCGAGGTCGTCTGGTTTAGTCGTGTGCAAGCATGGGGTCTCGGCGCAGTCCTTCGACGATGGAAGTCACCTGCCGGTCAGGTCAGCTATTCCGTCCAGCCTCTGTCATATCCTGGTGGGCCGTCGATAGCGGTCACTAAGACTTCCGAATTCGACATGAGGCCTTGGCTGGCATGGAGTGTCCCCGGCTTCACACATGCAGGTCTGAACACTGTTGCAGACCTGCCGCGTTTCGACACGATCGACTGGAATGCTTTGCGTCGTGGAGCTTATGGGGCGGGTGGCGATATGGAGGTGGACGGCTCGATTCTTGCAGCTAAGAGCATCGATTCGACATTCACCCCATTCGGCCAGATTCAGAGCAATGAAATCGAGCCTGGTACCATGGAAACACGCTACGAAGGCATGTATCTGGGTGGAGAAAAGATCTGGGTCGGCGAACCCGTCCGTCTGGTACCTGGCTCTGGAACAGATGTTCTCGTGATCCACTCCGTCGTCGAGCGACGTAAAACCGCGGCCATGACTGGACAGATCATCCAACAATCGACATTCCTAGTCGGCGACCAATACTCTCTCATGAACATCCAGCACAACGACCCCAACATCCCTACACCAGCCGCTCCCAACCTAAATCCTCACCTCCCCGAGCGTCTCACCCAAGACCTCGTCTACCGCAACGCACGCTCCATCCACATCAAGCGCGTAGCAAGCTACTGGAAACTCGTCCGCAGCCAAGCCCATGTGGGCCTCCCCGAAATCAAAGGCCGCTGGTACGAAGCCAGCCTGCTCCTCCCTATCCTCCAAGGCCAGCAAGCCTTCGACGCCATGCTCGCCAAAGGCGACGTCCAAGAAGCTTCCCTCTGGATGAACAGCCGCGGCGACTGCCAGAACGCCAACCGCCCCGCCCACGCGCCCAAGATCGGCTCCCAGAACATCCGCAAGCCCACACGCCGCGAAGCTCTGGGTCACGCTATCCCGCGCGGCGTGGAGATCCAGGACGCGCCGCTGCCGCCGATGCCTAACGGGAACGGTAACGTCGATCCGGCGCTGAGCGACACGAGCAGTCAGACTATTAATATTGATCCGAGGTTCGATACGGCGCAGGATGTGGCGGACGATGGGCTGGCTCAGTTCATGGACCTGGACTCGCATCATGAGATTCCGGGTTTTGGGCAGCAGTATGGGAGTCAGTCACAGGGGTTCTATTGAGTGGGGAGAGGGATACTGAGGACGCTCTCTTCTTGAATGACTCGGTGAACTTGAGTCTCGGGACGCAGGTAGACCTGGAGGAGACCCTCTCGCCCACTGATAATTTTTGGATCGCTTTTGGAATGTCTTGGCTGCTCAGATGGCTAGGCTTCTGACCTTGAACTCGCCTTCTCAGCCCTCCGCACAGTGTACTGCCTCTCAATCGATCAACTTTCAACTCCGTGGACCATGCTCCGTTGCTCTCGTGCTTGCTCTCGTGCTCAGCCTTGATTTTGTCCCTGATTTTGCCTTCCGTCGAATCACTGGCCCTTCACGTCGACAGTCTGGCTCTCTTCGCCTCCCGCTTGTGCCTCGCCCCAGGCCCCGTTCACGTCGACAGTCTCGCTTTCTTCGCTTCCCGCCTGTTCTTGTTGTTGACGTCTTTCTGGTCGATCCTGGCCTGCACATCGTCCGGCTCCTTGAAGCGGCGCTTGAGGGCGTGCACGCTCGGCCTGTCGCGAGTGCGGTACAAGCAATCCTTGCCATGAGCCTCTTTGCCACCGGTGTAGGCGCTCCCGATGCCCACCCACGGGATCATGCACCCGCTGCAGAAGCGCCAGCCGCACTCACACTGCGTGAAACCGCACTTCTCCGTCTCGAACAAGGAGGTGCAGCTGGGGCAGGAGCGGTATTCCTCGTGAGTGGCGTTTTCAGCTGTGGCGTGAGCGGTGCGGAGACGGTCGTTGTACTCGCGGCAGGTTTCGTTCGAGTGCTCGGGTTTGTCGCAGTCGAAGCACGCCTCGAAGCCACAGTCCTTGCAAGTGAAGACTCGACCGTCTTTCTCGCGATCGAAGGGCTGGAGGAGTTGGGTGCAGCGGCTCATGCAGACGGCGCCGACTTTGAGCTTTTCGGCGTATCTAAATGAAGAACGTTAGTTGACCCTCGTTGGCTGCACCAGTGACCCACGATCTTCATACCTGAAGACTGTCCCCTGGCGTGCGAGCTTCCCGATCTGCTGGAAGTCGAGCGTGGCCTTGCAGAACATGCATTCGATCTGGTCGGGTCTGTTCTCCTCGATCGGGAGGCTGAGGTGGACTTCCCAGCACTCGTCGCAAGCACGTTCGCTCTCTTTGTGCTTGCGGGTGCCGTGTGCTGGCGAGACTCTGAGCGAACCCACCTTCGCGTCGCAGATGTTGCACTCCTTCATGTTGGTGGTTATTGCTGCTGGTTGTGTTGGTTTTGAATTGGTGTGATGTCGGTGTTGTTTGGTTGTCGATGGAAGACGAGGGGTGGAAGGGATTAAAGAGAGCAACCACCAGAGATCGTGATTGTTGCTCGCCATCTGGCGGATGTCACATGCATTGATGGCGGCCATCATTACTTCTACACGCTCTAGCTACTCAGACGAGTTCATTCACATACTTCAGTTAGCTCAACTGAGGCCAGACTGCTCCATCACTGAGATTGGGAAGCATGTGATCCAGATCATGGCTAGGCAGAGCGAGCAGAGTACACATGTGGTAATGATGTACGTCCAGGGGCTGCTACGAGCAACAGCTGTGGACATAGCAGGCCGGGTTAAAAGTTTCGATATCCATTTGGCACCGCCTTTAGCACGTTCGGAAGATTGACATAGTTGTATTTCGATGTTTGACTGTATAGCATAGCGTCTCTTAGCGCGTTCAAGCTTCACTTCACTTTATTTAGATGCTCCGGATCGACTCTTGTTGTATATATCTCTATGATGTATCCGTTCAATATTATGCTAGGGTTTTAATCACATGATATTACCAGTACATTCTCACTTCCTTCCTCGTTTGCCTCCTTACTCGCCTTACTATTAGCTACCACACTCACTTGCTTGCCTATTCATTATCAGTTGTCTAGGGCAATCTACGTGCAATAGCTGCACTCATCTGAGCCTGGGAATGAAGTTTCACCCACCATCTTTCCATGCCTTGGACACGTGAAATGGTCTGGCACCGGTGTAGCTAGGGCACGTACTTTGCTGACTCCCGCCTCGTCCGTCTATATCAACCCCCTCGCCCTCTATTATCTCCATCCCTTCTACACCAAACCACCTCTTCTCGATACCTGATCACCCAACTCCCTCCTTCCCTCATCCACATCCCTCCTTCCCAAAGCACACCATCCACAGCAAAACAACGACGACAACAACCATCAACAACAGCTGCCAACAGCAACAAGAAATCCACCAAGCCACAATGGCAGACAGACCCATCGACCTTGGTGCAGGCATGCTCGGCAAGGATAAGGGCAAGGGCAAAGCGCCCGCCATTGACCTCTCCCAGCACAACCGTGACACCTCTTCCAACGACCGTTCCAGAGAAGAGTCTGGTAAGACACAAGACCGTGTACCGAGCGCAACGAGCAACGAACGCTGATCTTCTCTTAGCAATGTTCCTTACGCCTGCGCCACAGGCTACAGATTCCCATCTGCAACGTCAAAAACTTTCCGACCGCAAAAGGCCGTCGGAGAGGATGGCAGAGCTTCAAGAGGGACAGGCGGCAAAGAGAGCCCGGACTGCTGCTTCGACGCCGGGGCAATCTGCTGGCCCTCCGAGACCGTCCATCGAGGATGTTGACGATGAAGATGATGAGCCGATATACCAGCCTGGTCGCCGTGGCCGCCGTGCGGTGGACAGACAGCCTGGTGACCAGACACAGGTCACGTCGAACGCAGCGGGCAAGAAACCCGACCCAGTCCCAGGTCGCGTTGCGACGGATCCGCCGCAGAGGTTCAGGAACGCGCAGCCTGGTGAGTTTCAAGTCGCTGTAGAAGCTCTCGACACACCAGAATCTCACATATCATCAGCAGGAGAAAGGCAAGCTCGAGCTGCACCTCGAGCCGGACCATCTGTTCAACCTACCAACACCACGGTCGATCTTACCGAAGACGACGACGACGAGCATGATGGGAACAACGGCATCCCACCGGGTAAGTCTCTTCATCCATGGGTCACATCCAGATTCAACTGACAATTCGTAGGCCACATCGCCCTTCCCCGTACCGGCATCACAGCACCGCACAATGAGTTCGGCAAAGTGGTCCGCACTGCGTGCTCCATGAAGTGCGAAGCCGCCGCTTCGACTTTATCGCGACGCACCGACGAGGAAGGAAAGCACATCTTCCACAGATGCGTCGGAACCGCCGCTCTGCTCAAAAGCGCCAAAACTCTCGCGATCGTTCGAAAGATCATGGCAGACGACGTGAAAGACGTTCTCGCGGACGCAAACGCTACTCTTTCGAAGCGCCGCGATAAGTACAACAAGTACTTTGAGGGCGAAGATGATGGGCTTCAGAAGCTTGATCTCAAGAGGATTCTGGACCGACAGGACGCGCGGGTCGAAAAGATCGAGCAAGCTCGGAACTGGCGCAAGGATCTGGTCAACGATCTGAGAGAGATGTCTCCGGCATTCCTTCGCCTGAATGTTTGAGCGATCGCTGAAGGCAAGGAATGGATGCCTCGAGGGCCTCGGCTTCAGGCAAGTGCGACCAAGTGCCGGTTGCGATCATGTCAGTGGAGAGCAGATGGTTTCCTGTCTCTGGTTCTGGTTCTGTTGAGCACCTTGATTTTGGGTTATGTCCAGGTGGACTTTGAAATGCTGAGGGGGCCTTCAAGGACAAGGCGGACATTTGGCCTGCGGTGGCATCACGACCCAGTCTTTTTCCACGAGAGGCCCCTCAGCCCTTATTTTGCTTTTGTTTGTTGGGTTCCGGGTCCTTCTCGACGGACATTGGGGTATCGAAGGGGCCATCAAAGACGAGTCGAATGTCTGCTAAGCATTTGCTTTGCAGTCGAGACGTGGCTACGAGATGGCTCTTTGGATCTCCTCTTGCGATTTGGTTATTTGAGAAATCTTTAGACAATGGTAATGCATGAATTGCCCCCAACTTGTCTCAGTAGCAATGCGTGCATGATAATTATAATGGTTGGTCGATGCTGTAACTTAGGTGTTTCTTGAGTAGTCCATGATAAGGTATGTTTGTTTCGATCACGAAGCGTCCTTGTGCTTCGGCGGTGGTCCAAGATCGACTGCGCCTCATACACGCCACACTCTCGGCGCCTGCCGAACCCTATCGTCATCCGCCACGCCCCCCAAGACCCTGACGTGTGCTGGCGTGCTCGTGCTCGGCTACATATTTGCCACACTCCACCTTCAAGGCAACACTAGATAACTCCCTCTATCTTTCCTCACAACACACTCGTGCTTATCCATAGCACCAACATCATGGATTCCAGTCAAGTCGAAAAGCAGCCTCTGCTCGAGGAGCAGTCCGGCCCGGAGCCTACTCTCGCAGAACTCCAGCAGAATGTCCAGAAGGCTCAGCGAGCTTACATGCGCGCCTGGTCGCGATCAACAAATGGCAAATGGCACAAGAGGATCATCTTCAGTGTCACTGGTCTACTATTCTTCTTCATGTTCTTCTGCATGTCTATCATCGCAGTCGATGTCTGGAACGAGGACGACACACCCTACTCTTCTGGCAGAGTGCCCCTCGAAGCATTCATCATGTCAAAGTGCCCGGATGCCAGAGATTGCCTTCACGATATGATCCTCCCTGCGATGCAGAACATCAGCCACAAGGTTGACTTCAAGCTGTCTTACATTGGAAGGTAAGATCTTGAGCACTGCGATCACTCGTATCACTGGCGAATGATCCCTAACATCTACGTAGTGTCACCCACGACGATGGCGTCTCCTGCATGCACGGCCCTCAAGAGTGCCTCGGCAACATGCTCGAACTCTGCGCCGCCCGCCAGTATCCCAACCCGAAGATCTATCTCGGCTTCACGATGTGCATGTCCAACTCATACGAGGACATCCCAAGCAAAGAGCTCGTGGAAGAATGTGCCCTCGAGCACGGCATGTCGTTCGAGAGGCTTCACGATTGCGCCACGGCGGAGGACGGTGCCGTTGGTGTGGAGATGCTCAGGACAAGCTTCAACAGGACCGCTGCCCTGGGCATCAAGAAGAGCTGTACGGTCACTGTCGCGGACAGCATCTTTGCTATCAGGGATGGTGGTGAATGGACCGATGTGAGGAACGGTAGCACTGCGGCGGATCTGGTGGCTGAGGTCAACAGGCTCTACTCGCCGCCGAACTACTCGGATTGGTAGACGGTTTTTCTTGGGCGCGAATGCTCTCTTCGGTATCAGAATGTAATGTTCATTTTTCTTCTTAGCCTTGCTATTCAACTCCCCGATAAAAGCACTTTTTGGTGACCTGCTTCAGACAATCTGTGTCGTCGTCATCGCTCTAGGTCACGAGCTATCCATGGTAGCTCAATTACTGCCGTACTTGTCACATCTCGCCATATACGCCCCGCCACATACATCTCACCAAGGTCCCCAAGCCCTCAACCCACCCACCTTCGCCGCCCCCGACAAAACCTCCCACTTCCCCATATTCCCCTCCGAGCAAAAAGGCTGTCTCAAACTAACCCCAAGCACATACTCCATCCACTCCCTCCCAAGAACAACCTCCCCCTCTTTTAACTCCGGAAACTGCAGCAGCACACTCTTCTCCGTAGCTTCCAACTGCCCCGCCACAGAGCGCTCGTGCTTCGATTTCTCCCTCGGCGCAGCCTCATGAACCTCGTCCCAAGTCTTCAGCAGAGCTCCGCGGTGAGCGTGGCTAGTCCAGTGGGAGGGTGGTGCGGGACGGGTGCGGTGGGCGTGGGAGGATGAGGTGGAGAGTTCGAGGGCGAGATCGATGCCTGAGGAAATGCGGTGGAGGAGGCCTGGCCGAGAAGTCGGAGTGGGCGGGCGTGTGGTTGGGCGTGAGACTGCGGTGGTGGTTGCGGCGCGGGTGAGGATTGGGCGGGAGAAGTTGGGAACTGCTGGGGTGGTCTCTTCTGTGGCGGCGATGGTTTGGGCGTGTGGGAGGAGAGGGCGGTGGGGCGTGGTTGTGGCGCCGTACATTGTGGTTGACGGAGTGGCACGCAGGAGAGATGTGGTCGAGTCTCTGGGTGTAGGAGCCATGTGTGCTTCGTTTGCTGCAGTCTGGCGACTCTGGCGCGAGGCGAGGTCTTGGTTTTTATTGTTTGTGGACGCCATATCGGTTGAGGGTTCGCGATCTAGATTGTGACTAGAGTCTGCGTTGGTGTTTGAGAAAGAACCCTCGATACCGAGAGTGCGCTGGTTAGTTGGTGGTTGGTGCAGAAGTAGGTAATCTTTTATAATAAAGGAAATTGAAGTCAACGGCACGACGTCAGCAGTCACTGGGCAGCTTCATGGTCGTCAATGGCGCTTCGAAATATAGCTTTCTTTCACACGCCGGCTGCAACGAACGGAGATGCAAGTGCGCTGGAACGCGAGTGCCTCTCTGGTCGGGAATCAATACGGGCATGGCATGCAATCACCGCCCGTAGGGCATGCAAGTAATCGATGAACAGCAGCATGTCTTGAGCGAGGAAGTCAGAGGCGGACGGCTACGTCCCCAGCATTAGATTATAATCGATACAAGCAAACTAGAACGACTGGACGTGAGCCATTGAAGTCTTGTGCAACTCCGATCTCCTTCGACATGTTTACAAGTTTGCTGTAACTTTTGACGATTGTCAGGAAGGTTTGCAAGGGAAATGATGTCAGTATCTACAAACAAGGATGTGTACAGCCTTGGTGACATGATCTACCGACCTTCAACGAGTTACAAAGTCAGATCAATAGGACATCGTTCAATATGCCTGTTTGTCTCAGAAGCTGACGTACAACTGCCATGAACGGTTTCACCTGATCGAAGGCGTCAAGCCTGAGGTAGCAGCTCTAGCTTGTACTAGCGAAAGTGTAAAGTGCAGTACATCATACACGAAGCGTCTTATTACTGGTGTGTTATCTGTAGAACGTCAAGATATGCGGCTTAGGTAATAGCTCTACCACGTGGGTGGAATGGCAAGCGTAGACGTGTGCGGCTCTGGAGCATCTCGAAAGGTCAGCATATGCAGTTAACTTTTCTTACAAAACCATAAAGCTGCTAACTTGCCATCAAGAAGCCGCTCGGCATTGTTATAACCTCGCATACATCTCTCCTTCTCTCTTTCTTTTCTGCCATCATGCTTCCAACCTTGCCAACGAGAGTCATCCAACAGTCCAAAATATTGCATACCTTTCTCCCTCTCACCTGAAGCTGCTCACAACGCCCACATACCCACACAATGGACCACATCACCATCGACATGCCCGAGCACGACCCACCAACTACCAGCGAATGGATGATGATGTGTCTCCCTGGACGCTGGGGCCTCACCGACCTACACCAAATAGAATTCACCCACC
>Ga0265797_10010256_pt1 | contig 11963 bp, 9 predicted proteins | sample P2T30metagenome_FD_192433 | JGI IMG/M metagenome (GOLD analysis project Ga0265797, IMG submission 192433) | Plant litter microbial communities from East Loma Ridge, Irvine, California - P2 T30 | ecosystem: Environmental > Terrestrial > Plant litter > Unclassified | place: USA: California... | reverse complement strand
GTCATTGGCCGAACCGGTACGCGAAATTTCCGAAACATCCTGCAGAGGCGGCGGCGGGCAGGAGGAACGGAGGCAGGGCAGTGAGAGAACAGAGACTGACATGCTAAACAGGCTCCCGTGGTGGTGTCACTCAGTGCCGCGTCGAGTTCATGGACGACCAGACCCGTTCCATCATCCGCAACGTCAAGGGCCCAGGTACGCATCTGTATTGAAAGCTCGCGTCGGGCCCCAACTAACATCTGCCCCAGTCCGCGAGAACGACATTCTCTGCCTGCTCGAGTCCGAACGTGAGGCCAGGCGTCTGCGATAAGCGCAACACCTCTCGGGGAAAGGGAAGCGGCATTTTCATTCGGTTACCGGAGTTCTTTGCGAAAGCTATGGGCATCTATACGGACTTCACGAGCATGGACAAATGATGGCGCCGTGCTCTTGGAGCACTGCGCAGGAGGGGACATATATGTGGGAGATGCGATCACGATGAATATCAAGAGTCTGGCTTCTCCCTGAATGAATCGAAACTCTACCAACTCCCACCCGCTGCGATTGGATGTGTCTTACCTTGCCGGTCCTGGAACTTGAATGGGAGAATGTGACATGTGTAGTGAAGCTGATGTAACTCAGATTACATGTCCAGTCTACGCAACTCGTCCGAGTCTCCTCTGTTTTCTCTGCGTTCCATTGCTCCGGCTTTATGCATTTGCTTGAAGCCAGTTATCTCTCCAAACCATAGAGGGTATACCATTGCCAAGCTATTCGAGCCTAACTTTATCTACCGTCTTCAAAAACGACTACTCACATAATCGCCATCTCCAGCAGCATGACCGTGCAAGAGATGGTTGCCAAGCCAATGGTTGTTCTTCCCCCCCTTTGAGCATGACTATTGCGCTGCGAAGTCCCTTCAAGTGAGCTAGCCTTGGCTTTTGTCTATCCCATATTCACTTATCTTCTATTTCCAGGGCGACTGCGAAAGAGGCAATGGCACGGACCTAGTCATTCATGCTCCCAGCAACTTCTTTATCGTGAGAATCACTGGACTGTTTTTCTTTGCTATTCCCCAAGTCTAAACTCCTCGACTTTCTACTTGCTATCACAGCTACTCTCAACCACTACTTTCAACCACTACAATGGAGGGCAGTGAAGCGGCAGAGAGTCTCCGCAAGTTCCTTGCAAAGACTGCCTCGAAGACCTCTACACCTACCTCATCCCAGTCTTCAGGTATTGCTACGTCTTCCAGTGCTGCAACACCAGCCCCTGCGTCAAATACAGGTCTGCCCATCCGACCTCGCATACCATCTCTACAATTTCCAACAGTCAATGTACCTGGAAGTTCATCCAAGTCAGCTACAGCGAACACGCCATCGAGGTCACCCAAGTCCATCTTTGGTAGAAACGTCGCGCTTGCGAGGAATTTATCCAGCCAACAAGCCCCAGAACCAACCTATTCGACGACTAGGAACACCACACGCGTATTATCCGGGCTGTCGTCAATATTCCATTCTAGCTCACCATCCAAGTGTGCAGGGGGCAGTGCACTGATGCGCGCCAACACTCGCGAGAGCATCTCTACAAAGAATACCATGTCTGAGCATCTAAACTCTCTGAATGACACACCAAGCAACACTACCTCACAGTCGTCCAACACACCTTTGCCTCGTTCTTCGGGGCCCCACCGTCGAACAGCCCGCTGGGTCGACCAAACAGCAAACAACACAGTCACAAACGCACCGTCACAGTCCCTCGAAGTAGACGTCGACAGTCAGCAAGTAACCCCCGGCTCAAAAGACTTGCCGCTGCTTGTCTCACAGACCGAGGATGACGCAAACAGTACCGCCAGTGGTTCAACTCTCTCACTCAATTCTTGCATTGACTCGGCTCTCGACGTCGCCCTAGAAGTCGAAGCGCCCACCACCACCACCAAGACCGAAAGAAAAAAAGGGGCAAGAAGCCTATAATGGCGTCGTCGAACATAGTGGTGAGAAGAAGGGCAAAGGATGGAACCATGTTCATTGTGAGACGTCGCGGGAACGGGAACGAGGTTCCTCACCTTGTAGTTGATGGTGAGATCCAGTAGAGTACGTTTGTCCCGGGAGACTACAAAGGCCAGGGTCAGGGGCCTAGGGTCTTAGGGCTTAGAGACGAGAATTTTAGACTGTATGGGGGGAGGATACCAGGGTTTTGGCTCCTTTGGGATGTGGGCTGTATGGCTAGTGAAAGAGTGTGGGGGAGAAGAGAGGTGTAGAGAACGACAATGAAGAGTATATATCAAGGACTCGTAGATGACCAACTTACTACAATAAGAATACATCACGTGTCAATAATGTTGTTTCAAAAAGATTTGAAAAGAAAAAATCTTCATTTGGAAGAAGAGAGAAAAAAAAAGAAATCTATACAAAGGCACTAACAACAGTCCGTAGACTGGGTGCTTCTTTGGGTTCGTAAATCTATGGTGCAAGCATGTACGCTATGTAAAAACATGCCAGATAAAGTAAAATCCTCCCCTTCATACATGGAACCAAGGAAATTATAACCCTTTAAGACGCCAGGAAAATGCAACACAAGGAAATCCCTAACTCAACCCCACTCGTAGAGAGAGCGAGAGAATGAGAGGAATGGAAAGACGGGCAAGACTACCAGGTCTACGCGATAGCAGAGCTACCTCCTTCTTGCGTGACGGGGTTGATCTTCTCGTCAAACTTGAAGTTGAAGTCGGGGCCAAGCTCCTTCTTCATGGCCGTGGTAACAGCCTCGTACACGTTCTTGAAGACGCCAAACGAGGCTGGGTTCTGCTCGTCGTTGTCGCCGCCCTGGAAGACACCGGTGCGGACAAGGCAAGTGTTCCAGCCGTACATGTTACCACCGACAATGTCCGAGGCTGGGTTGTCACCAATCATGTAGATGTTGGCGGGCAGCTTCTCGTCGTTGTGGATGGTTTCCATCCAGCTGGCAATGACTTCGTCGGCGTACTTGTATGTCGCCAGTTCGGGCTTGCCGTAGACGACACGCTCCAGCTCGACGCCTGTGAGCGACTTGTACATGGCCTCGAGCCCGATACGGAAGGCGCCCTGAGACATGCGGGGGAAGGGGTGCTCAGTGGGGCAGAGCATGTCACCCTGGGAGAAGTAGATGGGGATGCGCTGAGAGACGGGGTCCTTGGCGCGGGTTCCGAAACGGCCGTTCTCGGACTGAAGGAGGTCCATGATGATTTGGATGTCGGTGGCGTAGTCGCGGCTGTCGGAGAAGACCATGATGGCCTCGATGTTGACCTTGCTGAAGTCGCGGGGGCGCGAGGTCTTGCGCTCCTCCTCGGTGAAGACACGGTAGGGGGCGATGGTGGGGTCCCATGCGATGATGTCGTTGGGCACGACAATGTCCTGGAAGCCGTACTCCTCGGCGACCTCACGGCACTTGTAGCCTTCACCACCAACGACCAGGACCGTCTTGTAGTACTCGGCCAAGGCACGCATGGGTGTGTGCGACTGGATGAACTGCTCGGTGGAGATGGGGTTGTGGAGGATCTTGGAGAGCTGCTCGACACGGGCCTTCTCAGGCTTACCAGAGCCGTTTGTGAGGAAGATGTGGGGGATCTTGATGCCGAGCTCGTTGTCTCCGTTCAAGATCTCGAGCACGCGCTGGCCCTCGGGGATGAGACGGTCACCGTGGACCAGGACACCGTCAATGTCGAAGACAAAGGCCATGTCCTTTGCCGCACGAACCTTCTCTCCGGCAAGATCCTGAAGCTGAGCAGCGATGATGTCGCGGGAGGGTTGGATGGAGGGCATGCCAGGGCGCTTGGCAGCACCTGGGCCATCGGGGTAGTGTACAGATGACAGCCTTGACTGCCTCTTGGATCGGGGAATAGGCAGCGAGGTACCAAAGGAGTTGCGGGATCCTCTCCTCTCCTTCATGGAAGGCGTAAGGGAGAGGTTGTGCATGTAAGATGAGGTATCAGCCATGGCGCTGCGGGTTGCTGGAACCTCGACAGCGTTGACGGTGCCGTCTTGAGCATCACCGGGGATGGCAAGCTCAGGGCCTGAGGAGCCTCCAACAGCAAAGTTGGAAGCGGAACGCTCGCCGTTGGCCTTTGTCTGGGGGGTGTTGGCAGCCAACTCGGAGTCTTGGAAAGCAGCAGGAGGCATGATTGCGGTTGTGAGAAGTTGATGAAAGTGGGTGAAGACTGGGGGGGTATCAAGCGTAGAAGGTAATGAGAAGCTTCTCAGAAGCCAAGTGTAATGATTTGCAGTGATGCGATAGTGAGTGATGAGCAATTCTCAGGGTCCTGGGGGAGGGGCTATATATCACATCACCCTCTGTAAGGCAACTGAGTTTGCAACCCCAGATGCCATCATCATTCGCCAATCTTGTCTACAAACTTCCGTAGGGTCTCTGCTCGCTATCCCGAGTTGGGCCGACACAGCTAGCACATTCTGGCAGCCAAAAAGTTCAACAAGTACCTCTGTACCCACAGTGCGACATCATCGCCATTCGCAAGGGGCCGTGCAGGGCAACGCTAGTGGACGAGTTTGCCAGACCAGAGAATGAGAACTGGATACCGTCACCGCCGTACTATGGCCGAAAACTGGAGACTGATAGCCGTGCTGTGATGTGAGTCGCCACCCGACCCGCGAGCGCGTTGTTTACCTGTGGCCGGTGCGCAGAGAGTCGGTTGAGCGGACGCAGAGCGCGGCCGGAAGAAAATGGAGGGCAGCTCACCGCCTGTCAGAGGGGCACGGCGTGCATATGCTATCAGGATGGATATGGGAAACGGTTGTCGCAAAGGGGTGGGTGGTGCAGGGAGCCCGCAGACAGCTACCGGCGGTACTGGCAGCCGTACTGGAAGCAGCCAGGGCAGCCAGGCGTAGTGACGAAAAACGAGTGGGGGCGATGGGTGGTAGTTGGGTGGTAGTCTGAGGTAGTCCCTGATGGTCGGGGGGTAGTCCCTGGTAGGTAAGCGCGGGTCGCCGAATTAGGGCGAACGGTGGGTGGGTGAAGTGCTGGGGGTGGGTGTAGTGAGTTGCAGCGGGTGCAGCGAGTGGCTGAAAATCGCAGAGCCGCACCACCACAAGCAGGCCTTTGGCGTGCTTCGACGTGCTTCGACGCCGCGCCCGAGTCGGCACAACTGCCACTCGTAGCGCAACAGCACTTTGCTCGGCCCGTCGTGTGGACCCTGACATGCACCCCCGACGTCATACCTGGCTGACGACGGCCAAGCTGGACAAGCTGGACAACAACCAGCGCCGGCAGGCTGAAACTGTTGGATGGCTCGAGGTGGAGATTTTTTTTTCGCAATGGGACCGATGCCAGCGAAGTGAAGCCGCCGCGGGTTGTCGCGGTTACTTACGACTCGAGTCTGCCATGTGAGGTCACGGGCACGGAGCTGGACTGCCAGCGATGATGACAGAGCCGACGAAGAGATTTCAGGCCAACCAAGGTCGCCGGCCGGCATATGTAGATGGAGCATCCCAAGTCGTTGATAGACGACGGCTAATTCAGAGCCAGCACACTACCTTGGCTAACTCTACTCTGCAATTGCAAGTCACATCTTTTTTTCCATCTGTCAGTTGGACAACCCAGAGAGACTACTACATTATTTCCAACCTCTACTCACACCACCACCACCATGGCCCCCCTCGCCAACCAAAAGACCTTCAAGCTCTCCAACGGCCTCACCATCCCCGCCGTCGGCTTCGGCACCTTTGCCAGCGAGGGTGCATCCGGCGAGACGTACGCAGCCGTCACGACGGCGCTCAAGACGGGCTACCGCCACCTTGACTGCGCCTGGTTCTACCAAAACGAGGACGAGGTGGGCGACGCCGTGCGCGACTTTCTCCGCGAGAACCCCAGCGTCACCCGCAAGGACCTCTTCATCTGCACAAAGGTATGGAACCATCTCCACGAGCCCAGCGAGGTCAAGTGGAGCATCGACCAGAGCCTGCAGAAGCTGGGCATGGACTACATTGATGCCTTCCTCGTCCACTGGCCCATTGCCGCCGAGAGCGACGACAAGCACATGCCCAAGATTGGGGCCGACGGCAAGTACGTCATCAAAAAGGACCTCACCGAGAACCCGGAGCCGACCTGGCGGGCCATGGAGGAGATTTACGAGTCGGGCAAGGCAAAGGCCATTGGCGTCTCCAACTGGACCATTGACGGCCTCAAGAAGCTGCTCAGCTTCGCAAAGGTCAAGCCCATGATCAACCAGATCGAGGTCCACCCCTTCCTGCCCAACACGGAGCTCGTCAAGTTCTGCCAGGACAACGACATCATGGTGGCCGCCTACTCGCCGCTCGGCTCCCAGAACCAGGTGCCCAGCACCGGCGAGAAGGTGCGCACAAACGCAAAGCTCAACGAGGTGGCCCAGCGCAGCGGCTACGACCTCGCACAGGTGCTGCTCGCATGGGGTCTCCAGCGCGGCTACGTCGTCTTGCCCAAGAGCTCCACCCCCAAGCGCATCGAGAGCAACTGGCTCATCCCCGAGCTGAGCAAGGAGGACTTTGACGCTGTCCAGGAGGTTGCCAACGGCAGACACACACGCTTCGTCAACATGAAGGACACCTTTGGCTACGACGTCTGGCCAGAAGAGACCGAGGGTGGTGAGCTCAAGGCATAGGTAGAGCGCGGGGTAGGCAGCCCGAGCAAGCGAGCAAGCAAGCACATGGCATTTTACAAACTTGAATTTATTTAGCGATACCAAACAGTCTACTGCAGACTTATTTAGAAGTAGCTCAAAGAGCAATTGAACCCACATTTCCTTTTCATCACACCATGCTTATTCACATTCCCATGTCCTGATCCACTCCAGTACCGTGATGCAGTTATTACCACCAAAACCCCGCCGATTCCACCTAGCGCCTACGCCCAGACCGCGGTGCACTACCAAGGGCCCGAACTATCAACATTCGCAAACCTTTTGCAAAACATGACATCTGCACACGCCCCTCAATTGGGACTGACGTGTGCGAACCAGTTGCGACTTGCATTGGAGTGGTTAGCTTGCTTTTGCTTTTTGCTTTTTGCCTTTACCCAGAGTTTTTCTGCTTCTTCAAGTAGGAACCAAGCTGTCCAATAATTGCAGGTTTTCCCGCTCTTTGCGCACCTTCCACGCCTCGGTTGTTGGCTGTTGCAAGTGTTCCATGACTACTGGCTTTGGAAGTACCACATCCGCAAAGTGTTCTTTAGTAAACGCCATCACAGATTGGGCCTCTGCAAACTTTTCTTCTTCCAAGAGCTGTCGCGCAACTCCTAGGCACAGCTGAACGACAAAGTTCCTCCGACTTTGAGAAGACTTGACGTGTGCAACCGCGCCAGCAGAGTCTTGGATGAACTGAAGCCCAGGAGTCGCGCTACGCTGCAAAGGATGGTGTAGCCAGAGCATGGACTCTACTGCGCGACTCCAGGCCCCGAGCCATCGCTGCGACGAGAGGGAGAAGGATTGGTATAGCTCAGCATCGACTTTAGAGCCTTGATCTATGTTCGTGCTGATGCGGTTGACGAGATGGCCGCCGGCGGATCTCAGAATGCTGTAAGCCGATTCGTAACCCGCATTCTCGACGACACGAAACGCCTGCATGAAAACGGCCAGGCCTCTGGTCAAGTCGGCGTTGGCTTCAGCAGACGCCATCTTTGCAAGTAATTGCTGTCGGAACGTCACGATTTTTGCAGTGTTGAGTCCCGTCTCCTTTACACGTTGCTCGTTGGATCGGATGAACCAGCGCCATGGTGCGGTAGTCTCGTTTTCGGCCAAGAACAAGGCCAACAGCCTATCTAGGAACCTGCTGCCACGTCCAGACTTTCCAATACACATGTCGACGAATTGCTTCGAGGTATCGAGGCCACTGGTTTTCAGCCAATCGGCAAGTGTAGTGGCAAGGCCCTTTCGATCCCTGAGCCGTGAAAGACCTTCGCTTGGAGTCTTCTCGAGCACCTCAAGGCACAAGGCCGCCTTGGACAGGTTGGCAGAGCCTGCAGCTATCTCATTCACAAACCACGTGCGCGGATCTCTCAGTACATCGAGGGCAGCTGACTCGGAGCCTCTCCGCCGAGGCTTCACGGCAAAGAGCGGGTTGTTCAAGATGGAGTCGATGTGTTGAGTGGCAGACGCGTAGGACGAAGGTGTGGCGCCAATGGGCGAGGGCCCGCGCTGGTCATTACTAAGCGACGGCCGCGGTATAGGCCTTTTCTGGCTGCTCTCAGCTGGGCCTAGGGGATGTTCACGGTCGAGGTGGGCGCGGAAAGAGCTGGTGAGAAGAGAGAGCAACTGCTGACTCTCGCGGGGTGACAGCGGAAGCTGAGGGTGTAGCTTGGAGGCGAGGGTGCTCAGCATCCGCTTGCTGGTGGCCGACTGCATGGTGTTATCGGCGGCGCAGGCAGCAGTTGGCGTGTCGTCGCGGTGAGGGCGCGGGGGGGTTCGAGTGAGGCGATGGGCGATGACGAGAGGTGGGCCAAGCACTGGCACTGCGGGAAGCCCTGCCGCCTTGTCGAGGCCACGTGACCGCCTAGACGCGCAACATGGTAAGGCTGGAGACAATACGCCCAAGCTATTCGTAGATCAATTACTACTCGCTCAGCTCTCCCCTCACCTTACCTGTGCATTGTCTACAACCCAGCCCGCTCCCGCCCCCAGTCAACGCGACACAGCCGCGTCCTGTGCGATTAGAAGCTCTAGTGCCAAGTCGCTTGCCTTTAGCTTTCCCCAACTTTCCCTCCCTCTCTCTACATCATCACCCTGCACGACCACTACAGCGCCCCAATTACATACCATTAAGTCCCCAGCGGCTTGCACACATCATATACACACCCCATGTCTGAAGCACCATCTCGGCCTGCGCGAGGCAGGAGCTCTGCCCGCGGCGGCAGGGCCTCATATGGTTCGCGAGGGCCTAGGAAGACAAACGGCGACAGCGCATCTTCAAACATGGATACATCAGCAGACCAGGGCGAACTTGGAGAGCTCAAGAAGCGCTACCAGTCACAACTGTCGACACTGAAGGAACTATTCCCCGACTGGACCGACGCCGATCTCGTGCTCGCCATCGAAGAATCTGACGGCGACCTGCAGACGACCATCGAGAAGATCAGTGAGGGTGAGCGCCCATTGTCAAGCATCGAAGCCGCGTACGTCATCTAACCTGATACAGGTGCCGTCTCCCAATTCTCAGAAGTGCCCAAGAAGGTCAAGGATCGGTCTCGCTCAAAGGCAAAAGAAAACATGCCTATCGATGGCGCGTCCAGTCTACGTGGCCGCCCCGAGGGAACCCGTCGTGGTGTTGACAGCGGTCGCGGTGGCCGTGGTGGCCGGGGCACCGACCGCGGTCGTGGTGGCATTCGTGGTGGCCGTGGAGGGGCTACCGGTGGACCTCGTACGACTGCTGGATCAGTCCCGACAACCGAGTCCTCTGCATGGGACACGCCCACGGTCGAAGAAGAGGCCACAGAGGCCAAGCATGATGATACGGCTGCACACGCACCCGACGCGATCTCAGAGGTCATAAAGCCTGCTGTAGAGGCGAGCATGGCAGCCGCGAAGAAGACTTGGGCCAGCATGTTCGCAGCGCCCAAGCCCCCGCCAGCCGTCCCCAAAGCAGCCCCGAAGCCTGCCCCCGCCGCTGCCCCCGAAGTGCCCACACAAACCCCCGACGAGACGCCTGCGCAGGAAGTCGCCCAAGAGCCAGCTGTGCAGGCCGAAGAACTCCCCGTACCCCCAATCGCAGACGAGGCGGTTGAAACACCTCCCATCGCCGCCGAAGACACGTCCAAGCTGACGCCCGATAAGAGCGTAGATGGCAATGGTGACATCACACTCACACCTTCGGGTGACCAACTGACCCAGGAGAACGTCGAGCATCTCCCTGACGAGTCCCACCCACCGCCCACAGAGACAGCCTTCAGCACTGTTGCAAGCTCAAAGGACATTGGAAGTGCCGTAGCGACCCCATTGAACGGTCCGACACAGGCACCTATCGGCCGCCCCGCCATTGGAGGTTTCCAGACGACAGCATTGAAGGCGACATCCGGGACCCCACATCGAAGTGTCAGCTACCAGAGGAGGCTGATGGAGCAGCAAGAGGCGGTAGTCATGCCTGGAAATCACGCTGTGGACAGGGCCGCAGTTCAGTTTGGTAGCATGGGCTTGGGCGATGCGTCAGACCCTGACGTAGACGAGGACAGAGAAGAGGCCGAGACCAGGACTCAGCCGCCGCAGCACTCGCCGGTAACCCAACCCAGAGCATCCCTACCCCCGGCTCCTCGTCAGGCTGCCCCGCAAGCGGAGACTCAGCAGCCACAAGAGTCTGTCCCTACACCAAAGCAGGCCCCAGGTTTGCCTCCTGCTCCCCAGCACCAGCCTGCTCTGCAGCAATCACCCTCAAATGCGCTTGCGTCTCAAGCAATGCAGAATCAAGGCTCTCAATCCAATCAACCATACAACCAGTTCGGGAGGTATGGTCAGCCAGGTATTCAGTCAGAAGCCTCCGCACCCCCGCAGAAGCCATACGATCCGTTCGGCCAACAGATCCCCCAGTCAAACCACTCGCAGTCACAGAACTACGACTATCCTGGCCAACAGAGCCAGGCCTCATCTCAGCCTGCTGCTTTCTCATCTGCCCCTGATAGCTATCCTCCCAACTATCTGACTTCTGAGCAACGCTCGCAGTATCAGAACTACTATGGAAGCTATGGTCAACCGATTGCCCAGACCCAACAGGAAGCTGGTTCTGCACAACAGCGCACTGGCAGCGCGTTTGGTTCTGGACCTACTGACTCGGCTTATTCGCAGAGTCAAATCCCTCAGGTAAGTGCATCTCCTCAAACCTTGGACCAGCTGGTCAAGTCTGTGGCGTATCATCATGCCGAGAAAGCCGGACAATCTCACGTGAATGAGAAGCTCTGGGCAGAAATGGCAAATGAAACGGACAGAGTAAGGAAGAAAAGCCGAGCCACATGTCCACAATCCTATATTGCAGTATGCTAACGAAAGTGAAATAGTCTCAGGGCCGGTATGGCGACGCTCAAAACAGCGGACACAACACACCTAACCCAGCTGCCATGGCTGGCCAGCAAGGGCATGCTGCTCAAGGCCAGCACGCGCAGCATGGTGCTCATGGTGCGGGTTATCCGTACAACCACCCATACTACGGTAGCCCATACTATGCCAACTATATGAACCAATTTGGCGGATATGGTCAAGGAGGAGCAGGCTACGGATCCTTTGGTAAGAATGTGTACGGCCAACCACATCACTATGGCATGTCTCCTCAAGCCTCCTTTGACCAACATTCGTCCTCCCCGGCCAATGCAGGAGGTTTTGGCGCGGCATCTTTGCATGATCGCGGCAGCGGCATGGGCGCTGCCGGCTTCAGTGATTATGGTCGCTCAGCTTCAGGAGCTTCTCAAAATCCTAGCGCCACTACCAGTGCTGGAGCATTCGGGGCCATTCCCGACACTTTCACCAGGCCTGGCAACTTCCACCAAAGCTCCTACGGGCAGCAGGGCGGCCAACAAGGCCTCGGGGATGAGGCTTTGAAGCCTTCCAGTGACTACAAAAGCGGCGGACCGAGCCCGTCAGCTCTTGGAGCTCAGCCCGGTCGCCCAGGCTCTGCTAACCAGAGTACACCTGGTCAGGGCGGACCCCAGCAAGGCTACGGTGGCTACCCGAGCCATCTTGGCAACAGCCAGTATGGCGGTCTAGGTGGTCTAGGCCACCAAAACTCCGCAAGCCACCAGCAACAGAGCGGTTACGGCAACTACGGCGGATTTGGAGGATATGGCGGCGGCAGCTACAACCGTGGAGGCTGGGGTGGCAACTACGGCCAGCACTAGACGCCGTCTCTTATGAACACAGGTTTTTTTTTCTTTGGGAGAACTGGATGCGTGATGAAGGGGGATATATGACCACATGTCATCATGAAGGGCTGGTACGGCAAGAGGTCATTTTCTCTTATCTCACGTCTACTTTGACTTGACTGACG
>Ga0265797_10010255_pt1 | contig 11963 bp, 5 predicted proteins | sample P2T30metagenome_FD_192433 | JGI IMG/M metagenome (GOLD analysis project Ga0265797, IMG submission 192433) | Plant litter microbial communities from East Loma Ridge, Irvine, California - P2 T30 | ecosystem: Environmental > Terrestrial > Plant litter > Unclassified | place: USA: California... | reverse complement strand
CCCATGGTCGGCGAGCGCAGTGGGCCTTTGGCGGAAACATTCCGCCGACCATGGGTCGGCGCTACCAAGGCCGCCGTGGACCTGTCGAAGGCGGGGCGGGGTCACCCTTGGACAGGGGCGCCGTGCAGATAATCCAGGCTGACCTGCAGCAACGCCCGCAGGCCGACATCCAGCGCCTTCTCATCCAGCAGGAACTTCGGCGAATGATTCGCCGGCGCCTTGGCCGGGTCGATGCCCTCGCTGGTGGAACCGACGAAGAAAAACATCCCGGGCACTTCCTGGGCGAACAGCGAGAAGTCCTCCGCGCCCATCTGCAGCGGCGGCTCGTACACATTGTCCTTGCCCACCACCGCCTGCAGGCTCGGCAGCATGCGGGCGGTCAGCTCCGGGTTGTTGACCGTGGCCGGGTTGCCTTCGGCCTCGTAGATCTCGGTCACCGCCGTCGCCCCATGCGCCGCCGTGGTGTGCTCGGCCACGTTGCGCAGGTCGGCGAAGATCTGCTGCCGCATGCCCTCGTCGAAGGTGCGGATGGTGCCGACCATCTCCACCTCGTCGGGGATGATGTTGTAGCGGATGCCGCCGTTGATCGCCCCGAAGGTCACCACCGCCGGCTGCTGGGACAGGTTGGTGCGACGGCTGACGATGGTCTGCGCAGTACCGATCAGGTCGGCCGTGGCCACGATCGGGTCCACCCCGTTCCACGGGGCCGAACCATGCGTCTGGCGGCCGATCACCTTGATCCCGAAACGATCCGATGCCGCCATCAGTGGACCACCGCGTACCGCGATCTTGCCGGCCTGTACGCTGGAAAACACGTGCAGGCCGAACACCGCCTCCGGCTTGAAATCGGCGAACACGCCTTCCTTCAGCATCAACGCCGCACCGCCCTCTTCCGGCGGCGGCGCTCCTTCCTCGGACGGCTGGAAGATCAGCATGACCTGGCCCGGCAGGTCCTTGCGCATCGCCACCAGCGCTTCGGCCACGCCCAGCAGCGTGGCGGTATGCGCATCATGGCCGCAGGCATGCATGACGCCGACCTGCTGGCCGCGGTACGTGCTGGTGGCCTTTGAGGCAAACGGCAGCCCCGTCTGTTCGGTCACCGGCAGCGCATCCATGTCTGCGCGCAGCGCGATCTTCGGGCCGGGCTTGCCGCCTTCGATGATCGCCACCACGCCGTGGTGAGCGATACCGGTCTTCGGCTTCAGGCCCATCGCGCGCAGCCGCTTGGCGACTTCGGCCGAGGTGCGCTCCTCGCGGTTGGACAACTCCGGATGCTGGTGGAAATCGCGACGCCATTCCACCACCTGGGCCTGCAGGCGCTCGGCGGCAGCGGCCACTTCGGGACGCTCGGCGGCCTGGCCATGGGCAAGCATCGGCAGGGCCAGCAGCAGGGCGGATGACAGCAGCGCGCGACGGGGCATCGGGATCTCCACGGTAGGGTTGCGCTTGAATGTAGGCCAAGCTGTCGCTTTCGGGAACCTTCGGCCGCTGGCAGGGTCGGAGCATCCGGCCCTTTTGGCATGCAGGCAGCGGCACCGCCCGCAGGTATGCTTGGCACCTTGCCAGCCGTGCGCCTTGCCCGGCCCAGCCCCCAGGAGTGATTGGAATGTCGCGTTTGTGGAAGATCGTGCTGCTGGTGGTGGCAGTGTTGGTGGTCGTGTTCATCGGCCTGCGCATGGCCGGTGGTGGCAAGGAAAAATCGTCCGGCGACGCCGCCGCGAGCGCTGAGCGCGGTGGACCGCAGGCCGACGCCGGCCCGGTACCGGTGACCGTGGTCCAAGCGCAGCGCCAGGACGTGCCGGTGTACGCCAGCGCGCTGGGCACGGTGAGCGCGATGAATACCGTCACCGTCAGTCCGCAGATCGGCGGCCAGCTGATGAGCCTGAACTTCCGCGAAGGCCAGGAAGTGAAGAAGGGTGATGTGCTGGCGGTGATCGACCCGCGCAGCGCGCAGGCGAGCTACGACGAGGCGGCTGCCGCCAAGCGCCAGAACCAGGCCCAGCTGGCCACCGCACGCTCCAATTACCAGCGCTCCAGCGCACCGGAGTATGCCCAGTACGTTGCCAAGACCGACCTGGACACCCAGCGCAACCAGGTGGCCCAGTACGAGAGCGCGGTGGCTGCCAACGAGGCCAGCATGCGCGCCGCCCAGGTGCAGCTGCAGTACACCCGGGTCACCGCGCCCATCACCGGCGTGGCCGGCATCCGTGCAGTGGACGCCGGCAACGTGGTGAGCGCCGGCACTGCCCTGGTCACCCTGACCCAGGTCCACCCCATCCACGTGGTGTTCAACCTGCCCGAGCGCCAGCTGGGCGACGTACGCGCCGCGCAGCAGGCCGGCGCGGTGCAGATCGCCGCGCTGGACCGCACCGACGCGCACGTGATCAGCGGCGACGGCACCCTGGACGTGGTGGACAACCTGATCAGCAGCGACAGCGGGACTTTCCGCGCGCGCGCCCTGTTCGCCAACCAGGACAACATCCTGTGGCCCGGCCAGTTCGTCAACGTGCGGCTGCAGCTGCGCACCATCGGCGGCGGCATCGTCATCCCGACCCAGGCCGTGATGCGCGGCCCGGACGGCGAGTACGTCTATGTCGTGCAGGCCGACAACACGGTCAAGATGCAGACCGTGCGCAGCGGCGTGGAAGTCGGTGACAGCCACGTGCAGGTGACCGAAGGCCTGAAGGGCGGCGAGCGGGTGGTCAGCGAAGGCCAGTTCCGGCTCAAGCCGGGCGCCAAGGTCAACGCGCTGAAGCCGGGCGAGACCCCGGCCGCGCCGACCGAAGCCGAAATGAAGGCGGCACAGCAGCAGAACGGCGGCGGCCGCCGCGGCGGTGGTCCGCGCTGAGCGCGGCGATCGCCTGAGTTACCGGCGCCGGCACTTCTGCCGGCGCTGTCATGACGTTCCAGCAAGGATCCGCCCGTGGGCTTTTCGACCCTCTTCATCCGCCGCCCGATCGCCACCTCGCTGCTGATGGCGGGCCTGCTGCTGCTCGGCATCCTCGGCTACCGCCAGTTGCCGGTATCGGCGCTGCCGGAAATCGATGCGCCCAGCCTGGTAGTCACCACGCAGTATCCCGGTGCCAATGCCACCACCATGGCATCACTGGTAACCACGCCGCTGGAAAGGCAGTTCGGGCAGATCTCCGGACTGGAGCTGATGACCTCCGACTCGTCGGCCGGACTGTCCACGATCATCCTGCAGTTCTCGATGGAACGGGACATCGACATCGCCGCGCAGGACGTGCAGGCGGCTATACGCCAGGCCACCCTGCCCTCCTCGCTGCCCTACCAGCCGGTCTACAACCGGGTCAATCCGGCCGATGCGGCCATCGTCACCCTGAAGCTGACCTCCGATACGCGCCCGCTGCGCGAGGTCAACAACTACGCCGATTCCATTCTCGCCCAGCGCCTGTCGCAGGTGCAGGGCGTGGGGCTGGTGTCGATCGCCGGCAACGTGCGCCCCGCCGTGCGCATCCAGGTCAATCCGGCGCAGCTGTCCAACATGGGCCTGACCCTGGAAGACCTGCGCAGCGCGCTGACCCAGGCCAACGTCAGCGCGCCGAAGGGCTCGCTGAACGGCAAGACCCAGTCCTACAGCATCGGCACCAACGATCAGCTGACCAGTGCCGCCGAGTATCGCGACACCATCATCAGCTACCGCAACGGGGCACCGGTGCGCCTTTCCGACGTCGCCAACGTGGTGGACGGGGTGGAGAACGACCAGCTGGCGGCGTGGGCCGACGGCAAGCCGGCGGTGCTGCTGGAAGTGCGCCGCCAGCCCGGCGCCAACATCGTGCAGACGGTGGAGCGCGTGCGCGCCCTGCTGCCGCAGTTGCAGGGCGTGCTGCCCGCCGACGTGCACCTGGAGATCTTCTCCGACCGGACCGAAACCATCCGCGCCTCGGTACATGAAGTGCAGTTCACCCTGATCCTGACCATCGGACTGGTGGTTGCGGTGATCTTCCTGTTCCTGCGCCGCCTGTGGGCCACCATCATTCCCTCGGTGGCGGTACCGCTGTCGCTGGCCGGCACCTTCGCGGTGATGGCCTTCGCCGGCATGTCGCTGGACAATCTTTCGCTGATGGCGCTGGTGGTGGCCACCGGCTTCGTGGTCGACGATGCGATCGTGATGATCGAGAACATCGTCCGCTACATCGAACAGGGCAAGAGCGGCAAGGAAGCGGCGGAGATCGGCGCCCGCCAGATCGGCTTCACCGTGCTGTCGCTGACCGTTTCGCTGGTGGCCGTGTTCCTGCCGCTGCTGCTGATGCCCGGTGTCACCGGCCGGCTGTTCCATGAATTCGCCTGGGTGCTGAGCATCGCGGTCACGCTGTCGATGCTGATCTCGCTGACCCTGACTCCGATGATGTGCGCCTACCTGCTCAAGCCGGACGAACTGCCGGAAGGCGAAGACGCGCATGAGCGCTCGGCGGCGGCCGGCAGGCAGAACCTGTGGAGCCGCACCGTCGGGCTGTACGAGCGCAGCCTGGACTGGGTGCTGGCCCACCAGCCGATCACCCTGGCGGTGGCCGGCGCTGCGCTGGTGCTGACCGTGGTGCTGTACCTGCTGATCCCCAAGGGCCTGCTGCCCGACCAGGACACCGGCATGATCACCGCCGTGGTCCAGGCCGACCAGAACGTGGCCTTCCCGCAGATGGAACAGCGCACCAAGGCCGTGGCCGAGGCACTGCGCAAGGATCCGGACGTGACCGGCGTGTCGGCGTTCATCGGTGCCGGCAGCATGAACCCGACGCTCAACCAGGGCCAGCTGTCGATCGTGCTGAAAGAGCGCGGCGAGCGCGACGGCATGGACGTGATCCTGCCGCGCCTGCAGGACGCCGTGCGTGACATCCCCGGCATCGCGCTGTACCTGAAGCCGGTGCAGGACGTGACCCTGGACACGCGCGTGGCCGCCACCGATTACCAGTTCGTGCTGTCCGACGTGCAGGCCGATGAAGTGGCCACCCATGCCACGCGCATGACCGAAGCGCTGCGCAAGCGCCCGGAGCTGGCTGACGTGGACAACAACCTGTCCACGCAGGGCCGCGCGCTGGAACTGAACATCGACCGCGACAAGGCCAGCGTGCTGGGCGTGCCGATGCAGACCATCGACGACACGCTCTACGATGCCTTCGGCCAGCGCCAGATCTCCACCATCTTCACCGAACTCAACCAGTACCGCGTGGTGCTGGAAGTCGCGCCGGAGTTCCGCACCAGCACTGCCTTGATGGAACAGCTGGCGGTGGCCTCCAACGGCACGGGCGCACTGACCGGCACCAACGCCACCAGTTTCGGCCAGGTGACCTCGTCCAACTCGTCCACGGCCACCGGCATCGGCAACCAGAACACCGGCATCACCGTCGGCGGCGGCGGCATCATTCCGTTGTCCGCACTGGCCGACAGCAAGGTGACCAGTGCCCCGCTGGTGGTCAGCCACCAGCAGCAGCTGCCGGCGGTGACGATCTCCTTCAACGTGGCCGCGGGCTACTCGCTGTCCGCTGCGGTGAAGGCCATCGAAGAGACCCAGGCCGAACTGCAGCTGCCCTCGCAGGTGCATGCACAGTTCATCGGCAAGGCCGCCGAGTTCACCGGCAGCCAGACCGACGTGGTGTGGCTGCTGCTGGCCTCGCTGGTGGTGATCTATATCGTGCTGGGCGTGCTGTATGAAAGCTACATCCACCCGATCACCATCATCTCCACCCTGCCGCCAGCCGGCGTCGGTGCGCTGCTGGCACTGATGCTCAGTGGCCTGAGCCTGTCGGTGGACGGCATCGTCGGCATCGTGCTGCTGATCGGCATCGTCAAGAAGAACGGCATCATGATGGTCGACTTCGCCATCGAAGCACGGCGCACCGGCGCCAACGCGCACGAGGCGATCCGCCGTGCCTGCCTGCTGCGCTTCCGCCCGATCATGATGACCACCGCCGCAGCGATGCTGGGTGCGTTGCCGCTGGCGCTGGGTACCGGCATCGGCTCGGAACTGCGCCGCCCGCTGGGCATCGCCATCGTCGGCGGGCTGCTGCTGTCGCAGCTGGTGACGCTGTACACCACGCCGGTGATCTACCTGTACATGGAGCGGTTCTCCGAATGGCTGGCGCGACGCCGCGAGCAGCGTGCGGCACGTCGCGGCGGAGGCCCGGTACAGGAGCCGCCGCTGCAGGAGCCGCAGGCGTGAGCATGACCGACGTGCTGGCGGGAGCGTGGCATTGAACATCTCCGGCCCTTTCATCCGCCGCCCCATCGGCACCGCGCTGCTGGCGATCGGCCTGTTCATCATCGGCCTGATCTGCTACCTGAAACTGGGCGTGTCGGCGCTGCCGAACATCCAGATCCCGGTGATCTTCGTGCATGCCAACCAGTCCGGCGCCGATGCCTCGACCATGGCCTCCACGGTCACCGCGCCGCTGGAACGCCACCTCGGCCAGCTGCCTGGGATCGACCGCATGCGCTCGTCGAGCTCGGAAGGCAGCTCGCTGGTGTTCATGATCTTCCAGAGCGATGTCGACATCGATTCGGCCGCGCTGGACGTGCAGACGGCGATCAATTCGGCCCAGGCCGACCTGCCGTCCGGGCTGGGGTCGCCGATGTTCTCCAAGGCAAACCCCAACGACGACCCGGTCATCGCCATCGCGCTGACCTCCGAAACGCAGTCGGCCGACGACCTGTACAACGTCGCCGATTCTCTGCTGGCCCAGCGCATCCGCCAGATCACCGGGGTGTCGTCGGTGGATATCGCTGGCGCCTCCACGCCGGCGGTGCGCGTGGACGTCAACCTGCGGCTGATGAATGCCCTGGGGCTGACCGCCGATGACCTGCGCAATGCGGTCCGCGCGGCCAACGTCACCTCGCCCACCGGCTTCCTCAGCGATGGCAACACCACCACCGCGATCATCGCCAACGATTCGGTGGCACGCGCGGCGGACTTCGCCAACCTGATCATCAAGACCGGCGCGGACGGGCGCATCATCCGACTGCAGGACATCGCCAACGTCTACGACGGCCAGCAGGATGCCTACCAGGCGGCGTGGTTCAACCACAAACCCGCCGTGGTGATGTATGTCTTCACCCGCGCCGGTGCGAACATCGTGGAGACCGTGGACCGGGTCAAGGAGCAGATCCCCACCCTGCGCGATTACCTGCAGCCGGGCACCACGCTGACCCCGTATTTCGACCGCACCCCGACCATCCGCGGCTCGCTGCACGAGGTGCAGATCACGCTGCTGATCGCCCTGGCGATGGTGGTGCTGACCATGGCGCTGTTCCTGCGCCGGCTGGCGCCAACGCTGATCGCCGCCGTCACCGTGCCGCTGTCGCTGGCCGGAGCGGCGCTGGTGATGTACGCGCTTGGCTTCACCCTGAACAACCTGAGCCTGCTGGCGCTGGTGATCGCGATCGGCTTCGTGGTCGACGATGCGATCGTGGTGATCGAAAACATCATGCGCCACCTGGACGAGGGCATGCCGCGCATGCAGGCGGCCTTCACCGGCGCACGCGAGATCGGTTTCACCATCGTGTCGATCACCGCTTCACTGGTCGCGGTGTTCATCCCGCTGCTGTTCGCCAAAGGCATGATGGGCGCGTTCTTCCGCGAGTTCACCGTCACCCTGGTGGCGGCGATCGTGGTGTCGATGATCATCTCCCTGACGCTGACGCCAGCGCTGTGCAGCCGCTTCCTGGACCCGCACGCCGATGCTGGCAAGCCGACCCGTTTCGGCCGTTGGCTGGATGCCGGGCACGACCGCATGCTGCGCGTCTATACGCGCCTGCTGGATTTCTCGCTGCGCCATGCGCTGCTGCTGTCGTTGACCCCGCTGATCCTGATCGGGGTGACGATCTTCCTGTTCGGTGCGGTCAAGAAGGGCGCGTTCCCGCCGCAGGACACCGGCCTGATCTGGGGCCGTGCCAACTCCAGCGCTACGGTCTCCTTCGAAGACATGGTCAACCGCCAGCGCCGCATCACCGACATGCTGATGGCCGACCCGGCGGTGAAGACCGTCGGCGTGCGCCTGGGCAGTGGCCGGCAGGGCTCCAGCGCGCAGTTCAACATCGAACTGAAGTCGCGCAGGGACGGCCGCCGCGAAACCACCGCGCAGGCGTTGTCGCGCCTGAGCGCCAAGGCCGACCGCTTCCCCGACCTGCAGCTGCGCCTGCGCGCCATCCAGGACCTGCCGAGCAATGATGGCGGCGGCTCCAGCCAGGGCGCGCAGTACCGCGTGTCCCTGCAGGGCAACGACCTGGCGCAGCTGCAGGAGTGGCTGCCCAAGCTGCAGGCGGTGCTGAAGAAGAACCCGAAGCTGGCCGACGTGGGCACCGATGTCGACGATGCCGGGCTGCGCCAGAACATCGTCATCGACCGGGCCAAGGCCGCACGCCTGGGGATCTCGATCGGCGCCATCGACGGTGCGCTGTACGGCGCGTTCGGCCAGCGCCAGATCTCCACCATCTACTCGGACATCAACCAGTACAGCGTGGTGGTCAACGCGCTGCCCGAGCAGACCGCAACCCCGGGTGCACTGGACCAGGTGTACGTGCGTGCAGGCAACGGTGAAATGGTGCCGCTCACCGCGGTGGCCGAGCAGGTCCCCGGGCTGGCGCCTTCGCAGATCACCCACGAAAACCAGTACACCACCATGGAGCTGAGCTACAACCTGGCGCCCGGTACCAGCATGGGCGAGGCCAAGGCGATCATCGACAGCACCGTGGCCGGCATGCGCATGCCCGGCGACATCCGGTTGGCTGAGGGCGGTGGATTCGGTTTCGATTCGGACCCGATGGAAATGCTGGTGCTGGTGATGGCCGCGATCATGACCGTGTACCTGGTGCTGGGCATGCTGTACGAAAGCCTGATCCACCCGGTGACCATCCTGTCGACCCTGCCCGCTGCGGGCGTCGGTGCGCTGCTGGCGCTGTACGGCACCAACACCGAACTGTCGGTGATATCGATGATCGCGCTGGTGCTGCTGATCGGCATCGTCAAGAAGAACGCGATCATGATGATCGACTTCGCGGTGGTGGCCCAGCGCGAGCACGGCAAGAGTGCGCTGGAAGCCGCGCGCGAAGCCAGCATCGTGCGCTTCCGCCCGATCATGATGACCAGCATGGTGGCGATCCTCGCCGCGGTGCCGCTGGCCATCGGCATCGGCGAGGGCTCCGAACTGCGCCGCCCGCTGGGCATCGCGATGATCGGTGGCCTGCTGTTTTCGCAGAGCCTGACCCTGCTCAGCACCCCGGCGCTGTACGTGATCTTCTCCTGCCTGGCCCAGCACTGGCGCAGCTGGCGCACCCGTCGCCGCGAGAAGAAACAACTCAGGCGCGCCGCCCGCGCCTGATGTGGCTGAAAAGGGGCCCTCGGCCCCTTTTTTCACGCGCGAGCCGCAATAATGGAGGCTGATGCTGCTGCCGAGCCCGCATGTCCGCCCGCGAATCCCGTCTTAGCCGCCTGTGGGCGCACGAGAAGGCCAGTTATGGCCTGCGTGTTTTCATTGCCCTGAGCACGGCGATGGCCGTGTGCTGGCACTTCGACGCGCTGCCCGCACTGCCCGGCGTGTTCCTCGGCATCATCGCCAGCGCCATCGCCGAAACCGATGACAACGCCTGGGGCCGCACCAAGGCCGTGGTGCTTTCACTGCTGTGCTTCTGCATCGCTGCCGCCGCGGTCGTATGGCTGTTCCCGCTGCCGTGGGTGTTCATCAGCGCCCTGGCGCTGTCCACCTTCTGCCTGACCCTGCTTGGCGGGCTGGGTGAGCGCTACGCCTCCATCGCCCAGGCCACCGTGACCCTGGCCATCTACACCATGATCGGGCTGGAACAGCACGGCGCCGGTGACTGGCGGACGGCGCTGGACGCGGTCAGCCACCTGTTGGCAGGGGCGACCTGGTACGGCCTCCTGTCGATCCTGTGGACCGCGTTGTTCGCCAACCGCCCGGTGCGCGAACGGGTGGCCCGGCTGTATGTCGAACTGGGCCGCTACCTGCAGTTGAAGGCCACCCTGTTCGAGCCCGTGCGCGAGGCCGACCTGCAGCGCAGGCAGCTGGCGCTGGCCGAACAGAACCGCCGCGTGGTCGAAGCGCTGAACATCGCCAAGACCGCGATCCTGGCCCGTTTCGGCCGCTCCGGACGGCCTGCGGTGAACTCCGGGTTGTACCTGCGCCTGTATTACACCGCGCAGGATTTCCACGAGCGCGCCAGCTCCTCGCACTATCCGTACGGGGCGCTGGTGGATGCGTTCTTCCACAGCGACGTGCTGTACCGCTGCCAGCGCCTGCTGGACCTGCAGGGCCAGGCGTGCGCCCGCCTGGGCGAAGCGATCCGCGTGCGCCGCCCCTTCGCATACGGCGACAGCAACCAGCAGGCGGCACGCGACCTGGTCGATTCGCTGGCCTTCCTGCGCGCGCAGGATCGTCCGCAGTGGCGCCGCCTGCTGGCCTCGCTGGACCTGCTGGTCCACAACCTGCAGAGCATCGGCCGCCGCCTGCTGGACGCCGAGAATTCGGACGCCACGCTGGACAACGTCGACACCCGGCTGCGCGACAACAACCCGCACACGCTGCGCGAGATGGCCACGCGCCTGCGGCAGCAGCTGACCCCGGGCTCGGTGTTGTTCCGCCACGGGCTGCGCATGGCCATCGCACTGGTGGTGGGCTTCGCGGCGATCTCGCTGTTCAATTTCCAGAACGGCTCGTGGGTATTGCTGACCATCGTGTTCGTGTGCCGACCGAACTTCGGCGCTACCCGGCAACGGCTTGCGCAGCGGATCGCCGGCACATTGGGTGGGCTGGTGCTGACCTGGGCGTTGCTGCAGCTGTTCCAGGACCTGCACAGCCAGCTGCTGATCGCGCTGCTGTCTGCGCTGCTGTTCTTCTTCACCCGTACCGACCGCTACCTGGTGGCGTCCGGCGCGATCACGGTGATGGCGCTGACCTGCTTCAACCTGATCGGCGATGGCTTCGTGCTGATCGTGCCGCGCATGGTGGACACCGTGCTCGGCTGCGCGATCGCCGCCGCTGCGGCCTTCCTGATCCTGCCGGACTGGCAGGGGCGCCAGCTCAACAAAGTACTGGCGCGCGTACTGGACAGTGCCGCGCGCTACCTGGAAGCGGTGCTGGGCCAGTACCGCAGCGGCATGCGCGATGATCTTGCCTACCGCATCGCGCGGCGCGACATGCACAATGCCGACGCAGCGCTGTCCACGGCGTTGTCGAACATGCTGCGAGAGCCCGGCCATGTCCGCCGCAACCTCGATGCGAGCTTCCGCTTCCTGGCGTTGTCCAACACGCTGCTGGGCCATCTGTCCGCACTGGGCGCGCATCGCGACCAGGTCGACAGCTTCGCCCAGGACCCACTGGCGTTGTCCGCCGGCGAGCGCGTGCAGCAGTCACTGAAGCAGCTGGCCAGCGCGCTGGCCGAACGCCAGCCGATCGTGGACGATGACGGCGAGGGTGACCGCGGTCTTGCAGAGCAACTGGAGCAGTTCGACGATGCGATGCCACCGAAGCTGCAGTTGATCCGCACGCAGATGGCGCTGGCATTGCGGTTGCTGCCGAAGCTGCGCAGGGCGGCCGATGAGGCGGTGCAGGGGCCGGTGCGGGAGCGGGCTGCGAACGGGTGAGACCCCCTCGCGGGTGGCTGCTGTTTGAAGCCACAGCGTTGAGTGGGCCGGGCGGGGAGGCTATGCGGGGCACGCGCAAGTACGTCCATGTAGCTCTTCGCGGCTCCTGCCGCTCAAGGCCCCGCATATCCTCCCCGCCCGGCCCTCTGACAGGTTCCGGTGGCCGCCACCCGCGAAATAGAAAAAAGACAAAGGCAGGGGTCAGAGTCCTTTCGCTGCGCGAAAGGACTCTGACCCCATCTTTCTCCCACCTTTCAATCCCACCGCCCTGTCCATGGCCACTATGGACCTGTCGAAGGTGGGGCGGGGTGGCTGTGCAGGACCGTCTTTTCGCATGGATGCGAAAAGCGAG
>Ga0265797_10010254_pt1 | contig 11964 bp, 11 predicted proteins | sample P2T30metagenome_FD_192433 | JGI IMG/M metagenome (GOLD analysis project Ga0265797, IMG submission 192433) | Plant litter microbial communities from East Loma Ridge, Irvine, California - P2 T30 | ecosystem: Environmental > Terrestrial > Plant litter > Unclassified | place: USA: California... | reverse complement strand
CGAGAATTTACAGGCCATGGTCCTTGAGCGTCTTGTTGCCTGGGTCGAAAATTCCGAAAATCAACCTCCGAGACCAACGAATGGTACTGTATCTGCAAAGCGACTGCCTACTTCCACCCTGTTCTATCGAGATGGACTTAGTGAATCTCAGTTTGAAGAATGCATGCAGAAAGAGGTTCTGGCTGTCGAGCGAGCTTTCAATGCTCTGACTGCGAAGTACAATCGTACCAATGTGCAGCTGAAGCTCACCTTTGTGGTCGTCGGCAAAAGACACAACACTCGTTTCTTTCCCAAACGGAACAACGAAACCCATGGACCACCGCGCAATCTCAACGGAAACGTGAGGCCCGGCTTGTTTGTCAATGACATCGTCACGACACCGAACGACTTCAACTTCTACCTCCAATCACACGCCGCCCCGAATGGTACAGCCCGCTCAGCACATTACCACGTCCTTCGAGACGGTATGGGCTTTGGCGGCACTGCCAACAATCGTCTCGCGGATGTGACGAATTTCCTGTGCTACAGCTTTCCCCGTGCGCTCAAAGGCGTGTCGTATGTTGGTCCTGCTTACATGGCGGACAGTCTCTGCGAGCGTGGTCGTATGTATCTCAGGCACTGGATACCTCCTACTAGCTTCCAATTACCGGCTGATAACAACGGCGCACCATGGACCAATGACGCCATCCAACAGTGGAAGACAAGGAAGGCTCTGGATCTCTCGAACAATCCAGATATGTGGAGCCAGCACTATCAGCACAGCGACATGCCGGGCAGTCCGAAGAGACATAATCCGTGGCACCCGAGGCTGGACAATACCATGTTCTGGATTTGAACATTGTAAGGCGTTGGTATGGTTAATGGAGCTGACTGTCGCTTTTCTTTTGGTTTTGTTGTGGTTGTTGCTTTTTGTCGTATGTCGTTTCTGGTTTCGCGTTTGGATTCTGTGATTGGCTTTTGCGTTTGGCTTCCGCGTTATGTTTTCATCAGACTGTTTTCATCTGCGCATGATAGATCTCTTTTTTTCGTATTTATCGTTCATCTGGAAAATGTATCGCGTCTCAAAACTTCCACTTCATGCTACTGATTCTGACCTCTTGAGCCTCTCACACAGACTGCTTCTGGAAATTCGCTGCTCTCAACAATCTTGACCTTTGTCGGTCACATCCTATAATCACCTTTGACAATAATTCTCAAGGATACTACCGTCGAAGTGAGTGTAATTCGGCTGCGGGCTTTTTCGTAGCCTCGTGTCGCAACTCCATGTACTCGTAAGGGAGGCTCGCGATGACAGTATGAGTCTAAAATATTGAATGCACCTTTCGTGCAATGGTTTAGAAGCTACTGGAGAGCTGTGTCCGCCGATCGTGGTTTTATATATGAGGAAGCTGCGTCTGTATGTATCCGACCCGCGTGGCTAAATATTGAACACACTTAGTGTACTTGGCTGCACAATGTCGTTCTATAGATTGAAAGCATCCTGGCTCGATATTGTGGCTGTGATGGATGGGTTCATTATTCGGTCGCCATGTGATGGGCTCGAGAGGTTAACGGGCTCTCAAGGGCTTTTAGAGAACGAAAAATCCATCGAGGGTCCGATAAGCAGTGCGAACAACCGGATGTAGCACCGGCGCGATATGCTTCCTCACCTGGTAATGCACTTCGAAACAATGAATTGGCGAAACATACGCAATGAAGATGATGGTCGAGGGTGGGTGGCAAGAGATGGTGGCGCGACGCGTTGAGAGGTTTGGCGGCTGTGCGCGCCGGAAGATGGGCAGGCAAGACGCCAAAATGGCCCCCAAACTCCAAGACTCTCACACCATCAGCACGCCTCGTATTTCCGCCACGTATCGCACTCAGAGCATACGTCAGAGCCACCCGAGTCGCTGAGAGACGTCAAATTAACACGCCGCGAACAAAACCCCGGATATCCAAGAGATACGCTTCTCGCGACAGTTTGTCGTCTTTCCAGCGCTCCCATCACTTTCATCAGTCCATCATCGGACGCCAGTCCACTGAGATGAACACATTGCACAGTGTGTACTATATTTTTGGAAATGAAATGCGATTGCGAATTGATCTCTTATTCTCTGCATCTACGGCAGCGACACAATGAGCTTCTCTCCAGCCAGCGTGCCCTTCTTCAAGGTTAATAAACCGTCCTCAATTGCGCCCAAGCCTCCCTGTAATAACCTAATCTTCGGTATCTTCACCACCTCTTTTGTGACCATCTCGTTCAGCATGGTGCCGTACTTCTCCGACTTCGGATCAAGGATAAACCGCTTCATCTCCACCGTATGTACTGTAGCATTCGGCGGAATCTTGTCCTTGCTCGATATGAAGGCCAGCGGTGCGAATTGGACTGGCTTGTCGCACGCCTTGATGACCTTGAGCACTTGCCTGGCCGTGTCGTTTCCGACGATGTCGATCGCCTTGGTTAGACGGCCTTGGGCGAGACACAAAATCTCGCCGATGATATGGAAGTCGGTCTTGCCGTTGTAAGTGACGACGTGCGTTGCTCCGAGGCTGGATACGAGCTCGGCATTCGAGCTTGAGCATACGGCGATGACTTCCACGCCAGAATGTGCGGCGATCTGGATAGCAAATTGTCCAGTGACAGTCGACCCGCCCCAGACGAGCAGTACTTCTTTTTCTTTTGATGTCTCCGTTGGCGACGGTGATTTCGATACTTCTGCTCCAGATACCATTGGCACGTCGAGCCAGTGCCACAACGACATGGCAGCTGTAAGGCCACAAACTCCTAGAGATGCCGCAGCTGCAAAGTCGATGCTCTCGGGAATGGGAAGCACAGTGTGCTTTGGTACCACGACCATCTCCTGGAAGCATCCCGCCCGTCTGTCCTTGTAATATGTAGCTACCTCACGTATTAGCGGAACGCCTCATTGACTTCGCGTCGAACAACTCACAGGTCCAGACGGCATCGCCAGCCTTTACGTTCGACACTTCTGCGCCCACCCTCTCTACCACGCCTGCCATCTCTCGACCCGTAATCCATGGAAGTTCCGGCAGGCAGAAGTTCCACTCTACACTCTTCCAGTCGATGTGGTTCAGGCCAACGGCGCGACTCCGGATCATCACTTCATCTTTCCCAAGCTCTTGTGGAATGGGAAAGCTGGTTTCTAGACGATACTTCCTTCCTGTTGTGACGAGCAGAGCGGTCTGTGTGGTCGGTGTGGTGATTGTTTGCTCCGTGGGAGAGTCGACTCTTGCTTTCTTGCTTGGAATAGCGCCGTCATCAGATGTAGACGTCTCGTCGATGGTTCGCTTGGGCTTCCTTTCTTGGGAAGGGCTGAGGCTTCTTGTCCGAGAAACCGAAGCTGCATTTTGGTCTTTTGCGAAGTGACTGGCGCTCGGTCGGTTGTCGAGTAAAGTCGCCATTGTGGATGCTGGTGGTTATTGCAGTTATCTGACCTTTACTCTTGGGATCCTAGGAGCTTATATCAAGGTACGATGGACATGTATTCTGCTAAGCTCAGAAATCCTTCCGATGGTTTTGACTTCATCATTTTTCTCGTCTCCACATACCACTCGTCCCGCCGACGATGATGTGGACAGGACGATCCGAAAAAGTCCAACAACACCCGTAGAGCGGTAGCATCTCTTCTCGGAAGGGACATCCCGTTCGTCCAATGGTGTGCTTGATGAGGCTGCGCTGCCACTAACTTTTACATGCAGGGATTAGTCGGGAGTGCGACTTAGTTTCCGATCGTGCAGAACGTCGGATGTGATTGCTGTTGACCCGCCAAACTATCATCCAAAATCACAATCTTTCACTTATCTATCATCAAGAAATCAACAAGGTATGGATCATGTCTGGTACAGATCGAGATCGGTGATTTTGGTGCAGCACTACGCACCCGATTTAGCTCTCGAGAGTTTGTCAATGACGTCAGCAACACTATGACTTCGCAACAACCACAAGACCTGGATGCTCAGAAGTCCAGGCCCACGAAACGACATTAGCACCCAATATGGCAGCTCCAAATTTTGCCAAGCCTTGTATACGCAAGGCCTATCTGACTGTACCCTTTGGCCAACTACATTATGCCTATTGCGATTCAACGACGACGCCCTCAAACGCAAACTTGCCTGTTCTGCTGCTTCACATGTCGGCGTCGTCATCCCTCAGTATGTACACACTCATGCAAAAGCTCTCCGCGGCCGGCTACTCCAGCTTCGCTCCCGACATGCCAGGCTTCGGCAACTCTGATGAGCCCGACAACGATCCTCCAAACATCGCATGGTACGCGAGCCTTTATCACGGGGCATTCTCTCCTTTGCCAGCTTTTGACCAGGGGTGCCACGCGTTAGGGCACCACTCAGGTGCCGTTATCGGTAGCGAGCTTGCAAATGACGAGTGCTATGGGGGGTTTGTACGAAGTCTCACTTGCGTTGGGCCTGCGGTCCTTACCGCGGAGCAACGCCTCGAGATGTCGCAGACATTCCTCGACCCGTTCAATCGGCCGGAGGCTTCAGGCGACCACCTTGCAAAGACGTGGGAGTATTTGCAATGGGAAGGTTTGCATCGCGAGGCGAATCTGGACGTGCTGCACAGAGAAACGCTGGACCATGTCAAAGCTTGGAAGAATAGGACTCAGATCTACAAATGTGTTTGGGAGTATGATTGCGCGGAGGCGCTTAGTAGAGTCACAGATTCTGGCAGGGTCTTGGGACTTTGTGCTCGTGATGATGTGCTCTGGCCTTACTTTGACCAGTTCAAATCTGTCGGCAGTGGACTGAGAGGTGAAGAGTTAGCCGGTGGAAACTTTGGGCCAGACTTGGACAGTGATGGAATTCTCAAACTCTTCATATCTTTCATTAACGACATTTGATCTGCGGACAACTTCTATAGTCTGCCAACACTCAGTTCACCCTAACACTCTTGCGCGTCCCGTACCTGCGCGATGGCTTCTCTTTCGTTGCCGTTTCTTTCGGATATGATATCTCAACCGGCTCCGCATCCGCTTTCCGCTTTCGCCTTTGAACTTCGGCTTCTTCACGCTCGAAAGTAAACTGGCTACCGTAGTGGTCTTCTCGAAGTATCTTCTGTCCTGGCTGCCGCAGTAAATTTTCACGGAACGTGCCACCAGGTACCGCATAATCTTCGAACATGAGACCTCTCCTCCGCAGCTCTGGCACCAGTAGCTCCACGATATCTTCAAAAGAGCCGGGATTGCTGATGTAGGCCATATTGAAGCCGTCTACGTCAGCCTCATCAATCCACTATATGTGACATTAGTAAATTTCGCCCATGTGAACTCATCGAGGTATGTCTCACCTTCTTCATCTCGTCCGCAACCATCTGCGGCGTGCCTACGGGCGTCGGATGGAAGCCCCCTACGGCAATCTTCTCACCAAGCTTTCGCGGCGTCCACACAATCCCATCCTTTTGACTATCGCTGAAATTCCCCAAGAAGCCCTGCACCGCGCTCTCCTTCGGGTTCGACGTGTCTAATTTGAGCTCTTCGTCCAGCGGGTACTTACTCATGTCGATACCGGTGTAGCCTGAGATTTTTTTTAGCGAAACGCTGCGGGGGGTTAGGCATTGAGTATACCCGAAAATTGTGCAAGGGCACCAATAACATCGGCGTGCTCCATGGCTTCATCATATTTTGCTTGAGCCTCCTCCATCGTGCGTCCCAGAATTGGGTTGATGGCTGCAAAGAACTTGATGGTTGAAGGATCTCGGTTCGCACCTCGCGCAATGTTGCGTGCTGCTTCGATCTGGCAGGCTGCTTGAGAGGGAACAAGGCCTCCAATGTAGACTGCTTCGGCGTGTTTGGCGGCGAATGCTTGACCGACTTTCGATGTACCAGCCTGAAAGATTACACTTGTCGCGGATCAGTGCAGGTCGAGATGAATGCATTAGTACTTACGGGGTCCGTTGTGGCGAAGGATGTAGCTGATGTCTTGCATGCATCTTGAAGTGCTTTCCCTCGTGCTCGATCTTGGCAATACGTGATGGTTCGTAAGCTACATGCTTCTCTTTATCCCATACGACCGAATCGTCTGCCCAGGAGCCATTCCACAACCGGTAGATCACGTCCATGTACTCTTCTGCAATTGCGTAACGATCGTCGTGCGGTACCAAGTCTTTTCCAAAAGCATCTGCCGCTGCTTGCGACCAGCTCGTTACGACGTTCCAGGCGATACGGCCTTTGGTCAGGTGATCTAAGGTGCTGAATGTCCGTGCAAGGGGAAATGGCGAAATGTAGCTTGTACTGCCTGTCACGCCGAAGGAAAGAGATGTGGTCACAGCCTTGTTTGATTAGCTTGGGCGCTTAAAATGAGCGGCGCTCATAGTTTGCTCTTGTCCACTTACTGCCATGGCAGATATAATGACCAGCGGATCAAGTTGGGCAACCTGCGTTCCAGCCCGAAGAATAGCATCCATGTCACCGCCATACACAGCGTGGCCAGCGTATGTGTCGGCGAAGAAGATACCGGTTATCTTGGCCTTCTCGGCGAGTTTGGCCATCCAGATGTAGTAGTCGAGCGAGTCTTTACTGAACGAGTTATCTCCTGGTCGAGACCATTGACCAGGTGATTCGTGATTCCCACGACAAGCCGTTTCAAAGAAATTGAGGTGGACCTTCTTCTGCCCAACGCTATCGACCTCATGCAGACCCATTGCAACTTGTTGAAGGCGTCGACCAGCGCGCGAAACACAAATAGATGCAAAGACGCAGGGGCTGGTTGATGTCCTGTAGGCCTTCAGCTTCTCGAACTCCAAGGGCCAACAAAGAGTGGTTCTCAGTGCTTAGATATGAGGTCGCATGAATTCATGCACTGCTGAACGAGCAATGCTTGAGCAATTGGTTTGCACTTGACGCGATGACACGAAAAATCGGAGATACCGGAAAACTGAATACAACTTACCGAGGATGGGATACTCCAAATGAATTGTGAGCTTGGCGAGGTACGCATTTGGAGACGAGTCTGTTCACCAATCGTCGACTATCAGTGGGGCAGACTCTACGGATATGTCGTTAGCTTCCATCCACATGGGCCCCGTACCTGGTCGTACATGGGAGCTTATCATTGACCAATGATTTTGCTCCCGCAAAATCCTATCGTACAGACAGTGAAGGTGCGTGTGCTCGTTGCGGAGCTGTAAACCTATCGCTGGCTACTGCCATTGCGGCACACCCATCCGACAAGAGAAATTGCGGAGATCCCTTGTGCTTTCCGATTGTGAAGCCAGGCAACATGGCGCCACGACTAGAGGTGCTGATAACGGTGATACATGCCCACGTTAAAGTGAGGACTAGCGCAAGCATGAGATCCGTTTTCCTTCTTGGTTACGTAGAGGAGGCGGATGGAAGTCGATTAGACCTGTCAGGGTAGGTCAACAAGTCACTCGAAATGAGTACCTCGCGATAAGGAGGGAGGATATGTTACAGGGTTAACGCACTAGAAATTGAATGCGCGACGTGCTTACACAAAGGTCAAAGTCTATGTCTGAGTAGTTTGAGAACTACTGTTGCCATTCCATCATAACACGGCCCTTGTTAGCATCCAGCTTTCGGTCTCCTCCGATCATGGATCCCGCCCCGAATAAAGAATTCATCATGAGCAAGGAACTCAGGAATTCACCAAGTCCTACCGCGAGTATCAGAGAAGGTGTTGTAGCAAACGTTGAAGACCAGCAAGAGGTGTTCAGAACCGATGCAGATGCGGTTAACTTTCGCACTGTTACCTGGCAGCGTCTCATCATCATCCTGCTGAAAGTGCAAATTGCAACAGGCGTACTGAGCATTCCCAGTGCAATGGGCTCACTTGGGGCTGTACCGGGGGCGCTCATCGTTGTCGGTTGGCAAGCACTCAACACCTGTGAGTCGACAATTGGAAGAAGTAGCTCGATGGTGATCGGCATGGCTGACACACAATCCAGACACAGCATGTATCCTGATCGACTTCCGCAACAGGCACCACTGTCACAGTGAGTCTGATCGGCCCGGCCCAGATTTAACACACAACTAACTCGTTGCAAGACATCATCGAAATGTGCGCGGTCATGTGGGGGCGCATAGGATATGAGCTCGTCAACGTCATGTTCCTCGTGGCCTTCGTGTTGTGTACGGGTTCGGGGTTACTCGGAACATCCATCGCTTTCAACGCTTTGAGTGAGCACGGCGCATGCTCCGTCTCATTCAGCTTCGTTTCCGCCTGCCTCATCATATGCTTTTCGTCCATACGCAAATTTGATAAGATGACTTGGCCAATGACCGGAGCCTTCCTGAGCGTTATGGGTGGAATTCTGGCGGTCGTGATAGGTGTCACACTCCGTGACAGACCTGCTGCTGCTCCAGCCACGGGTGACTTTGTTCACGGGTTCCAGGTTGTTGCCCATCCAAGTTTCGCGGCAGCCATCACAGCCACGGCAACCATATTCATCGCATCTGCTTCTGGTCCCGTTTACATTCCAGTCATTGCGGAGATGCGGCGCCCACAGGACTATCGAAAGGCGGTGATACCCGTGGGCATCATGGTCGGATCGGTGTATCTTTCGCTGTCTATGGTAGTATACTATTACTGCGGTCAGTGGATCGCGACACCATCACTGGGCAGTGCAGGTCCACTCATCAAGAAAGTGGCGTACGGAATTGCGTTGCCTAGTCTTATTGTCAGTGCAGGGATTTTCAACCATACAAGCGCGAAGATAACATTTGTGAGACTCATGCGAAATTCGAAGCATCTCCAGGCAAACACCTGGCAACATTGGAGCCTGTGGCTTGGCTTGAACGTCGGCTTTGGCTTGCTTGCATTCGTCGCAGCAGAGGCAATTCCCGTTTTCAATTACATGTAAGTACTCCAAGTGAGTGCTTATTTGACACTAATTTGGCTTGCAGTCTTGCGCTTGCAGGGTCTGTATGCTTCGCCCCGATGAGCCTCATCTTCCCGGCATTGATGTGGATGCACGATTTTGGGTCGCAGCACAAAAAGGCTAGACTAAAGGGTGTAGCATGGTTCGGTTTCCACGTGCTCATTCTGGGTATTGGGAGTTTCATGACCGTTGGCGGCATGTAAGTGTTGCAGCCAGATTCAAGAATTGAGTCTTGGTGATGATGAGGTCCCTGCTGACTTGCTTGCGTAGCTACGGGACAGCGATATCGATAAAAACGTCAGCCAGCATGTCGGTCCCGTTCAGTTGCGCAGACAATTCGAACACAGTCGTGTAATGGCTTGACGGGTCCTACAAAGATCAGACGATGAGGCAGGGTGGCAGGCAGGCGGACGGGCTCAGGAGGGTTGGTGGCAAATGAAATCGAGCTAGCTTTGCTTGGCGTGCGATTACCTAGCGCTCGTCGCGATAACGAATCCTTTGCGCAATACATACATCCGCACACTGTCCTATTGCAAAATGTCCATCATTCATACCACTTCGTTGCGCAGATGGTACACAGTATCCATTGACTCACATCGCCATCGAGAAGCAGAAAAGCATGGAAGCGCCCGGCCAGTCATGGCCACTCTGGGACACTCAGCTGGACCGTGACGAGCTGGAAGAACCGCCTACGCGTACGAAACGCGCACGAGTGACTATAGCTTGCCAGCGCTGCAAGACTCGGAAGCAGAAGTGTGATGGAAATCAGCCATGCGAGAAATGCAGTGCCAGCGATCGCGTTTGCGAGTACAACATCCCGCAGAAGCCGATGCCGTTCGGCAAGGACCACTACATCAAAGCGCTTGAACGTCGAGTAGCGGATCTCGAAAGACTCCTGACCTCTCACGGTATTGCAGATGTCAGCACAGATCACTGGAGTGTGTTGCCCAATCGTACTGGTAGTAGATCGCCAACAAGCCCCACGGAGTCACCGCCTGGAGCAGTACAGAAAAGAGACAGTTTGCATGATGGGACACTAGAATGGCAAGATGGGATTGATTCTGTTTCATCTGTTTTGAGAAGCCTCTCTCTAGACATCAATGGCTCTGGCTATGTTGGTGCTTCTTCACAAATCGCCTTCGGCCGACTTTTCGGCTTCATCAACTGTGGGCAGGGCGAGCGCCTCGCCGACACAGATCAATGGAACGATCACACGACTGCGTCTTCTCGAGATGAACACTCTGCCGCCGAGGACTTTGAGTTTGCGGATATGTCCCATGACACAGCAAATCGCTTGTTCGCCGGCTACATCAAACACGTTGCAACCAGATGGCCGATTGTGCATTCAGTGTGGGCACGCAACCTTCACAACAGGCGATGCTTCATCAAGAATGATTTCGAGACCACCACATTACATCTTGTTTATGCCACATCTGGCCGCTTTCTAGAGACTACTGGAGAGTACGGCCACTTCAATGTCAAACGTCATTTCAACGCAGCCATCCGTAGAATCGACGCCATTATAGCGTTGAACGACGTGCGTTCTATTCAGGTCCTGATGTTAATGGCAGTCTACTGCTTACGAGACCCTGTCGGTGCGGGTGCCTGGATCTACAACAAAACCGCACTCTTGATAGCTATCGACCATGGCATGCACCGCCGAACCAGATCGTCAAATAAGATGACCATGGCCAACGAGTTGCGCAAACGGCTCTTTTGGGCATGTTACTCGTTCGATCGACAAATATCGATCCCGATGGGACGCCCTTTTGGCATCTCTGACAGGGACATCGATATCAGCCTCCCATGCGACATCGATGAAGACATCACGGAAGAGCAGCTGGTTGATGTTCACCAATTGTTGGGGTCTAACACGAGGAGCACGTCCCTGACGTTGTTCAACATGGTCGTACAACTCCGCCGCATAGAGTCCGACATTCAGCAAACCATCTACCGGGTCGACCAAAGCGAAAAGATCAGTGATGCAACCATCAAAAAATTCCTCGTTCAGCTCGAAGACTGGGCATCAAGAATACCAACAGACACCAGACAGATGCGAGACCAAGATGATCGGCCTTTTGATGGCTATGACCATTATGTAAACTACGTCGTCACTGTCGTGGAACTACTACTGACAATCGGTTAGATGATCTTCTACCACAAGTGTCGCCGTTTGTTATTATATCCACAGATCACGAAGAAGGACGTCACACCTAAATTCTTGAAAGACTGTGCTGGGGCTTGTGCTGGCATTTGTGGCGCGTACAAACGCCTTCATCAAGTTTTGGCCGTTGGGTACTCCCTCATGGCCCTCCAGACCGTATTTATGGCCGGTCTGACCCTTGTTTATTGCTTATGGATCTCGCCCCACGACATATTCGACACCACTACCACCAATGGCATACACGATTGCAGCGTTGTGCTGTTTGTCATTGCTGAGCGCGTACCTGCCGCCAAGAAGTATCGCAACGCATTCGAAATCATAAGGCAACGCGTTATTGACCGCATCTCCGACAAGGATCTCAGTGAACTTGATACGCGTAAGAGTGTGCCGGGGCTGACTGCTGATTTGGCGGCATCCGGATGCTACCCAATTGAATCGAACTTCCACTACGCCAGTGGCGAGGAATTCGACGTGGATGAGGAAGCGATGGGGCAACTATCGCACATTCTGACCGACATGTCTGGAATGTATGAATCAGGATTAGCTTCCGGTACTGGCAACGTACAGCCTCAAGGCTTCTCCGACAACCGAAACTACGAAGATCATGACCTCAGCAGCTCGTTCGGTATTACAGATGTATCGCAGTTTTATGATGGGGCTCCAACGGATACGAATGCGTACACTGCAGGCTACATGTACTCGTATGGGCCATCCAACGGTTCAGCACTTCAATGACAGACTCAAGCGAGAGGTGTAGCTCTTTCGAAACACGCTTTCACTCTTTGAACTCCTAGGTCAACACTGATGCATTTGCATACTACTAGAGGCCTTCCATGGGCGAGATGGCTCGCAACAGTCAAGAATTGCTGCATGTCTACACCTATTTATCCCCACACGACTTGAAATTCTCGCAAAAGATCCATCAATTTACAACATGGATATCAAAAAA
>Ga0265797_10010253_pt1 | contig 11965 bp, 11 predicted proteins | sample P2T30metagenome_FD_192433 | JGI IMG/M metagenome (GOLD analysis project Ga0265797, IMG submission 192433) | Plant litter microbial communities from East Loma Ridge, Irvine, California - P2 T30 | ecosystem: Environmental > Terrestrial > Plant litter > Unclassified | place: USA: California... | reverse complement strand
CGTGCCGGACCTGTCGGAGAGCCTGAACGCCGTGCGCAATTACAAATCCAAGTCCTGAGTCCCGACGATGCGCTTACTCCTCTGGTTAGTCGCCCTGATGGCCGCGGCCATCGGCATCGCCGTGACCGCACGCTTCAACCCCGGCAACGTGGTGTTCTTCTACCCGCCGCACCGGATCGATTTGTCGCTCAATCTGTTCGTGGTGCTGGCGGTGCTGCTGTTCCTGCTGGTCTACGGCCTGGTGCGGGCAGTGCGCGCCACCCTGGCCATGCCGAAGCAGGTGGCGGCCTACCGCTACCGCAAGCGTGAGCGCGAAGCCAACCGCGGCCTGCGCGAAGCCCTGAAAGCCCTGTTCGAAGGCCGCTTTGGCCATGCTGAAAAGGCCGCGATGCGCGCTGCCGACCTGCCCGAGAACGCCGGCCTGGCGGCCCTGATCGGCGCCCGCGCCGCCCACCGCATGCGCGAACCGGCACGGCGCGACGCCTGGCTGGCCGGCATCGTGCACGACAATAACCTCAAGACCGCGCGCCTGATGACGGTCACCGAGCTGCTGGTCGACGAGCACAAGCCGGAAGCCGCGCTGGAAGCGGTGGCGGAGCTGAACGCCAGCGGCCAGCGCCATATCCATGCATTGCAATGGGCGATGAAGGCCAACCAGCAAGCACGCAACTGGCCCGAAGTGCTGCGCCTGGTGCGCACCCTCGACAAGCGCAACGCCCTGCATCCGGCCCTCTCGAGCCGCCTGCGCGAGCTGGCCTACGAAGCGCTGCTGTCCGAAGGCGGTCTCGACCCCGAATCGATCCGCCGCGTCTGGGCCGATGTGCCCGCCGCCGACCGCCTGCAGCCGGCGATCGCGGCGCGCGCCGCCGCCGCCCTGAATGCACGCGGCCTGCACGACGAGGCACGTGTGATCGTCGAGGACGCGATCAGGGCCGGTTGGGACGAGCGCGTGGTGCGCGCCTACCGCGACGCCGCCGGTCCCGAAGGCTCGCCCACGCTGCTGGCCCAGATCGAGAAGTGCGAAGCCTGGCTGCGCGCCCATCCGAACGATGCGGAACTGACGCTGACCCTGGGCTCGCTGTGCCTGCGCCAGAAACTGTGGGGCAAGGCCCAGCGCTATCTGGAAAGCGCGCTGTCGGATGCGGTCGATGGCACGCTGCTGCGCGAAGCCCACCTGAAGCTGGCCCAGCTGCACGAGGCGCTCGGGCAGCAGGAAGAGGCGAACCGCCATTACCGGCTGTGTGCGCTGGCGAATTTGATGTGAGCCATTGCGGCCGCCCGCACCGCTGGAGGGCTTGTGCGGCGCACAAGCCCGGGGCGATTCGCTATAATGCCCCCTTTATTGTTTTCCCAGCAACCGCATCCCAAGTAAACAAGGACTAGCATGAGCCTGAACAACGTCAACGCCGGCCGCGATGTGCCAAACGATTTCAACGTCGTCATTGAAATCCCGATGAACGCCGATCCGGTCAAGTATGAAGTGGACAAGGAATCGGGCGCGATCTTCGTCGACCGCTTCATGGGCACCGCCATGCACTACCCGTGCAACTACGGCTACATCCCGGACACCGTCGCCGACGACGGCGACCCGTGCGACGTGCTGGTCATCACCCCGTTCGCCCTGATCCCGGGCGTGGTCGTGCGCTGCCGCGTGCTGGGCGTCCTGAAGATGACCGACGAAGCCGGCGGCGATTCCAAGATCCTGGCCGTGCCGGTCGAAAAACTGCTGCCGCTGTACAGCAATCTGCAGAAGGTCGAGGACGTCCCGGAACTGACCCTGCGCCAGATCCAGCACTTCTTCGAACACTACAAGGACCTGGAAAAAGGCAAGTGGGTCAAGGTCGAAGGCTGGGAAGGCCCGGACGCCGCCAAGCAGGAAATCCTGAACGGCGTGGCTGCTTACAACAAGTCCAAGCAGTAATCCGCAACGCGCGCAGCGGTATTGCGCGCTTGAAGGGGCCGGCGCCTTGTGGGGGCCGGCCCTTTTTGCGTTTACGTGCCGTGCATTACCAGCTGCTCATCACCAGCTGCGCGTCGCCAGCTGCGCATCACCAGCCGCGCATCACCAGCCGATATCCTGCAGCAGCGGAAAGGTCAAATCGCGTGGCGGCGTCACCTCGTGGGTGAGGTCGTCGTTGATCGACGGTTCCATCACCTGGTTCGGCTTGGCTTCGGTGGTGTAGTGTGACACCGTCGAGCCCGGCGAATAGATGCTCGGCGTGTACAGCAGGATGCGTCCCTGGGCGTCGGTGCCGGCCAGCCGCGTCGTGTTCAGGCCGAGGCTGGCCACCACGCCGGACTGGGTGCGCGAGCGCCGCTGCAGGGCCGCCTTGATGCGTGCACCGTCGGCCTGGGTGACGCGCACCGACGGGATCGCGATCGACGGATCGTTGCCGCTCAGGCCGGCCACGTCGCCCGGCTGGTTGTCGGCCACCACCATGCCGATGGCGCCGGCCGCCTGCACGTTGGCGGCCTTGACCACGAAGTCGCAGCTGCCGCGGTCGACCAGCGCGACGTTGCCGCGCACCGCCAGCGCATTCAGCCGGTTGAGCGGCGTGCAGGCCAGGCCGGTACCGTTGGCCTGGTCCACCACCGGCATCAGCTGGCCACGCACCGGCGGGTTCGACAGCGGCGGGCCGAAGGTGGCGTCTCCCACCTGGTAGTCGCCGGCGGCGCCGCCTGCCGCGCCGCCCGATACCGCCAGGTTCGAGGACGGATCGAGCACCCGCGGCACGTTGGCGGTCACGATCGGCCCGTTCCAGGACAGGCCGCGCCAGGTCACGGCCGAGGTGGCACGCTGGGCCGGCGTCAGCTCGACCCAGGTGCGGTTCAAGCGGTTGTCCAGCAGGTAGTAATCCCAGATCGAGGGCAGGTTCTCGATCTGCTCGCCGGTTTCGTCGTCGGTGAAGGTCTGGAAGCCGAGGCCGTGCGCGAATTCGTGCAGCAGCACCGTCACCAGGTCGATACCGTCGCCGAAGTTGCGGTCCAGGCCGAGGTAGAAGCCGCCGCCCGGCAGGCAGTCCGGAAACAGGCCGAGGCGCGAATTGAAGCGGGCCCGGATGTGCGGCGTGCCGGGGGTGGCGACGTCGGTACCGGCCAGCTTGCTGGCCAGTGCGCTCGGGTACCAGGTGTTCGCGCGCGGCGCGTTCTGGAAGTCGGAAAAGATCTCGTAGGCACCGGCCGAACCCAGCACGGCGCTGGTGGCGTTGCACGACAGCGGCTCGAACGAGGCGCCGATGCGGATCGGGACGCTGCTGTCGAGGGTGCCGCCCCAGATGTCGGCCGCGCGCTGGAAGGCGATCAGGCGTTGCTGGCCGAGCGTGGTGCCGGCGTTGCCGCCGACCGGCGGTACTGGGGTCGGGTCGTTGAAGCCGACGCCGGGTTCGTTCAGGTTGACGATCACGATGGCGGCGGCGGCATGCGCGCTCGACGCCGCCACGGCCAGGGCGCCGCAGGCCAGGGCCAGCACCACCCCGACGCCGGCGGCGGTATTGGCGAGGCGCTGCAGGCGTGACGTTTCAGCGGGCTTCATGGGCGTGCTCCTTGTTATCCTTGTGCTGGTCGGTGGCGCCATGGGCGGCATGCGCTGCGGCGGCGCCGTGCAGGACGGCCTCGGCGGCGTCATGGCCTTGCACGCATTCGCCGTCCAGCTTGCCGTCGGCGCCGCGGGTCACGACTTCGTAGACCATGGTCTTGTCGCCGAGACGCACGCCGCGGGTGCCGTCACGGCGCGGGGACAGCACCTGGGGCGCTTGCTGCCTGCCGCGTGCATTCGGGGCTGCCGCGGCTGCGCCGGTTGCGGCCGGGCTGGGGGTGCGCAGCGCCTTCAGCTCATCCGGGGTGGGGGCGCGCATCTTGCCGGTCCGGGCATCGCGCACCACCACCATGCCTTCCTGGCTTTGGGAGTTGGCCGGCTGCGCCTGGTCCTGCGCCTTGGCCTGCAGCGTGAACGCCGCAAGCGCGCACAAGGCGGCCATGGCGCTGGCGTTCAAGAATTTTTGCTTGGACATGATGATTCCTCTCTCACGATTGCAGGCGGCGGCGTGCCAGGCCCAGGCCGCCCAGGCCCATGGCCAGCAGCATCCAGCTGGCCGGCTCGGGCACCGCCGTCACCACGCTGACCGAATCCAGGCCCACATAGTTCGACAGGTCGGCCGGACCGGTGTAGCGGAAGGCGAAGCGCCCCGGGCCGTCGAGCGCAAGGTTGGTGTTGAACAGCGCCCACTCGGTCGGATAGCCGCCGGTGTTGCCGACGGCGGTGATCAGCGTATCGAAGTCGGCCGGGTTGCTGCTGTCGCCGTAGGCGAAGCGCACTTCCAGCAGTTCGCTGAAGCCGGGATCGGCGGCGTGACGCGTGTAAAAACTGATGTCGGTGAGGCCGTACAGGTTGAGGGTCGGGGTGATCAGCCAGTTGTCGATATTACCGCTGCCGTTGGCGGCACTGAGATAGCTGGCGGCGGCGTAGGCATCCACGGCACCGGCCTGCGCCGGGAAGACCGCGGCATTGCCCTGGAACCAGGCGGCGCCTTCGGGCACGCTGTCATTCACTAGCGTCCAACCGCTCAGGCCGCCGACATTGTCGAAGCCTTCGTTCAGGACCTGTACGCGGGAGGTTTGCGCCGTCGCGGCGCCGATTGTCGCCAGCGACAGCGCCGCTGCCGCGCACAAGCTTTTCGCATGTTTCATTGGAAAGCCCTTTCTTGGAAGCCAGTAGGATGGTGGACTGCTCGCGCTGGCTCATCGACGAGACCATGATGGGCTAATCTTATGAGTTGAACGACAACAAACCTTGATATCCGACTAATGGCTGGGCTGGACAAACGATGTACCGTCTGGCGGCACTTTTGGACGCGGCGGGTGCGACGAAGGGGCGTATGGTTGGCGCCACCGATCGTTGGAATGCGGGTCGCGAGTCGACGCTGCGCCCGGAGCAACCGGGTGCAGCGCTGAAGCGAAGCGATCAGCGCCGGACGTAGCGCCGCATGCGCAGCTTGCCGACGATCCCGATCGGGAAGAAATAAATGGACAGGATGAACAGCACGCCCAGCCACAGCATCCAGCGGTCCGGATGCAGCGCCGCCGCCAGCATCGGTACCCCGGCGAGCGCCTCGGACGCGTGTCCCATCAGGCTTTTCAGGTAGTTCTGCGCCAGAATGAACAGGGTGGCCCCGACCACGGCGCCATACATGGTGCCCATGCCGCCGATCACGACGATCAGCAGGATATCGGTCATCACCTCGAAGCCGAGCGACGTCTTGGGCCCGACGTAGCGCAGCCACAAGGCCATCAGGGCGCCGGCCAGGGCCGCCACCAGCGCCGCCAGCACGTTGGCCCAGACACGATAGACCACGGTGCGGTAGCCGAGCGCGTCGGCGCGGAATTCGTTTTCGCGGATCGCCTGCAACACCCGCCCGAACGGCGAATTCACCAGCCGCAGCAGGAACAGGAACAGCAGCACGCAGCCGAAGAACACGATGTAATACGTGATCACCTTGCCGTCGACGGCGCGCCCGAACAGTTCGTGGTCCATCAGCGTGAAGCCGGGCGTCAGCAGTTCCGGCACGCTGAAGGTGCGGCCGTCTTCGCCGCCCGTGAGATCCGACAGCTGCGAGGCCAGCACCGCAAACGAGGATGCCACCGCCAGCGTGATCATGGCGTAGAAGATGGCGCGTACGCGCAGTGCGAACAGGCCGATGACCAGCGCCAGCGCCACCGTCAGCACCAGGGCCAGCGCCAGCCCGGTCAGCGCCACGCCCCAGGTCGGCTCGTCGACGCTGGCCAGGGCGATACCGATGCCGTAGGCGCCGATCCCGTAAAACATGGTGTGGGCGAAGGAGACGATGCCGGTATAGCCCAGCAGCAGGTCGTAGGACGCCACCAGCACGATATAGATGCAGATGGTGGCCGCGGTATTCAAAGGACGCGCGCCGGAAAACAGGAAAGGCGCCAGTAGCAGCCCGAGCACGATGGCGACCAGCACGGCGGCCAGCAGGCGGCTGCGCGGCAGGTCGTTGGAAAGGAATTTGACCAGCATTTCAACCCCGCGATTTCGAATACAGGCCGGCCGGGCGCCACAGCAGGATGGCGATCATCAGGATGATGTTCGACACCAGCGCGACCTTCGGCGCCAGGAAGCCGGCGTAGTTGGCCACCAGCGCCATCAGCAGCGCGCCGATGAAGCAGCCGCCGACGGAACCGAGTCCGCCGATGATGATGACGATGAAGATCATGACCGTGATGTCGGCGCCCATCGCCGCCGACAGGGTTTCCTTGTACAGCCCCCAGAGTACGCCGCCCAGGCCGGCCAGCGCCGAACCGGCGGCGAACACGGCCACGAACAGGCGGCGGATGCGGTAGCCGAGCGCCTCGACCATGTCGCCGTTCTCGACACCGGCGCGGATCAGCAGGCCAAGCCGGGTCCGGTTGAGCGTGAGGAACATGCCGGCAAACACCAGCAGACCGACCACGACCGCCAGCAGGCGGTATTTCTCGATCGCGGCATCGCCCAGGAAGATGGCACCGCGCAGCGCCGTGGGGAGCGGCAGCGGCAACTGTTCGGCGCCCCAGATCACGTTGATCAATTGTTCGGAGACGATCATGCCGCCCATGGTGATCAGGATCTGGGTCAGGTGCTGGCCATACACCGGCATGATCAGCACGCGCTCGAAGGCCCAACCGAGCAGGGCAGTGACCGTCATCGCCAGCAGCACGGCCAGGCCGAGGGCGCCGAGATTGGCGGCCAGCGAGTCGGCATCGAGCCAGCCGCGCATCGGCAGCAGCACCAGGGTGGCGCTGAAGGCGCCGACCGAGACGAAGGCGCCATGGCCGAAATTCAGTACGTTCATCAGGCCGAACACCAGGGTCAGGCCGCTGGCCATGATGAAGATCATCATGCCCATGGCGAGGCCAGCGACGGTGAGCGTGATCCAGGTCGGGAAGCTGACGAAGGGCAGGGCGGCCAGCATCAGGAGCGGCACCAGCAGCAGGGGCCCGACGTCGCGCCGCGCCGCCGGCAGCGGGGTGTCGACCGGGGCGGTCTGGGCGATGGGGAGGGGAGCGCTCACGGGTCCGGGTTTCATGAAGTTATTGATGGGAATCCAGCGACAGGCCGAGCAGCCGCTGCTGCAATGCCTCGTCGTCGGCCAGGTCGCGCATGAGGCCGGCGTGCACGATGCGGCCGTCGTCCATCACCCCCACGCTCTCGCCCAGGCTCCTGACGAAGTTGAAGTTCTGCTCGACCAGCAGGATCGTGGTGCGGGTGTCCTTCAGTTCGCGGAAGGCCGCCATCAGGCTCTGGACGATGGCCGGCGCCAGGCCCTTGGTCGGCTCGTCCACCAGCAACAGCTTGCGCGGTTCCACGATCGCGCGCGCGATCGCCACCATCTGCTTCTGGCCGCCGGACAGATTGCCGGCAGGGTAATTCCAGAACCGTTTCAGGGCCGGGAAGAAGCCGCAGATCCAGTCGACGCGCGCCATGTCCAGCGGGCCGTTGCGCGCGGCCAGGGTCAGGTTTTCGCGTACCGTCAGTTCCGAAAACACCGCCATGCTTTCCGGGACGTAGGCGATGCCGGCGCGGGCGATGTCGGGCGTGGCCATTTTCGTGATGTCGCGCCCGTCGAACACGATAGCCCCGGCGCTGGCCTTCCACAGTCCCATGATGGTGCGCAGAGTGGTGGTCTTGCCGGCGCCGTTGCGGCCCAGCAGCACCGCCAGGCCGCCACGCGGCACCGCCAGGTCGACGCCCTGCAGGATGTGGTACTGGCCGATGTGGGTGTGGACGCCGGACAGGGTCAGGATCGGATCGCCGGCCGGCGCTGCATTCACGTCACGCAGGTTCGGGTGTGCCAAGGTAGGCCTCCTGTACGATCTGCGATTGCATCACCTCGAGCGGTTCGCCATCCGCGACCAGGGTGCCGTTGTGCAGCACGACGATGCGGTCGGCAAGCGCGCGCACCACGTCCATCTTGTGCTCGACCAGCAGCACGGTGCGCTTGCGCTCGGCCTTCACCTGGTGGATCAGGTCGAGCACCACCGGCACTTCGTCCACGCTCATGCCGGCGGTCGGTTCGTCGAACATCATGATCTCGGGTTCGAGCGCCAGCAAAATCGCGACTTCGAGCTTGCGCTGGTCGCCGTGCGACAGCGTGCCGACCCAGGCATCGCGCTTGCCCGCCATCGTCACCCGCTCGAGATAGTGCTCGGCGCGCGCGATGACGTCGCGGTGGCTGGAGCACAGCGACAGCATCGACAGGCCGATGCCGGCCCGGCTCTGCACCGCCAGCCGCACGTTTTCCAGCACCGTCAGGTGCGGGAACAGATTGGTCAGCTGGAAGGCGCGGCCGATGCCGAGTCGGGTGCGGCGTGCCGGCCCCATGCGGGTGATGTCCTGGCCGCGCAGGAACACGCGCCCGGACGTGGCCTGCAGCTGGCCCGACACCAGGTTGAAGTAGGTGGTCTTGCCGGCGCCGTTCGGGCCCACGATCACGGTCAGCGTGCCCGGGTAGAAATCGGCCGAGACGCCGTTCACCGCGACGTGGCCGCCAAAGCGGATGCCCAGGTCGCGCGTGGACAGCGAGGGCTGCGGCGCGTTGTTCGACGGCGCGTCCATGTCAGCGCTTGTTCTTGACGGGCAGCGGCATGTCGCCCGCCGGGATTTCGCGCACCAGTTCCAGCAGGTCCCACTCGTTCTTCTGGTCTTTCTTGATGCGGAAGTGGTACATCGGCTGCAGCGCCTGGTGGTCTTCCTTGCGGAAGCTCATCGTGCCTTTCGGGGTGTCGAAGCTCATGCCTTCCATCGCCGCCGCCAGCTGGTCGCCGCCCGCGTTCGGGACTTTCTGCAGCGCCGCGAATACCGCGCCGGCCGCCGCCATGCCGCCGGCCGTGAACATGTCCGGCGGTGCCTTGAAGCGTCTGGTGTGCTCCGCCACCAGCCAGTCGTTCATCTTGTTTTTCGGGAAGCCATAGTAATAATAGATGGTGCCTTCCGTGCCGGCATAAGCCTTCCAGGTCTTCATGACCGGCAGGATGTTGCCGCCCGGGGCCAGCGCGATGCCGTAGCGCTCCGGCTTCATGTCGGCGATCTTGTTCATCGGGTTGGGACCGGCCCAGACGATCGACAGGATGCGCGGCTGCGGCTTGTCCTTCAGCGCGTCGAACAGGCGCTGGGTCGGCGCGGTGAAGTCGGTCGAGGCGGCCGGGGCGTATTCCTCGTGCACCACCTTGACCTTGCTGCCGGTGGCCGCCAAGGCTTCCTTGCCGGACTTGATGGCGTCGCGCCCGAAGGCGTAATCCTGGGCCAGGAAGGCGACGCTGCCGCCTTTCAGGGTCGAGGCGGCCGCCAATGCATCCTGCATCGAGCTGCGCGCGGTGCGGAAAATGTACTTGTTCCATTTGGCGCCGGTGATCTCGTCGGCCACCGCCGGTTCGACGATCAGCACCTTTTTATATTCCTTGGCCACCGGCAGCATCGCCAGCGCCGAGCCGGACGAGGTCGTGCCGACCGCGATGTCGACCTTGTCGTCGCCATAGGCCTCCGCCAGCAGGGTGCGCCCGAGATCCGGCTTGCCCTGGTCGTCCTTGACGATCACCTTGATCTTGCGGCCGTTGATTTCCATCTTGCCACCCGTGAGGTATTCGAGGCCCATCATGAAGCCGGTCTCGGTTTCCTTGGCATAGGCTTCGAGGGCGCCGGTCTTGCCGGCGATGAGGGCGACTTTCAGGTCGGGCGCCGCAGCGGCGGCAGCGCCGGCGCCGGCCGACAGGGTGGCGGCAAAGGCCGCCAGCAAGGCCGCCGATAATGGTTTGATACGGTTCATGCGGGTCTCCTCGGTTCTGATTTTTTGTTCACGGCACGCTGGCCAGGAAGCGCCCGATCGCCTGCAGCGCCGGCGCTTCGGTCAGCATGGGCGCGTGGCCGACGTTCGGCACCTCGACATATTCCATCGACGGCGCCGCACGGCGCATCCACTCGGCCTGCCTTTCTTCGAGCAGGTCGGACAGGGCGCCGCGCACCAGCAGCACCGGGCGCTTGCGCGCCAGGCGCCGGAACGCCATGCGCGAGGCCAGCGACGTGGTCCTGAGTCTACCGCTTTGCAAGGCAATGGCAATATTCGGATCGTAGCGCGGCGCCAGCCGGCCGCCGGCATCCTGCTCGAAGGCGCGGCGCGCCCATTTGTCCCACTCCTGCTCCTGGTAATCCGGGAAGGCGCACAGGTTGATGTCCTTGACGTAGCAGGCGGCATCGTTCCAGGAGGCCAGCGCGACCGCCTTGCCGGTGTAGCCGGCGATGCGCGCCAGGCCGCGTTCCGACAGCACCGGGCCGACGTCGTTCAGCACCGCCGCCGCGATCAGGTCGACGTGCTGCGCCGCCAGCGCGATCGTGATCAGGCCGCCCATCGACGTGCCGACGAAGACGGCGCGCGCGATGCCGAGGTCGGCCATCAGCTTGGCGACGTCTTCGGCATACACTTGCGGCGTGTAGTGCGACGGGTCCGGGTCGCGCTCGGAGTGGCCGCGGCCGCGCACGTCGAGCGCCAGCACGCGCCGGCCCAGCGCCGCGATGGCCGGGGCGAATTCGTCGAAATCGGCCGAATTGCGGGTCAGTCCGTGGATGCAGATGACTGGCAGGCGGGCCGCGACAGGCCGGGCCGCGACAGGCCGCGCCGCGTCTGGCTGCGACGCCGCCGGCGCCGAGGCGAGTCCCGCCGCTGGCTGCACTGCCTGTGCATCATCCGCACCGGCAGGGTAGTCGCGGGCATACAGCGCCAGGCCGTCGCTGCTGGTGTAACTGATAGGTATGAAGTTAGGCACGCTGTAAAACTTCCTCAAATCTTGCGCAAGCAGTGTCCCGCCCGGTGCGTGCAGCACCGGTTGGAACATTGCCCGCGGCGTACGCTTCTAAAAGCGGTACTCGACCGTTGCCTGCACCGTGCGCGGGGCGCCATAGAAGGCGGTGAGCGTGCCTTCATTGCCCAGCGTCGGGAACAGGTAGCCGGCGGTTTTATAACGCTCGTCGCCCAGGTTCTTGCCGTGCAGGCCGACGCGGATCTTGCCGTCGGCGCGGGTCCAGACCACGCTGGCGTCGTACAGGTAATACGATTCCTGGTCCAGGATCGAGACCGTCTCGAACTGGTTGGTGGCGCCGCGGTAGGAGGCGCTGCCGATCAGCGCCAGCCGGCCATTGACGCCGCCGACCGGCAGCGGAATGTCGTAGGTGGCGCGCAGGTTGGCCGAGTTGCGCGGGGTGTTCTGGAACACGCGCTGGCTGGCGACGTTGACGCCGGCGACGAGGTATTCGTCGTATTTGGCATCGATGTAGCTGTACATGCCGGACAGCGAGAAGTTCGGGGTCAGGTGCGTCACTGCTTCGAATTCGAAGCCCTTGATCTTGGCCTTGCCGGCATTCGTGGTGAGGCCGGCGAAGCTGTCGTCGCGGCCGTCGCCGTTGGTGTCGATCGCCACCGAGCCCGGGATCTGCACGTCCTTGTAGTCGCTGTAGAACAGGGCGGTGTTGGTAGTGATGCGGCCGCCGTTGAACGAGGATTTCAGGCCCAGTTCGGCGGTGCCGATGGTCTCGGGCTTGTAGCCTTCGCGCGCCTGTGCCTGCGAGATGCCGGTGCCGACCACGTTCAGGCGCGGGTCGAAGCCGCCGCCCTTGAAGCCTTTCGAATAGGACGCGTAGACGTTCTGGTCCGGGGTCATTTTGTAGTTGAGTGCGATGCGCGGCGTGAACTTCTTGTCTTCGCGCGACAGCCCCGGCAGGTTGGTGTCGGTGCGGAACAGGATCGCGCCCGGGTTGCCCATTTGCGGCGTGCCGGCCAGGCCGAAATAGATCTGGCGGAAGATGTCGGCCTCGCGCTTGTCGACGGTGTAGCGGCCGCCCAGCGACAGCTGCAGCGCGTCGGTCAGGTTGTAGCTGCCGTCGGCGTACACGGCCCAGGCTTTGGTATCGATGTCGCCGCTGGTG
>Ga0265797_10010251_pt1 | contig 11967 bp, 14 predicted proteins | sample P2T30metagenome_FD_192433 | JGI IMG/M metagenome (GOLD analysis project Ga0265797, IMG submission 192433) | Plant litter microbial communities from East Loma Ridge, Irvine, California - P2 T30 | ecosystem: Environmental > Terrestrial > Plant litter > Unclassified | place: USA: California... | reverse complement strand
CGTGTCCCATTGGATTCACGCTTGCGGTTGCGAATAAAGAGTTTTGGGATCCGTTGACGGAGAGGCAGAAGAAGAATGTAGAGACGTGGTTGGGGAGTATGAATGATAAGAAGATGCCGGATACGAATTGGTATGATGGCCCTCTTATTCCTTCACGTCCCCTTGTCGTGTGTCATGAGACGTGATATTAACGTTCTGTCAGGCTTTGGTTCCGCGTCTTCGCCAACCTGGGACTCGAGAGGAATGGTGCGAAGTGGTCGAAAGAGCAGCTGGAGAAAGACATCAAACAGCTGAACACGTACTACCGCGGCGACGGCTGGTCCAACGACGGACCTGATACGTACCGCCAGATGGACTACTACTCCGGCTCCTTCGCGATCCAATACCTACAACTCCTCTACTCCAAACTCGCCGCAGACATCGACCCAGAGCAAGCCGAGGAATACAAAGATCGCGCACGCATGTACGCCCAAGACTTCGTCCACTTCTTCGACCCTGAAGGCCGCGCCATCACCTTCGGCCGCTCACTCACATACCGCTGGGCCATGGTCGCCTTCTGGGGCGCAATCGCATACGCAGATCTCGAGCTGCCCGCTCCCCTCTCCTGGGGCGTAGTAAAAGGAATCTGGATGCGCAACCTCCGGTGGTGGACAACTCAACACGACATTTTTCAATCCAACGGCATGCTCACGGTAGGCTACTCGTACCCCAACTACTACCTCGCGGAGAACTACAATTCGCCTCAAAGCCCGTACTGGTGCATGCTCGCCTTCGCCTGTCTCGCAGTACCCGAATCCCACCCCTTTTGGTCCGCGAAAGAGGAACCGCATCCATATGCCAACACGCGCGTTGTGCGTCCGCTACCTCACCCCCGCCAAATCGTGTGCCGCTCAGGCGGCCACAGCTTCATGCTTTCCAGCGGCCAATCCTGCCACTACGCCATCAAGAACAGCAACGCGAAATACGGAAAATTCGCCTACAGCGCCGCCTTTGCCTACTCCGTCTCCACCGGCTACCAGGAACTCGAGCAATTCGTGCCAGAATCCCAACTTGCCTTCTCCGACGACGGAGGCGAGCTGTGGAAGATGCGAAGAGCGCTGAACGGGGACTCGTCGATTGAGAACTTCGATGGCGTGCCCGTGCTGGTGTCGAGTATGAAGCCTTGGGGTGATGTGGAGATTACGTCGTATCTTGTGCCGCCGGCGGAAGAGACGCCGAACTGGCATCTCCGCGTCCATCGCGTGACATCTGGTCGCGATATCAAGAGCGCAGAGGGTGCGTGGGCCGTGTACGGAGCTCGCGAATCAGACGGCCGTCTTCTCACCGAATGGAACGGCACACTGCGTACACTAGACACGTCCATCCCCGAGGGCGGCGCTTCAGACTCCACATCCGCGTTCGCGGCTTCGCCTCGTACGGGTGCAGTGGGTATCGCGGATGTTTACCAGACGAACCGCGAGGGAAGCGTTATTCTAGCGGATGCGAATAGTAATCTGCAGGAGAGTAGGACGGTGTTGCCGGTTCTGCAGAAGGATGTTAAGAAAGGGGAGACGGTGTGGTTTGTTACAGCGGTGTTTGCTATGCCGGCTAGTAAAGAAGGGTGGAGGGAGAGTTGGAAAGAGGGCTGGGAGAAGAGACCGGCTGTGCCGGGGTGGGTGAAGAGTTTGATGGAGAAGTAGAGTGGTGTGTATGTTTCTGGTGTGGCTGGTTGTTAGGTAGTCTTACCTAAAACGGACCTGTTGTATGGAAATATGCTTCTCGGCTTTCCAATTTTGTGGTTTTATGGAGTGTATAACGATGAAGTTTATGTTAGTGAAGTTGTAATGAGTACACACAGCTACATGTACACTATCGCCCATCTGCTCGACTGATATAAGTAGAACTTACACGAATACAACAAGGATGCACCTTCACCACGTTTAATCCACGATGCGAAAAGACTAGTGTACCCTATCATTATGGAGCCTTTTCCCTACATGCAATCTTTTGCTTTTGATACTATACTCCAGCCCATGAAAGAAACAACACAAACGAAAACAAGGGTATATCCAGGCCGAGACATTTCCAAATCCAATGCATGCCAAATTTTCCTTTCCGCCACTCCGACCTAATCCCAGCCTCACGTATCCCACGTCCCCCTCTCCCTCACGCGTCTCGCATCCCTCCTCACACCCGCATTCGCACCCGCACCCGCACCCCTCCCACCATCTCTGCCCCCATACTCCTCGTCTTCAAAATTCATAACCCGATACCCATCCCCCAACACCGTACTCTCCCTCCCTTCCCTCCACGTCCCCATCCCCCCATCCCCATCCATCCGTCTATCCCTATTACTCTCACTATACCCCGGCGGAACCGGCCACTGCATTTCTCCCTCCCCATCCCCCTCGTTCTCCCCCGCACCAAACGGATAGTGACCTATGTCTGTTGTCAAACTAGCTGTATGGCTGCGTGAGTTGGCGTGCAGGGATAAGGGTGGTGGTAGGAGGGACGCTTGCTGCCTGTCTATGAAGTCGTTGGTGTGGTGGCTGGGGGTTGAGTAGTCGGAGTCTGTGAGGAGGAATGTGGCGTCTAGGCGGGATGTGCTTCGTTGGGAGGGGTGGGTGCGGTCGCGGTCGCGGGATCGGGGGCGGGTGTTGGCGTGGGAGTTTGGGAGAGGGGAGAGGGCGAGGGAGTCTAGGCGGGGTGGGGAGTAGGTGTCGTTCCTGTTGATGCTGTTGATATTGTTGTTGTTGTCCACTCGATCCCGAGCCGCCCTCGGGCCAAAAGTCTCGCCTTGTAATCGCGGTTTGCGGTCATGGAATTCATCCTGGATGACCTTCTCGTTTTCGCGGCGCCGTTCAAATTCTTGCCTGAAATGTACACCCGCGTTATGGGACAGGGAGAGGTTGTTGATCTTCTCGCCGAGACGACGAATGTCGTTTTGCATCAACGTGGCGCCGTCGAGATTATGCGAAACGGCAGTCGGAGGCGGCGGCGGAAGAGCGTGTTGAGGCGGTGGACTGGGGAAATTATGCGCGGATATCTCCGCACGTCGTGCTTCTTGGTGATCGTGGTGGTTCGTACGCTCGTTCGCGTTGGTTGATGTGGCTTCGAGTTCTACGGGTGCGGACTGCGCGGGCATGGGGTCCCAGGCGCGCTGCCAGCACCAGGATCGTTGTTGACGGGCTTCTAGGTGCTCGATCTGGCCGTTGCTTACCCACTCGGGCATGCGCTTTAAGTCGGTGTTGAGGAAGGAGCGGACGCCGTCCGTGTGTCTGAGACCCTGGACGTCGACGGATAGGGTTGAGAGGACTTGAAGGATGCCGTAGAGGAGGACCCAGCGTCCGAGACGGGCTTCGCGTGGTGACATGTGTTTCAGGTCGGTGGTGAGCTCAAACTGTTCAAACTTGTCGATCAGTGTGGATCCTATCGAATGTCAGTACGTGTCATCAATATGGCAGTCGTGTATCAATTACCGTTGAAGTTGACATCTAGCTTCTCAATGTTCGTTGCATCGCTGAAGATGATGGAGAGCTGCAGCTGTGCCTTCGCGTCTTTCGTAGCATCCTTGGGTTTGTCCTTCTTCAACGACGAAAAGAAGCTTTTCTTCTCCTTGTCTTTACTTGTCTTTGGCACTTCTCTCGGAAGTAACGGGTACGGATGCGGGATATGCGCATACCCATTCTTCGCATCATAGGTGACCAGCATATCTGTCATCCCCAGCTCTGGCAGGTCTGCCCTGAAGCTGTCGTTCTTCCTATGGGCCATTTCCCACTTACGGGAGGCCCGCTCCTCTCGAGGATTCCATATTACCTCCCTATCGACGAAGTAGTCATATAGCGAACCAAAGTCTTCTTGCATGGCATTTACAACCTTGCGATTAAGCCATGTCTTGTCGGAAGTCGGCGGCCAGTTACCGTAGATGCGTGTGAAATGCCCGATAAGGAACTGGCGAAACGATTGATAGCTTTGGTAGACTGGGCTGTTCGCGGTCTTCAACTTGTCCTCCCAAAGATCACCAAAATCAAATGTGGACAGCTTCTCCTCGGCTTCCATGACGCGCAACTGCAGTGTCTTGGCAGCCAACCCAAGGTTCCGCCTTGTGACTACTGACAGTCGCTTGAAATCTGGATGATCCTCAATTTCCTGCGTCATGACACCAGCCAGGTGAACAAAGCTTTCGAGGTAGCCCTGTCGCCACTTGACACTATCCTGTTCTGCCCAAGCCAGAAGCCCTAGAGCTCGTCGAATGTTGTTGCGCAGGTCGTCAATTCCATACCGGCCGAGATATTCCACAATCATCTGCACGCTTCGTTCTCTGGCTGTCATTCCAGATCGTGTGTCCGTGTCGAGATCGTACATGACGTGTATTTGAGGTTGCAGCGTGCTCAGCATATCGAACACGTCCGATCCAACTATGGGTTTGCCATGTAACATGGCCAGGAAATTACGAATAGCAACATGATGAAGTCTTTGTGCCTGTGGTGTCTTCACGTTGTCAGGCGCAGTAAACCATATCTCATGGGTTGGATTCCGTTGGAAGCCCTGCTGGAAGGGAGGCGGCGAGTTAGGTTGGCGCCCATGAGAGGCCTCGGATGGATGGTAAGCCCTAGAAGTAGCCCGAGAATCTATGCTGGTATGTGACTGATCGATGTCGAAGGGCGGTGGAGACCGTCCACCGGGTGATGTGGGCCCTAGCATTCGTCGTTGTGCTGGCTGTGGGAAATTCGGCGAGAAAGGCTGAGATGGTGAACTTGCATTTTCCGAGAGAGCCCAGTCATCCACGTCGTTATCATCGATGAGACTATACAGCAGGGCATTGCTCAGCCAGGTGGATCCCGAGCTTTGGAGGATATCCAAGTCTGCCCGAATCGAGGGGATTGGGTGGTCCTCATCTACTTCCTCTTTGAAGTATATGAGTACGCTGCCGTGTTGCATATCTTCGTCATAGCTAAACCCGGCGTATGGACGCAGTTCTTCTCTTCCGTCGGTCCATATCTTGAAGTTCAACCATGTTTTCTGGTCAGGCGGAAGAGCGTAGGAACCCGCTGACGACTCAGATCTGAAGACGGGAGGGCCAGGTGACGGCGCGACGGTCTTCTTGATCGGCACTCCTCCGCCTCTACCACGAGGCGCCTTTGTGTCTTTGCCCTTTGCCTGGTATTTTATCTTCTCTTTGCCTTTTGAAGATGTGTCTGAGACTGACTCTGCCTTCGATGATTTCGTTGGCGGAGGTCGGGATCCAGAGGAGACGTCAGACGGAAGGGTGGCTAGTCGCGGCCTGCTACCATTTCCGCCATCGTGCGTAGAACTACTCCGAGATGTCGTATGGCTGTTGTTGCTGGATACTGTGAAGGAGCGTGTTATGCCACTTCTCGGATTGCTGGGGTTTGGTGATGGACGCCATTCCGCAAATCCATCTCGGCTTTCCTGTGTGGCTTCTGGCACCTTTCCTTTTACAGCAATTTTCTTTTCCTTTTTCTCAACTTCTTTCTGTTGTACCTTGCGACTACGAGCGCCTCGTGCTGACATGTCCTCTTGAAGTCGATAGCAAAACTTCGATCGGCGACAGGCTGGATGACTTGTTCAGACAATGTCGTTGGATATTTCCAATACACCCAAGGTTCTATCAGTTCCTGGCATGGGCTTCGAAAGATTAAGAGATACGTCGGGAGGCAGTGGAAATTGGCTTGGAGTATGCTGGGGTTCGCTCCCTCGTATATTCGGATGAATGCTATTTTTGCCGCGTGAATCCAGACACGGAAAGAACGAGATGCGCCGGCTGAGAACGTGGTCGTACTTGATTAGAAAATGACGGCTGAAGGAGTGTGCAATGGCATCAAAATGTACGGAATCGAATTGGCAAGAAATTCCACACGCGCGTAGAAAAACGCGAGGGGTAAAAAGGGTGACAGCTATGCGGTACGGAGTTGTATATATTGAACCTATTCTCGAAAACCCATGTCCGCTCGTCCCGCCGTACAGGATGTGGAGCACAGGGCAGTAAGCAGTGATCGAAAGCGGTCTGGCTGCTGATAAGGAACGCATCCTACCGAGTTGCTGCAGGTTAATCCGCGAAGCGAACAGCCCAGCACAATGGCAGTCCCTATTGCGGACGAGGTGCATCGTGCGTGTGGAGAGACCAATAGCGACCCCAGTGTAATGGCTTGGATAGCAGACAATGGCAGTCTGTGATAAGTCCGGCTGATTCTTGTGCTTCTGGGCGGTCAGCACATCCCATCACCATGCAGCAGGAAATGAAAAACAATCCTTAGGCGCAGGCGAGGATGCAAAGGAAGAGCGGCACAGGCGAGCGGCGTGAGATTTGAACGTGTAGGTGGTCCGCGGTGCTGCTCCATAACGTCCGGATTCACGCAAGGTATCCCTTGTGTTTGGGGCGCTCGGCCCACGGCGCTGGGTGATGAGCGCAAAGACGTTTGGTCGGGTCGAATCTCAGGTGATTGCTGGCTGTCAACGGCCGCTTGCTCGGCGGTTCTGCCCAGCATCCACGAATAACGTCGACGCCCATGTGCCGTCTAGGCTGAGGGAAGCGGGTTGGGCGCCGACAGCTGTCTAGGCCCACTCTCAGCTGCGGCGTGTGTTGTTGTGGTTCCACGCGAAGCAACTAATGCGCATTGAGCAGCGAGCAGCGAAAATCAAAGCATGGCAGGATGCGAACACATTCTAGTACTCCGGCGTAGTTTGAAAGCGTGTTCTACCGCCGGCGCATGGCGTGTTTGAAGTGTAGGCGTAGGATGCGGTGTTTTGGTGTTGTGGTTGGCTCGAAATGAGGAAGGCACGATCCAGCCACACAGTACCAGCCTCCCCCGCCTTCACCAATACCCACCACCCGAGCAGACATCCCACTTTAAAGTATACATCCCGGTTTCCGTCGACTATACGTCACTCCGCAACACCGCGACCGTTCTGCAACCCGATCGCAAAGCAAGACGCATCCTGGTCTGTTGTCGCTGCAGGATCTTAAAAGCGCGCTGCCCTGCATTTCCTCAGCGCCTTGTCGTCGTCTTACATCTCTCACTTGGTCGCATCGCACCTGCCTCGCTACACGGCATCAACCAACCGTGGTTCAGCTGACAGCCCCGACCAAAGCAAACTCGTCTTCCCACGAAGCATCTGCGGTACCTGTCAACTGCCATCATGTCGTTCTCCGGACTATCCTTCATCTTTTGGCGCATCTTCCAGATCATCACCCTCATACCTGCGCTGGGTATGCTGGCGTGGTTCGTCGATTGGTACAACAGCCGCAACCTCCTCACGCCCACATCCATCCTCGTTCTCTTCATCGTATCCGTCCTCGGCGCAGTATGGGCTCTAGGCACCCTCTTCCTCTACACGCGCGCAAAGCACTCGGCCAAATTCGTTGCCTTTATCGACCTTCTCTTCATGGGCGCCTTCATCGGAGCCGTCTACGCTCTGCGCGGCATTGCCGATGCTGACTGCACCAACTGGCGTCGAAGTGGTTCTTACAGCACCGACTTGGGTCTTTTCACCGTCAGTGGTACTGGATTCGGCGTCGACACCAACCGCCAATGCGCCATGCTCAAGGCCTCGTGGGCGTTTGGAATCATGTAAGTTATACTTTTCGAAATCGTAAGCGATCCCAAAGCTGACGTCTGCACAGGAACATCATCTTCTTCTTCATCACATCCATCCTGGCCCTCCTTGTGCACCGCCACCACCGCAACGACCGTGTCGTCGTCAAGCGCGAAGTCCACCGATCGCGTCACGGCCACCACTCCCGCAGCCCCCGCGCGAGCCACAGCCGGAGCCGCCGCAGCTACGTCTAAGAAGAAGACGAGAGATGTATGATGAGGCTTATCACGGGTACTGGAGTTGGGGTTTGGGAACATCTGGCAAAAGGCCATGGTCAGATCTTTACGAATTTCTTTGGACATATTCCCCCTTTGATTTTTGGTAATTGGGACGCTGGGATGCAAGCAACGTGGTCACGAAGTTTGTTACGAGGATATATCCTGGGATGTCATGTAGATTAGCACGAATTTTGTAGATAATTGCTTCATTTTGGCCTTTGGTCGCGAGCGAATCCATGCTCTGAACTACAGCGAAATGAAATGTCAACAACCACTTCCAACAACAATGTTTAGCTCACAACAACAATTTTGCTGCCCAATGTGCGATGACAAGCAGGCTGACCATGTTGCGTAGTCTCTTGTACCGGGATGTCCGCTGTTCACTGTTGGTGACGTTGACTCGCATCGCCTTGGTTCTTGCACCCCTCCAGTCCAGCCCTGGTATCAGCGCACTAACGCATTCGACCAAGATCCGTCCTTTGAACTCAGAATACATGGTAATTGGGTTTGATATTTCTACAGATGCGTCGCGCGTTACTCCATGCAAGCCCTCATATATGCAATCCCGCCCCCTCATGATACTGGTACAATGCAGTCTTACAGTCCATAACCACCCCGTCTCTCTACCACACCCTGCACAGCGCCATGCCACCCAACTGCCGCTCCACACATTCCCTCGCCTCCAGTATCCCCCGATCCGTCGTGATGAACATGCACTCTCCCGGCCTCGTCAAACCCTTCACATAGCTCGACTCTCTTGTCCGCGTAATCTTAGCCAGATCCTCGCTCGTCAGCCATATCCTCCGTGTGGGCTTGGATATCAGCTTCATATTCTTCAGGACAGGCTCGTTCTGCCAGTACTTCAGGCCGAGCCATAACCGTCTCCGCGCGGGGTTCTGGGGTACGTGTATGTCGTGGACTTGTTCGGCGCCGAGTGGTGACTTTTGTTTTGTGCCGGCGGGGGCGTCGACGGGGTAGGCGAGCCAGGGCTCTTCTGCGAGCTTCTGTGCCATTTGCTCGTGTTGCTCGGGGTCTTGCTGCGTTTGGAGCAGGAAGGGCTTGGGTGGTGTGGGCCCGCCGAGGGTCACGGAGGAGAGGAAGCCTTCGCGCTGGAGGCCGAGTGCAATGTTGACGTGCATCTTGGAGACGGGTATTGACGTCAGTCCGAGCCGGGCTTTGGACGCATTCTGCATGTGCGAGCAGACGTGTGCGAGGTTGACGAGAGACATGTTGGCGGGTGTGGACGTGGGAATTTGCCCTCGCTGGGCTGCGGCGGTGGGCGAGCGCGATGCGTGTGGGCGACGGTATGTCCAGTGTATGTGTTCCAGTTGACGGCGAGGCTCAATGCAGGGTGCTGGCTCAATTGCGCGTCGTCGGCGGCGGATGCTCGTGCTCGACGATGCTCGATGCAGCAAATTTCTGGATTGGCTCGGAGGTCCGCAAGTCACGGGTGGAGCAGAGCTGGCCGCTGCCCATTCGGCAGAGCTTGGGCCGGCGCCTACCAAACAAGACACTAACCCGGCGCTTCGAGCACGACGCAAATAGAAGAGCGCGCAGCTGTTGGCTGCACCCGTGGGGAGCTGAGATGACAGCCTTGCGACCCTATATATGTCTTTGTTCTCTTTGCGTTGATGTGAGAGTGCTAACTTCCGTCTTACTTCACTATCTACAGCTGACCTCATAACCCACATCTTGGCCTGGAGATATCTTGGACGCCTGATACACTGCCATCTTACACTAAACATCATGCCTCCGCAGCAGGGAGAGGTATCTCTCTTGACGCTGTGAGTGATGGTAGCTTGGGTCATCTTGAACCCATACTGACTGTGAATAGCTTCGCAGACGTCCACTACTACATCTCCCCACCTACCCAGGTTCCCCCGCACCACCGCTTCGACAAGAGCTCCTATGTCTACCTCTACCACAACCCTATGCGCCAGAGTGGGCGCATAGAAGTCGCGAACCATGCGGGCACTCCCAACCAGGATGCCTTTTCAGGCCGTGAGTGCTGACACATTTCCCCATGACACACGAGCTGACATGCTGTATAGAGCTGGACACAGTCAAGATCGAGCACACGTACAAACACCCATGTCTGTTCACCCTCACGGTCGACGCATTCCGGAGTCACAATGGCAGCGCGAGCCCCCACCAAGACACGTCGCAATGGCATCTCCCCACACCCGATCCCTCGAACCAGGGCAAATACATGTACAGGCTGCACACGGTAGACTTGTACTTCTGGACGCCGGAAGACGCGAGCCTCTTCCTCGACTCCATTCGCAGGGTGCTGCAACCACACCAAATGCAGATTGTGCGCAACCCCAATGCCACGCCAACACACTCGGAACACAAGAACGACGCCCTGAGCCCAGTCATCGCAAGGCTGGAAAGCGCCGCCATATCACACACAAGCCGCACTCCGAGTGTCAGCACAACACAGTCGTTCCCCGGGCCTCCCACAGCGCCCGCCCCTACATCACCTCCTCCCAGCGAGCAGCCACCCAACTACGCTCCAATGGCATACAACCCGGCGGCTCCAGCCGCGCCTGAGCCAATTGCTCATCGCGAGAAGACACCACCTCCACCAGACGCCAACGATGGTACGGGACTTGGATCTGCTGCAGTCCACGATCAGCATGCAGCGCAATACGGCAACCCGCTACAAGCTTCGTTCGCGCCTCAACCGACATCAGGGGCATACTTCCCAGGACCACCAGCGCCCGGCCAGGGTTTCACAGGCCCACCAAGTGCATCACAAAGTCCGCCATCCTTCGCACCCCCTCCGTCTGCCCCTCCACCAGGCCAGTACAACGGCACCCCACCACCCCCAGCCATGAAGCGAACGTCCACAGCACCAGTCCACCAATACGCCAACTACCCATCCTCGCCTGGCTTCCCTCCTGCCCCCCAATCCCCTCCCGCGCATTCTGCATTACCATCTCCCGGCTTCCCTCCCCAGCAATACCAGCCAATGGCTTCTCCCGGCTACGCGCAATACCAGTATGGTAGCACGGGAACTCCACCACAGGGACAAAACCTGCATCAGCAGCTGTACCGGCCGACGGAGAACGAAGCCGCAGTGCAAGACCACGAGAACCCTAATGCACCACAACGCAACTCCAACATCGGAAAGCGGGTAGATAAAGTGGAGAAGGGGATTGGCAGTTTCTTGAAAAAGTTGGATAAGAAGTTTTAGTCTATCATGTCATTGAAAGCGCACCCAGGTTCTTGTATCTATTGTATTCCATCTTGGAGTTGAATTAGCCAGCGTCGACTTCCATTCAAGTCATTTACTCCAAAAAATATACTGTATAACCATTTTCGAAATTTTGTTCACGACCGTTATTGCGACCGCCGTTTGTCTGTCTGTGGCTCTGTGCCACGGCGCTGTAGATCAAACATGTGAATGCGATCATCCTGCAGTAGGATGCGCCAATCAGGAGCCGGCGCTAGTGGGGACCTTGAATCTGGGAGATGGCGCCTAAGAATAGCAGCAGGTTTTGGAGATGACATGAGGCTTGCTTTTGGCGTCTGCCGCTGGCTGATTGTCATCTTGCATAATGCATAACTGTTGAGGATGCGATTGAATGTGTAGAGACTGGAAGATACAGTGCTGCTTTGCTACACTATACTGCATGGTACTGCATTCTTCCTCTTTCGTCGTGCTACAGCCCCTGGTCACAGCTCCATCATCCCGGCAACCGCATCAACACTCAGCCAGCTTGCCAAGACCAACTTCCGGGCGCAGACCTAGCCAGACCATTACTCGCGGCTCTCCCCCATTGTTGTTCGGCCATTCCGTAGTCGCCAAACTATACACCCATTAACCCCCAATATCCTAACCGCATCCACGACATCGCTTCCCGCCGCTTGTTCTTAACGTTTTGCCTTAACCTTCGCACGACACAACGGTTCGACAGCTCCCTAGTGCCAAACAGAACCAAGAAGGCGGGCCTTTGGCAGCCTGGGCGATCCACACTTCTCCAAACAAGTGATCTCATTGTGAAAACAAGACTCCGGTGACATTTGACGTTTGGACGGGCCCGGTGCATGGTTGTTTGGGTGCCATGTTGTTACCCGCGCGGCATGCAAGGGACGGCGCCCTCGAGAGGAGAGAAGTCTCCAAGCAGGGCAGGACCTTTGTCGTAGT
>Ga0265797_10010250_pt1 | contig 11968 bp, 14 predicted proteins | sample P2T30metagenome_FD_192433 | JGI IMG/M metagenome (GOLD analysis project Ga0265797, IMG submission 192433) | Plant litter microbial communities from East Loma Ridge, Irvine, California - P2 T30 | ecosystem: Environmental > Terrestrial > Plant litter > Unclassified | place: USA: California... | reverse complement strand
ACAGGAAAGCGCCACTGCAGCGAGCTATCGGCATATAGCGTCGCAAAGCATAGCCAAGACGCGACAGCAACTCCAATGATGATCAAGGCGGACTGGACAACAAGAAGCGAACCACGGTTGTGTGCAGGTAGTGTCTCTGACTGTAGGATTGGTACCGCAACCGTTGACAGTCCGACACCAACGCCACCGATGATGCGGGAGACGAACATCTGCCAGTAGTCGAAGCTGGCACATTGAATAGCAGCACCAATTACGACAATGAGGTTAGCGAGGATGATGGAACGCTTGCGTCCGATACGCTCGCCAAAGACGAAAGCCACAACGGCACCGAGAGCGCAGCCGATATCGTAGATGGCTGTGACGAGGCCGGTCATGGTTGGGTTGGGATTGCCAAGGGTATCTTTGAAGCGCTGGCCGCCCAGGATGCCGCCGAAGAGTCCTTGGTCATCTTTGAGTCGCGTTAGACATCATAGCCACAGTGTAACATGATTGACTTCAAGCTTACATCCGAAAAGAAGAAAGTCAAGGCCAGAGGTCAACAGAATAACGGCAATGAGGCTCTTGCCTCTGAGCTCGAGGAAGCGCATAATGAAGATCCTGAATCCAATAGTCTGGTTGACAGGAAGGAACTGCAGAACAGTGTGATGACGGACTCAGGCTACGAACCACAAACATATAGGCTTTATACTCGTCCCAGCCACTTACAGATGTACATCGGCATATCCTCATCCAGCTTAATGTCGAAGCATCTAAAGTAGCGGCAGAAACCTGGTAGAATCTCCCCACGGACCATATCCGGGGAAATTATGGGCCTGCGGAGAAGCAAATGCGGAGGTGAGCGACATGGAATAGTGCGCCAGGGCAAGGCTTCGTAGAGACGCACTCATGCCGTCCTAGCTGGGCTGAAGTCATGCTAGCTGGGCCGGATGGGCAAAAGTGCGGGGTTCCCCTTTGGGCATGCCGCATTCAAGGACGGAAGGTTTGCCGGCAGTGAAACACCATGTGATATCGATGCTTCCCGTCGTGATAAATGTCGTGAACCTGAAAATATGACTTGTGCTAGTTCATCGCATTTATCTATACATGAGACCAACACGACCAGGCTGGTTTCGCAGATTGTCGAACCGGAAATCTTGTAGGTGCTTTCGGTGAGCGTAAAAGGCGTTCTTGCCGATGATTGGAGTCTCGCATCGAGCTGCTGCGAGGTTTAGGACGCAATTCCGACGCACGAAGCCCGTGCGCCCCAAGTATAGGCTGAACATATAGCCTTGCACGTGAGACTCGGTCAAGATAGATCACGGGAACTCTTCTGCAGAAAAGCAACACAAGAAGGGGAATCAGTATACGCGAAGTGAGGAACAAAAAGGTCTTTGGTAGAGTAGTTGGGGAGGAAAGGCACGTTTCCGACATCTGGACTATGCAATTACAGCACCTTTCTGTACCTGCAAAGCCTCCATAATGATGCTCATGAGTATTTCGGCGTATAGTGACTCTCCTACCCCTACTTCATTTCGTCGTCCATGGATATATAGGATTTTCCCGAAGTTGCCTTACTGCAGTTCATGTAACATTTCCCTCGTAGCGCTCAAGCTTTTGGTATCCCCGTAGATCGCTGCAATCAGACTTCCATCTATCTTCGGAAACTCTCGTTGCAGCGCTTCAACATTCTCGTCGTCATCGTCTTTTCGTCCCGCAGCCTCGTAACTCTGCATCACCTCAATCTGGTGCGAACGGTCCTGTCCGGTAGGAAGAGCCATCTCCGTAGCTGTGCGGCGGGGCGGTAGACCTGGCGGAACATCTTCTTGTCCAGGGTAAGAGGATTGGGGGGTTTGTTGTTGCTGGTAGGACTGTTGGGAAGGGTCATGGGATTGTGATTGCATGAATGGATTGTGAGATTGAGTTTGGCTTGGCTCTTGGCTCCACGGTGAGGTGTCCTGGTGTTGAGGCGGGTACTGTGCGTACGGCTCTTGAGGGGGATGTTGACCTAATGGGTTCGGGGGTGGTTGTTGGGCGTAGGGGTTGTGAGGCGGGTCTTGGTACGCTTGGTAGGGGTTGTGGCTCTGCTGGCTCTGTCCTTGTGGGTTCCCTTGGTCTGCCCACGGGTTGTCGTTGTGGTTGGAGGCCATGACTGCGATACTTGTACTTTCGGATGATCTTGTGGTAGAGGTCTTGGGTTTTTGAGTCGTGTTCCAGGGCGGCGGAGCTTAGGATTAGCTGACGAATATGTGAAGGCGCAGGAGGCGATGACGCAGGCTTGCCGCACGGGCCGCCTGCCCCGCTTCGACCCGCATTGTACTGGAAGCTACGAAGAAGATCGTACAACTGATCGCGAATCGCATACCACGACTGTTCGTCAAAATTCACCGCTCCTACGCCATGTTCTGATATTTGTCTTTTCTCTGATCCTTCCATAGAGCTCATAAGATGCAGCGATTATCCTGCTGTTCCTTCATCTATGTCAGCCTAGCTTTTCCAACATGACAACAATGCTTTCATTAAGGTAAGAGGAAAATGAAGTTGAAGATGAGGTGTTGAGTCGCGTTTTTAGGCGAGGTAAGAAGAATGGACTCTGCATTACATCTCTCAAACTCAATTCCGTTGATTCCCTCAACGTCTACTTATTACCGTCGTTGAACGTGAAGAAAGAGCTGTTGTAGACTGAGGTACCCAAATGACTGCGCCTACATTCTCTTCTGTTCTTCACTGTACACTATAAGGTCATGCCGATTGGCATGCATATTACGATGAGCGTTGCAGACGCAATGGTGGCTTCGATGGACCAGAAAGACATGTTTTCGAACATTTGAGATCGGTGAAGATCTAAAGATTGTAGCACGGTTACCTTCGTTAGGAGAAAAGATGTTATGGATTTTGTGTATGTTCATTGTTATGGACGGTAATTAAGCTAGGTTTGGCGTCATTGGCTATCCAGTAGGTGGAGGTACGTGCTGTATTTGTTTCATATGTCGGATATCGGGAAATTTCCATCTCTGGTTTTGCATGATTGGTTCAAGCGGGCGCGATCTCCATGAAGGCTGTCGTAATCAGGTTAGTATGGCATACTCAGGTTTCGCATTATTGGTGCTCCTGTCGAGCATAATGATCATGTACGTAGCCACACAGATCAAGTTGACTACGCCAGCAAACCTCTTCTACCTTTTTTATTCTTATGAATACTTTCTATCTCATTTCTCCATAACCTCCTCTCATTCCAGCTCCAATTCTTTACTAAATCAGCGCAGCCATAACGCTCCAACGTCTACCACAATGTCGAGATCGCTTGCCAGACGGATACCTGACGACGTCTGGAACTTTCACAAGATTACTATCTGGGAGCTGTATATTGTTGAAGATAGAAAGCTTGATGGTTACGATGGTGTCATGGATGTTACGACGAGGCGTTATGGCTTCTCGCCTACGTATGTATTCACGTGGACCCAACGTACTCAATCAAGCTTACCTGAACATAGTAAGTCGCAGTATGAGAATAAAATTGCGTTTTGGAATATGCGCAAGAAAATTACGGATAGAGAGTGGAATGCAATCTTGCCTCGTGTCCAACAAAGAGCGGATCGAGGTCGACAGACGCATCTTGTCTTCAACGGCGTTCGCGTCGACCAGAAGCGCATAGAAAGGGAATTGGATCGCCGCCGTTCGGATTCAAGCATGCGAGATAGCTTTCTCCAAGGTAACACATCCTTATGGTTGTTGCTACATGACTAATTGATGATAGCTACGGACCCTACAACGCCACCCGGTTTTGCAATCCAATCTCCACCGTGCGCCACCGACGCAAATGAGGATGATCCCATGTCGAACTCGTGGCTCTCAGCCCTTGACGCCGCCGATAATGGCCATCACGCTTCGAGCCCAGAACCTCAGGCCGCACCTAAAGATACCGGTACATCATTCTTGACGTTTTATTACTGCGTCCACTGCGGCGAAGGCCCGTACCATATCTCCCGCAGCCCATATTGCCCTGACTGTTTCCCCCTTAGCGACACGTCGCAGTACAACTCACACGATCACGATTCCACTGGAAAGCCAAACACGTTCCATGAACTTATAGACCCCAAATACAAAACTCCATATCGTCAGCCCTATGGACAACGTCGATATTGTTCACCACTAGTATACCTTTGGGTATGTTGTGCATGTGGCAGCCACAATTCGTATAAGATAGATCAAGGTTGCGCAGAATGTTGCAATCACTGGCGTTGTAGTCATTGCATCCTTTATGATACAAACTCTTGATGGTTAGTATAGCAAAAGCGAAGATGACTTCGGTAGACCAAAAGAATGTGTTAATAGATGCTCAATTTACAGCGAGCCTGTCATACTGTCAAATTAGAAAACTCTCACCGTCGACCCAGGCTGTCGAGGCTGCCTCTCAGCTTCCTTCGAGATTGTGGTATACTGTTTGGAATTCCTACTCAATTCTTAATGCTCTCTCCTCCAACAGCTTATAATCTTGCGAAGACTCTGAATTGACAGCACGAGCCAGACCATCAGGTAGGCTGGATAAAGCATCGAAGAACTCTTCGTCAGAACGAGAAGACTGATCGCTTGGAGTTTGTGGATGTCTAGCTTCGGCATTGACGCCAGAAGCGGAGCATTGTAGCCTGTGATGGGACGTTTCAGGTCTCTGACGTGAATCCAGGAAATCCACTCGAGGTTGTTCTTGTACCCTGAGGTTCTCTTGTACCATAGGCTGAAAAAGCACATGATCCACTATCGGTGGGTAATTAGGAAGGAGCATGAGTGTCTTGGTGGCACGAGGTGGCGAAACATCAAACTCGTTCGACGCACCATTCGAGCTGTGTTTTACGGACACCTCATCGCAGTGACTCGATATGCCCTCTGTACTTGAGCTATCATGACTATGGCGGGAAGGATGGCGCCCATGACGGCGGTGACGGGCTCTTTGAGAACCATTATTAACTGCATCTGCTCTTTTGATCTCTTTCCGGTGCTTTGAAGGGTAAGAACTTTTCTCAAATCTTCCATGTCGGCGACCCTCACTTCGGGGCGGACCATGTGTTGGTGCTGTGTCGTAGCCCATGTATCCTGAGTTCTTGACAACGATCTCCGTGTCACCGATAATGTAGATGCCATCGTTGCGAATCGAAGTGTGTTGACGGTGACGAGACGATGAGGTGCGACGCTTTGCTTCTAGCATTTTCTTTAGGTTGAGATGTCCATGAGGTTGTTAGGCCTGAGCAGGTAGACATTCGGATCTTCATTATGCAACACGTCTGGACGTGGGCGTTTACAACAGATTGTTGGCGGTCAGCGACATATCAAGGACAGACGCAAACATGTATACCATCCGCTCAGCAATGGGCGTTCTTTGCACTTGTTCGTTTACTCCTCATATACTCAGGCGTTTGCGCACACATGGCACTGCGATATTGGTTCAGGTAGACGGATTGGGGGAAAGCGGCTAGGTACCGCCACTTCATGTCGGTGCGCATATTAGAGCAAGTCCAGTTGTGCAATGTAATGGGAAATATCTTCATATGCTCCAAGCCCAATGTCAATTCATCAGCCCGTTACCGTTTGTCGTGTTGTAACATAAGGGTCACCGTTCGACAACTACCTAGGTATCAACCATGCCTTGTCAACTTTCTGTGCTCTTTTAATCCGCAGTGTAAACTGTTTACGCGGGTTCCTCGGTTTTCGCTCGCTTGCCCTCCGCGCCGCCATCATCAACTTCTAGTTTCCTCTTACTGCTACCGGCATCGTTTGAACCTGATGGTGCCGGAGCAGGCGCCTTGACCTTTTTCTTCACCATACCAGACACATCGTTCGCGGTCTTGGTAGCTTCCGCAAGCTTCGCCTTTTGCGTTGCGGAATCTGCGCCCAACAGGCCTCCTAGCAGACCCTTGAACACCGACGAGTCAATACTGTCAAACTCCTGCTTGGTGGGATCTGACTTGAGATCTACAAGACGAGTCTTGAGGTCTTCGAGCATACCCTTTTTATCCTCAATGATTGTTTGCTTCTCCTTCTTCTGCTCAGGTTTCAGCGCGTCAGAGCCGAGTGCGGCCTCCTCCTTCTTCAATCGTGCCTCTAGGCTCTTTATGGCAAGATCAGTCTGCTCAGCAGCCTCGTTGCGCAGCTCCCAGTTTATACCGTCTTCGTCTTCTTTCCCTGGTTCTTGCTTGGCGGACTCTTCGGTCGTTTGTCCGGTCTGGTCTTCTCGTACCTTAGAGACGGATGCAAACTCCAGCGCGAGGGAAAGCGAGTAATGAGCTTCTGTGACGTTCTCATGTTCAAAAGGATACAATTCCTCTTGTAAGGCGAGCGCTTTGCGGGCGTCTGATATGGCGTCGTGGAATCGCTCGTTCTCTAGCGAGATCTCAACAAGGAAACCGTGGCAGTCTGCGATACGCTCCTTGACGATGCGTGCTCGTGGACTTAGCTCTGCTTTGCCCTTGCCCTTATCTGAGGCATCTCCTTCTGGTGAGTCTAATTGCTTCTCGTAGAGGACGCGAGCTAGCTCGAAGATCTCGTACGCGTTTCCGAGGTCGTCATCGTCCTCCTCTTCCTCGCCATCCTGCATGTCATCGTCTTCATCCTCAGAATCGGTCCAGTTCTCGTCGCCCTGGAGCTGGAAGTATGGCTTGTTCTCTACTGACTCCTCCTTGGGCTCAGCCTTTGCGGCGCTTGACCCCTCGCCCGCCTCTGCTTTGATGGCCTTTTTTGCTTTGGGCTGCTTCTTCTTCTTTTCCTGTGTTGCCACCTTGTTGCCTAGCACATCACTCTTGGCGACTGCGGACCTGTATAGCGCGCGTCCGTAGTAGAAGAGCAGCTCAGCGTTCTCCGGTGCCATCTCGCCGTTGAGTTCAGCTTGAATTTCGACGGCATCGGCGTAGTGTTCGGCAGCAGCGTCGTAGTTTTTGGTGGAGTAGTGGATAGAAGCAGCCTGCGACAGCTCTCCCATCTTCTCTTTCGTCCTGGGCAGGTCCTCGGTCTCAGTGACGGTCGCGAGCGGTTCAGTCGCAGGGTCGGCCATTGTGTGAGATTAATCAAGTTCGCGGATATTGTGTGGAGTATGCGACAGCAATAACGGACTTCTCGAGCGGATAAAGGAGGCGTGAAGGATGTTTAGTGTTGTGTTTGGGTTGGAGGATTGGTGGTTGCTAGGAAAAGTAGCTTAGCCCATACCTAGCGCGAAATCGCGCCTGGACGCGTCGCACGCGTAAAGTGGAATACCGACCGCCTGCCAACATTGCGATACAGCACAACTTCACCCTCACCACTACCAACATGGCGACCTCGAGAAGACCAGAGAAGCCCTCAGCGGTACCCTCAGATCTTATCCCATCTTCATCGCCCGCATTCGGAACGCCCGTTCATCCCATCAATCCCCGCAGAACAGCCCCCATACGCGCCCCGCCTGCACTGAAGCCAGTTGGAAAGTCGACTGTGCTACCTATACTCCTTCCACCGGCGACATTGCGACCGCTTGCCTTTCGGACATTTACGAAGAAACACAACCTCACCCTCACATCCTCTGCCCTCCAAGCATTAGCAACGTTTGTAGGGAAACACTGCGGATCAGGATGGAGAGAGGAAGGCTTAGCAGAGAAGGTCTTGGAGGAGATTGCGAAGAGCTGGAAGAAATGCGGTGGTCAAGTCATCGTAGAAGGCGACAATGAGACACTCAGAGGCATACTGAAGACACTTGAAGGCTCCATGAGCGGAGGAAGAGTAGTACAAGGGTCGACTCTGGGCAGGCAAACCAGTTTCAACTTTGGACCTGAAATGGCCGGCCAGACAAACCACTCGAGTCTGGATAGTAATAGCAGTTTTGGCATGTCCAGTTTGGAGGTGGAAGACAAAGACGAAGAAGAAGATCTGCTGAAAGATCCAAGAGAGTGGATGAAGGTCATTGGCGCATTCGACCAGCCAAAGCTCATATACAATGCTACGCAGAAGCATTTCGAGAAGTACGCAGAGAGCAAGCGAGAGTTGAATATCTGCTAACCATGACAGATCTGCCAAAAAGCCATCACTCTTCCCAGATCCAAAACACAAGACTGAGCTCTTCCGTCAACGGTACCACATCGTACACCAGCGCATACTCCGTAACGAGACGTTTCAAGCACCCACCTTCTCTACAGCGCGGTCTGCTACCCTAAGCCGCACAGGATCCATTGCAACCTCACAGATGAACACCATCACTCCCATTGCGAACCTGCTTGGTCGGACTGGAAGTACGCATCTATTGCTAGGCATGCTTACAGTCTCGGCCACTGGTGTGCTCTCACTTTCCGATCTCACAGGCACGATTACCTTGGACATTCAACACGCACGCCCAATTCCTGAGAATGGCGCATACTTTGCACCAGGCATGATTGTTTTAGTCGAGGGCAGCTATGAAGAGGATGCTGGTGCCACATCAACGCTAGGAGGCAGCAGCGGCATTGGTGGCACGATAGGCGGCAAATTCCTAGGTTTCTCAGTCGGACACCCTCCCAGTGAACGGAGAACAGCAACTTTGGGGGGCGCCGAAGAGGCCGACAAGAACAGCTTGGCTGGACCAGCATTCGGATGGACAGACTTCTTAGGCGTCGGGTCTCAGCGCGCGACCGGTACTCGCATGAACAAGATTGCATCGAAACTCCTCGACCCTGACACAGCACACAACATCGTCATAGCCTCAGACCTCCATCTAGATGTCCCATTCACATTGTCTGCCCTTCGTACCCTCTTACGCACATATACACCCGACCCTACCGACGCCCACCCAGTCTATCCTCTCGGCATCATCCTAATGGGAAACTTCAGTTCGAAAGCCAGTTTGGCAGGCGTACCAGGAACAGGCAGCATAGAATACAAAGAACACTTCGACGCACTCGCCTCTGTCCTTGCAGAGTTTCAAACTCTCATCGCACATACTACACTTGTACTCGTTCCCGGCGACAACGACGCCTGGCCGAGTGCGTTCTCTGCTGGTGCCGCTACGCCATTACCGAGGAAACCCATTCCAACAATGTTCACAAGCAGGATCAGAAAGGTCGTTGCTGAGGCGAACAGAGAAATATGGGGTGCCGGCAAAGCAAAGGGAAAAGAAGGGGAAGTAATCTGGACATCCAACCCCTCGCGCCTGACGTGGTTCGGCGTGAAGGGCGAGATGGCAATACTGAGGGACGATGTGGCTGGAAGACTGCAAAGACAATCGATAAGGTTCAACAAGCCACCTCCGGATGTAGATGACGAAATGCCATACGCCCCGAGTCATCAACAACAAGAAGCAGAACAGCAGGACGCCATGGATCTTGATCTCAGGCCGCCGCCAGCCCGACAGCAACAGCAGCAATCAGATGTTGATCTCGAAACACAAACAGCGCGCGCGCTCACCCGAACCATACTCTCACAATCGCATTTAAGTCCCTTCCCGCTCTCAGCACGGCCATTACACTGGGATTTCGCACACACAATGAATCTCTACCCGTTGCCGACGAGCTTGGTGCTCGCAGATAGCGAGGCACCGGCATTTGTAGTCAAGTACTTTGGCTGCACGGTTATGAACCCGGGAAGTATAGACGAAAGTGGCGGGAGAGGAAGGCGAGAAGGGAGGGCAAGGTGGGTCGAGTTTGATATCAGAGCTTCTGCTGGCGTGGTGAGGACAGAGGGATAGTAACGGTTTAATGTCATTATTTATGGTTGTTTTCTCATCGACAGTGCACATGCTGTTTTGGTGTTTTGGTTCAGTTATCTCGCGGGTTTGGTATCATATCGTTCCCAGCAGTGGGATTCAGACTCATGTTCTTCGATTCAAGATTTAAAGAGGAGCGGACGTCATGATACCCTCGGATAAAGGTTACAGAAATGCAAGTAACGTATCGACAGCGCTCTATTGCTCACTTCATGCGCGTATTCGTTGCCGATTCCAGCATGCCTCGTCAGCCATAAGATTCCAGTCTGTTCGCGTTCGAGAGAACTCCGACGTCTCGAACAGGAATCCAGCCCTCTCAAGATTCCTGTTTCTTCTCTTCTATGACAATTGGTTCACGGCGAAGTTCTCGGTCCAGTTTCATCCGCATATTTTGGAAGCGGAGCACTCGTCATCCCAGTTTTCTTCATTTTTGATGAATCGGGAATGGAATATGTGACATGAAAAGGCAGGAATAGGGGCAATGAGAGATGAGCTCTGAGAGGGGTCTGATCTCAGTGCATACGAATTATGCTATCGGGTTTGGAGGGTGAGCTACGGATCACGCAGTGTTCGGCTGTAGATTTTGGAAATGTACAACGGGTACTCTTAGCGACGGGAGCAGAATGTATGCAAGCGTAAATCTAGTGTCGCCAATCTAACCAGTCGCGGAGAATGACATGCCCCAAAGCCAGATGCTTTTCAAGTAGTCTGCAACACACTTGGTCGTGTATGGAATTTTATTCCACATGTTCCCGCTTTTGCCGAATACGCAGGTGCACATGGGCATCCATGTGTAACCCACACTCCTTTTGAAACAGTGAGTGTTCATAACAACATTACGGTTAGCTCGAGGCTTTTCTTCTGGCGTGTTTGAAAAGAACGATTAGATGGGCATGGGAACATGGCGAGCTACTCGGTGGCTTTTGGAAAAGACATAACCATACTTTCTGACGGTGTTCGTCTTGACGTTTGGTACCAAGAGTAAGGTAGTAGGAGAATGAATGTGGTGATCCTGCTAACCATTTTTTGAGTCCGAGAGCTCACGAAGAAACATGTCGAGCTCTTTGCTTATTTTCAAGAAGGCGGACACATAGTTCTTGAGTTTTTGTTTTTGAGATAAAGACGATCTAGTAGTTGTAATGTGGCAGGTCGAGTAGTAAGCGGAGAAAAGAGTCGCTTTTGTGGGATCTTCTGCGTCCCCCGAATGTTTGATTTGACTTGTCTTTCTTTGCGCTCCCCATAATAATGTGAGTTCGTTTTTGATGTCGCCCTATCATAGTGGAAGGAGTAATATGAGCCTTCTTCATTGGCATTTTCTCTTCGATGTTTTCGAAGTTTAACAGATGCCAATTCCAGCCATGGCACGGTAATATCGATATTTTTGACAAAGCGAGACAGACATTTGTGCCATAGTTTGTATTTTAGGGAAGGAACAATCGGAAGGTAATGAAGAAGCACGAAGCAGACCTCTGGAAGACAGTAATTTATACGTATCTCCTCTCGGCTAGCGAGCACGTGTCCATAGCTCCCATCTCCGCATCACTGACAACCTGAACATCACCAGATTAAAAAGCTGCAACAACTTACAAAAGTAATCAATAGTACAACAATACCCATTATTATGTACAATTTTATGTACACGTAACGCCAATAATGCATGCCTCCCATACGAACATCAGCTTCGAAACGTCAGTCATGACAAGTTCAAAAACATCATATTCCATCTTCCGCGAGTCCATGTCCACCTCACAACGTGCTCAACCCTTAATATCTCCCTTCAATCCACCCTCAACACCACCCTTTCCAAACCTGTACCCGAAACTGACAGCTACGGCGCAGAACAATCCCAAGCAGAGCAACGTCGGTCCCCAACGATCGTGGTATGTGACCGCTCTCCTCTCCTTGATCTTGTTTACTCTCCACAAGTACAAGCCTGCACTATAGCACAGCGCAAGACAAGCGATGATGGTGAACGCCCAAGCAGCTGCAAAGGCCAAGCTATCACCAAAGTTGAGCAACGTAGCGGCGATGGAACCGATAAGGATGGAGAATTCTAGCCACGAGAGGAAAGTACGCTCGGTTGCCAACTGGACCTTGGGTTCGACACGGACAGGGACGTGAATACCTATTATGATGTTAGTACAGGCTGGAGGTGGGATGATCGGAACAACTTACGCTTGCCCTTAGGTGCCTTGAAGCGCTTGACTTCGCCCTTCTGTTTCCATGAGGGTACGCCAAGGGAGAAGCCTCCCTCACCAACGTCGGTTGGTGTTGGCTTGGGGATTATTGCTGCAACACTCG